>WNGF01004526.1_pt1 | contig 18209 bp, 21 predicted proteins | sample 5400641 | NCBI WGS metagenome assembly WNGF01 (sample SAMN13153371, study PRJNA577476) | soil metagenome | isolation source: 80 cm soil or saprolite under grassland replicate 2 | place: USA:California | collected 2016-06-15
CGAGAAGGTCCCCTTCGGGAAGGTCGAAGCGATCAACGGCAACATCCGTGCGATGCTGCGGCGGGGGCGGGGCTACCGGGATCACGAGTATCTCCTGCTCAAGGTCCAGAAGGCCACCGCGACGCGCCGTCTTCGTCGCGCCGCATGAATACAGGGCCCGCTACAGATTCTGGTGAAGACCGAAATAGAGTGACGCGCATGTCACAACCCCCCGAGCGCGGTCAGCTCGACTTGCAGCCCTGCGAGCGAGGCGGTCGAGCTCCGGTAACGTAGACGAGTGGAGGTATGGGCGCGATCTATTGCCGCGCCATCTCGGCTTCGCCTATGGCCTTGCCATCCAGTCTCTGGTCGGCGTCCATGGTCACCGTCACCTTCTTCAGCGCACCGCTGAACTCGAACGGCGCCGCGTAGGCTGCGACCGGGCTTCCCCGATCGCGGCCGATGTCGAGGCCGGACCAGGAGACGAAGTTGTGAAAGCCGAACTCCGTTTCGGCCGAGCCGACGGTCTCGTCGTCGACGAACAGGGTGATGATCCGCCGCCCAGGCTCATTACGCACCGCGACGCCCAGGCGCCGATGCCCGGATGGGATTGTTCGATCCGAGATCACCACCGCGTGCCGTCCCCCGATGTTCATGTCGTAGATGAGCCGGCCGCCACGCACGAAGAGGGTGTAGCCGCAGGTGTCGTCCCCATGGGCGATCAGCACGCCTTCACTCTGCCCCTCGGTCCGGACATCCGCCTCGATCACGAACGAGGAGCGTAGATAAGATGAAGCGGCTGGCCTCCCGCTTGGCGTGGTGGCATATGCTGCCCCACAAGAGCACTCGCGCGGTCAACGCCGCAGAGAGGAGAGGCCAGCCATGGACTATATTGGCATCGACGTGCACAAGAGGGAAAGCCAGATTTGTATATTCTGGCCGAGGGGGGCGAGTTGATCGAGCAGCGGATCCGGACCGAGCCCGAGCGCTTCGCGGCCGTGCTCGGCGGGCGGCCCCGGGCGCGGATCCTGCTCGAGGCCTCGACGGACAGCCAGTGGGGGGCGCGCTGTCTCGAGCAGCTGGGGCACGAGGTCATCGTCGCCGATCCCAACTTCGCGCCTCTGGACGCGACGCGGACCCGCAAGGTGAAGACGGACCGCCGGGACACCCGCGCGCTGGCGGAGGCGGGCCTGCTCGGGGCGTACCGCCCGGCGCATCGGCTGTCCGATCCCCAACGGCATGTGCGCGGCCGCCTGACCGTCCGCGACGCGGTCGTGCGCACCCGAACCCGATACATTTCCCTCATCCGGGCGCTTCTCCGCCAGCAGGGCTACCACGTGCCCTCTGGCAGCGCCGAGGGCTTCCTGCACCGGGTGCGCGCCATGACCTTGCCTGGCCCGCCTGGTCTCCACCATCGCGCCGTTGCTTGCCGTCATGCGGCACCTCAACGCCCAGCTCGCGTATTCCGACGAGACGATCGCGTGCGTGACCGCTCACGATGCGCGCGTCCAGCGCCTGCGCACCGTCCCCAGTGTCGGGCCCGTGACCGCCGCCGCCTTCGTCGCCACCCTCGACGACGCCCAGCGCTTCCGCCACGCGCACCAGGTCGAAGCCTACCTCGGCCTGGTGCCGCGCGAGCTCAGTTCGGGGGAGACACAACGCCGCGGCCACATCACCAAGGCGGGGCATACCCGAATGCGCTGGCTCCTGATTGAAGTCGCCGTCTCCATCCTTCGGCGCCGGCCGCCGCAGGCGGAGGTTCTCCACGCGTGGGCCCTCCACATCGCGGTGCGGCGCGGCAAGCACATCGCCGTCGTGGCCCTCGCCCGCCGTGTGGCCGGCATCCTCTATGCGCTGCTCCGGGACGGCACGACGTTCGACTCTCAACGCTCGCCACGACCCGTGGTCGCGGCCACGCTCCGAGCCGCAGCGACTGGATGAGCGCGCGTGACTGTCCCGGTCTCTCGCAGGTTCGACGGGTGGGTGAGCGCGAGTGTTGCCTTGGCCGCCCTCGAGGGCCGTCGCATAGATGGCGCCGCCACCCTTCGAATCCCCTCGTGCGCCGGCGAGCTCTCACGCGCTCGCCCCTGATGAGCGCGAATAGAAGGATGACGAAACCTCGCGAGACCGGACGCGACGCGTGCGCGATGCACAGCGACAAGAACACGGCATGGAGGAGCCTGAGGAGTTGACACGGCCAGCCGCTTCATAGAAGGCAACATTAAGAGCCTCCGGCAGCGGTCGCCCCCCTCGTGGTTCCCGTCCGCGTGACATAACCTCCCATACTCAGACACCAGCCGCCCCAGGAGCCGCTGCTACAGCGAATCCTCAGACCACCTACCTGCCGCCGCCCATCGCCATGTCCGCCCATCACCCGTGAACTGGTTGACGCGGCGGATCTTCGCGCGCATCCTCGGGCGCATCCTCGGGCGCATCGAGCGACTCGCGGGGCACCCGACCCGAGCCGGAGTCCCACACGGGGGGCGGGGAAATGAGCGGCGAGGAGGGCCGCGCCCCGGGGCGTCTCCGGACGGGATGGAGGGTTCACCAGGACGACTGTCGTTGACGTGTCGCGAAGCAACCTGGAAAGGAGGATCCATGAAACCCGCGCCGTTTTCGTATGTGCGACCGATGACGGTCGAAAAGGCCTTGTCTGCTCTGGCGCAGCAAGGCGGCGAAGCGAAGGTTCTGGCGGGCGGCCAGAGTCTGATCGCCATGATGAACTTGCGGCTGCTCAAACCGAGGCGCCTGGTCGACATCAATCGGGTGGCCGCGCTGGATTGCATTCGCCACGACAACGGCATGCTGACCATCGGCGCCCTGACCCGGCTATCGGCGGCGGAGAGGTCGCCGCTCGTGGCCCAACACTGGCCGCTCATGACCGAGGCCATCCAGCACATCGCCCACTGACCCTCCGAAACCGGGGCGCGGTCGGCGGCAATCTGGCTCACGCGGATCCCACCTCCGAGCTGCCCGCAATTTCGAGCGCAGAACCCGCAAGGCGGGAAAGCCGAGAGAAAGGCAGGAAAGGTGATGGCGAAGCTGACCAAGGAAGACGTCTTGAAGAAGGCCGAACAGCTCAAGAACTGGGGCAAATGGGGTCCCGACGACCAGCTCGGCGTTCTCAACTACATTGCGGCGGAGGACATCGTCAAGGCCGCGAGGCTCGTGAGGAAGGGCAAGGTCTTCCGGCTCGGCCTCAACCTCGACGAGAACGGCCCGCAACGGGGCCTCTTTGGCGGCCGCTGGAATCCCTTGCACCAGATGCTGGCGACGGGCACCGATGCTGTCGCCGGCAAGCACGACGTGACGCCGGGCCTCCGCTACGCGGACGACGCCATCAACCTGCCGACTCAGGCCGCAACGCAGTGGGATGCGCTCTCGCACGTGTTCCTCGGCGACAAGATGTGGAATGGGTACCCGGCCACGCTCGTCGACTGCCGCGGCGCGCACAAGAACGGCATCGAGCACTTCGCGGACAAGATGGTGGGGCGGGGCGTCCTGCTCGATGTGGCGCGTCACAAGGGCGTCGAGTGTCTCCAGGATGGCTACCCGATCACGATCGCCGACCTCGACGCGACGGCCAAGAGGGCCGGCATCGAGGTGCGCCGGGGCGATTTCGTGATCATCCGCACGGGGCAGATGGAGGATCGACTGAAGAAGAACGACTGGGGCGGCTACGCGGGCGGCGACGCGCCCGGCCTCGCCTTCGAGACCCTGGACTGGATCCATGCCAGGCAGATCGCGGCGGTGTGCAGCGACACGTGGGGAATCGAGGTGCGACCGAACGACACCGGGCCCGACGTCTACCAGCCCTGGCACTGGGTCACGATCCCGGCGATCGGGATCGTCCACGGCGAGATCTTCTATCTCAAGGAGCTGGCCGAGGACTGCGCCGACGATGGTGTCTACGAGTTCTTCTTCTCGGCGCCGCCGCTGGTGATCACCCACGGCACGGGCTCTCCTATCAACCCGCAGGCGATCAAGTGAAGGGGCCCGAGATAGAAGTCATGCTCGGCTCGCATGCGCGGGAGTGCTGCACGAACTCGGGATGGCGCTCGGGAAGCCACGCCGCTCAAGGACGGCACGGTGCCGCTCGACTGGGTGGAAGCGGCCCTCTCGCGCGCGCCCATCCACGAGGCGCCCCTCAACTGCGAGGTGGCGGTCCGCAGCCGTTCTGTGCGCCTCGACCATGAGGATCCGGCCGACCGGTGCCTTGCGGCGACGGCAGACGTCGACGAGGTGACTTTGGTCACCGCCGACGAACGCCTGCACCACGGGAAGGGCTTTCGGACGCTCGCCAACCGCTGAGGCGCTGCGCGAACTCCTCGATATGTTGTGCACAACATTGTCCGCGCTATTGACAGCGAAATGCGGTGATGGGATAAGGGTGGCGGTCGCGCGCTGATCCGGACACCCCATGCTGCCCCCGGCAGACCGCGCGCCAAGGAGGAACGGATGGCCCTCGACAACCAAACGCGAAAGAGCCTGTACGAGACGATGACGCGTATCCGCGCCTTCGAAGAACGGGTTCGCAAGGAGTTCGCCGGCGGGAAGTTGCCCGGCTTCGTCCACCTTTACGCCGGGCAGGAGGCAGTCGCCGCCGGCGTGTGCGCCAGCCTGCGCCCCACTGACTACATCATCAGCAACCACCGGGGCCACGGTCACTGCATCGCCAAGGGAGTGGACACGAAGGGGATGATGGCAGAGCTCTTCGGGCGCGCCACCGGGACCTGCAAGGGCAAGGGCGGCTCCATGCACATCGCCGATGTCGACAAGGGGATGCTCGGCGCCAACGGGATCGTCGGGGCTGGGTTCCCCCTGGCCTGCGGGGCCGGGTTCACGGCCAAGGTCAAGGGGACGGACCAGGTCTCGGTCTGCTTCTTCGGAGACGGCTCGACGAACCAGGGCACGTTCCACGAGTCGGTGAACCTCGCCGCCATCTGGAAGTTGCCCGTGATCTTCGTCTGCGAGAACAACGGCTACGCGGAGGCCACGCCGGTGGGCTACGCCGTGGGCGTTCCTGATCTCGCCACCCGCGCGGTCGCCTACGGCATTCCCGGCGTGATCGTCGACGGGATGAACGTCATCGCCGTGCACGAGGCGGCGGGGAAGGCGGTGGCCCGGGCGCGGGCCGGCGAAGGGCCGACGCTGATGGAATGCAAGACGTACCGGTACTACGGCCACTTCGAAGGAGACGGCCAGAGCTACAAGACGAAGGAAGAGGTGCAGCGCTACCGCGACCGGGATCCCCTCCGCGTGTTCCGCGGACAGGCGGAGAAGGCGGGCTGGATTTCGAGCGCGGAGCTGGACGCAATCGACGCCAAGGCGGCCGCTGAGATCCAGGAGGCGGTGGCCTATGCCGAGTCGAGTCCGCAGCCTCGACTGGAGGACACCTTCACCGACGTCTACGTGAGCTACTGAGGAGGATGCACCGTGGCCACCCCGAACGTTAGCATGGCGAAGGCCATCAACGATGCGATCTGCCAGGAGATGCGCCGTGACCCGACGGTGATCCTCCTCGGAGAGGACGTCGCCGGCGGAGCCGGCCTTACCCACCTCAAGGGCGAGGACGCGTGGGGCGGCCCGCTTGGCGTGACGAAAGGTATCGGCGCCGAGTTCGGCCCTGGGCGCGTGTGGGATACCCCGATCTCGGAGTCCGCGTTCGTCGGGACGGCAATCGGCGCGGCGGCGACGGGGCTCCGCCCGATCGTCGAGCTCATGTTCGTGGACTTCCTGGGCGTCTGCTTCGATCAGATCTACAACCAGGGCGCGAAGATGCGCTACATGTTCGGCGGCAGGGCCCGCGTGCCGCTCGTCATCCGCACCATGATCGGCGGAGGTCTCGGCGCGGCCGCGCAGCACTCTGGCTGCCTCTACTCGCTGTTCACCCACTTCCCCGGTCTCAAGACCGTGGTCCCGTCCACGCCGTACGACGCCAAGGGCCTCCTGATCTCCAGCATCCGGGACGACGATCTCGTCATCTTCTTCGAGCACAAGGCAATGTACGGCATGACAGGCGCGGTCCCGGACGAGCCTTACACCGTGCCGCTGGGCAAGGCGGAGGTCAAGCGGCAGGGCAGCGACGCGACCGCGGTCGGCATCGCCAAGACCGCTCACACGTGCCTCGAAGCGGCGGAGTTGCTGGAGAAGGAAGGTATCAGCCTGGAGGTGATCGATCTCCGGAGCCTCTCGCCTATGGACGAGGAGACGATCCTCACCTCGGTGGCGAAGACGCAGCGGTTCGTGGCGGTCGACGAGGCCAACCCCCGGTGTGGCATGGCGGCCGACCTGGCGGCGCTGGTGGCGACCAAGGCGTTCGACCGGCTGGTGGCGCCCATCCGGATGGTCACGGCCCCCCACACGCCCGTGCCCTTCTCCCCGGTCTTGGAGCAGTTCTATCTGCCCAGTGCGGAGAAGGTGGTGGAAGCGGTCCGGTCCATCGTCAAGAAGTGACGGGCGCCGCCGCACCGCGCCGCTCATCATTTCGGGCGGGTGAACCCGGGAGTCACCCGCCCGTCATGGTTCGGGGACATCGGGATGCCCGGACATTCCGTTGACAGCCGTCGTCGCGTCTCGACGCACCGCAGTGCTCTTGGTCGCTGACGCGGCCGCGAAATGACAGGAGGCACCATGGACAGAACTGGGTCTTCGCCCGGAAGTGCAACCGCGACATCTCTTTCTCCTTCTCCTGTCAGCCGGCGCGACCTCCTCAGGAGTGCCGCCGTCGGGGTGGCCGCGGCGCTGGCGCCGTCGGTGCCACGGGTCGCGTCAGCACAAGTGGCGCCCACGAAGGTGCCGATAAAGCTGTCGTTCTGGACTTGGGAAAACCCGCAGCAGCGGCCCTACCAGCACAAGCGGATCGAGCAGTTCATGCAGCAGCACCCGAACATCTCGATCGAGTTCCAGTACTTTACCTTCACCGACCTCGGCAAGAAGGTGAGCGTCGGGTACGCGACCGGGACCGCGCCCGACGGCTTCGCCACGGGTGACTGGCTGATGCCCACGTGGCTGTCCCGCAAGCTCATCGCCCCCCTCGACGTGACCCTGCTCGGGTACCCGTCGCTCGACGCCTTCCGCAACGACCACGCCGCCGCGTTCGTGGCCGGCTCCATCCACGAGGGCAAGGCGTACGGTCACCCCACGTGGTTCTACGGGTTCCAGAACTGGGCGAACACGAAACAGTTCAAAGAGGTCGGGCTCGATCCCGTCAAAGACGAGCCGAAGACGTGGGAGGAGCTCGGCGAGGTCGCCAAGCGCCTGACCATCAAGAAGGGCGACAAGTTCGAGCGCCAGGGGTTCAAGTTCGCGATGCACGCCGCCCAGTGGACCATGATCCAGTTCAACCCGATCCTGCTCCAGGCCGGTGGCCAGTGGTTCGACCCGAACGGCAAGTGCACGGTCAACAACGCGGCGGGCGTGCGCGCCATGCAGATCCGGGCGTCAATAGCCAAGAAGTACGGGGCAGAGGACCCGGCCGACTCGCAGGCCACCCCCCCTGTGCCGTGGATGGACTGGCTGCGGGAGCGGTGCTCGATGTTCAGCTCGCCCCCTATGGGCCCGGGGGCAATCAAACCCATCAACCCCACGATGGATCGCGAGGGCTACTACAAGGCCTACCAGATGCCGGGCGTGACGGCGGACAAGCGCTACTCGACCTGCTACGGGTTCAACCTCGTCGTCAACGCCCAGATCTCCAAGGAGAAGCAGGAAGTCCTGCACCACGTGTACCGTTACATGATGAGCGACCCCGTCGACGTCTGGCGCGCCACGGCGCCCCTCACGCTGGCGCGGAAGAGCGGCTGGACCGACCATCCCGAGGTGAAGGGCGCCGCCAACATCGACGCGATCATCCGGTCGAAGGACACTGGGGTGTTCTTGCCGCGGACACCGGTCTGGAACGAGCTGGCCGACGCGATGCACCGGGCCGTGCAGAAGGTCCTGCTCGCCAACGGCGATCCCAAGCAGGCGCTGGACGAGGCGGCAGCCGAAGTCGATCGGGCGACGGCCGAGTTCAAGAAGGGCTAGCGATCACGCCAGAAGGAGGCGCCATGACAACACCGCATTTTGGCAGCTCGTCTCGAGTCGCAGCCCCCAAGGCCGTGAGCCGGCGCGACGTGCTCCGGGCAGGCGCCCTCGGTCTGGCCGCGACCGCGTTACCCTCGGTTCCGCGGGTGGCGTCCGCGCAGACGGCCCCGACCCGGGTGCCGATGAAGCTCACGTTCTGGACGTGGGAGAACCCGCAACAGCGGCCGTGGATCCACAAGCGGATCCAGCAGTACACGCAGCAGTACCCGAACGTCTCGGTCGAATTCCAGTACTTCACGTTCTCGGACCTCGGCAAGAAGGTGAGCGTGGGATTCGCGACGGGCACGGCGCCCGACGGCTTCACGACGGGCGACTGGCTGATGCCGACCTGGCTGGCCCGGAAGCTGATCGCCCCTCTCGACGTTCAGCAGCTCGGCTACTCGTCGCTCGACGCCTTCCGGAATGATCACGCGCCGGCCTTCGTCGCCGGCTCGGTCCAGGACGGGAAGGCCTACGGGTATCCCCTCTGGTTCTACGGGTTCATGAACTACCTGAACACGAAGCAGTTCAAGGAGGCCGGCCTCGACCCGGCGCGGGACGAGCCCCAGACATGGGAGCAGCTCGGAGAGGTCGCCAAGCGCCTGACCGTCAAGAAGGGCGACAAGTTCGAGCGCCAGGGGTTCAAGTTCGCGATGCACGCGTCGCAGTGGACCATGATCCAGTTCAACCCGATCCTGCTCCAGGCCGGCGGCCAGTGGTTCGACCAGAACGGCAAGTGCATCGTGAACAACGAGGCCGGAGTGCGCGCCATGAACATCCGCGCCTCCGTCGCGAAGAAGTACGGCGCCGAGGATCCGGCCGATACGATCGCCACGGCGCCTCTGCCCATGCTGGACTGGATCAAGGAGTTGACGGCGATGTTCAGCAGCCACCCGATCCCGCCGGCCGCCATCAAGTCGCAGAACCCGGCGATGGAGACCGCGGGGTACTACAAGCCGGTGCTGATGCCCGGTGTGTCGTCGGACAAGCGGTACGGGACGTGCTATGGCTTCAACTTCGTCGTCAGCGCTCAGGCATCCAAGGACAAGCAGGACGTCCTGCACCACATGTACCGGTACATCATGAGCGACCTGGTGGACTGCTGGAAGGCCACGGCTCCGTTCACCTTCGCCCGCAAGAGCGGATGGACCGACAACCCGGACGTCCGCAGCTTCCGGAACGTCGAGACCATCATCGCGGCCAAGGACACCGGGGCCTTCCTGCCGCGGACGCCGGTCTGGAGCGAGCTGGCCGACGCGATGCACCGGGCCGTGCAGAAGGTCCTGCTCGCCCAGGGCGATCCCAAGCAGGCGCTGGACGCGGCGGCAGCCGAAGTCGATCGGGCGACCGCGGAGTTCAAGCGGGCATAGCGGGTCCGGCCCGGGCGCCCGCGCACCTGGGTCGCCGATCGCCGGGGAGGCCATGCAGACCCAGACCGAGACGCTCCCGCGCCGCTCGGGGCTGCCGCGCCTGCGCCTGAGCTACCGCCTGCGCATCCGCGCGTGGGGCATCGCCTTCGTCCTGCCCGCGATCTTCTTCTTCGCGTTCTTCAAGTACGGCCCGATGCTGTGGGCCTTCTGGTTGAGCTTCACCTCCTACGACATGGTCGGGACGCCCCGGCTCGTGGGGTTTGACAACTTCACGAGCATCGTCCACGACCCGGTGTTCATCGGGGCGCTGAACAACACTCTCTTCTATATCGCCGGGTCGACCGCGCTGATTACCCTGATCGCGCTCCTGCTGGCCCTGGCCGTCAGCCAGCGCGTGCCAGGCTCCCGCGCGTACATGAGCGGGATGTTCCTCAGCAACGTCATGCCCATCGTGGCCGTCTGCCTGGTGTGGCGCTTCCTGCTCCACCCGCACGGATTCGTGAACCAGATGCTCAGCCCGCTCGGCTTCGGCCGCATCGACTGGCTCACCGACACGTCGCTCGCGATGCCCGCAATTATCGGGGTGACGGTGTGGCGCTTTGCCCCGTACTTCATGGTCGTCTTTGTCGCCGCCATCGTGGCCATCCCGTCGGAGTTCTACGAGGCGGCCGAGATCGACGGGGCCGCGCGGTGGGGCCGCTTCCGCTACATCACGATCCCGCTCATCATGCCGCAGGTGTTCTTCGTGATCGTCGTCTCCGCGCTCCTGTCGGCCCGGATCTTCCTGATGCCGTTCCTCATCACCGGCGGCGGGCCGGGCGGCGCCACCCGGGTGCTCTCGATGCTCGTGTACGAGACGGGCTTCTCGTACATGAAGATGGGCCGCGCCGCCGCCATCTCGATGGCGCTGTTCGCCATCGCCATGGTGTTCACGGTCCTCCAGATGTGGCTGTTCATGCGGGGCGAGGAGGACTGATGGCTGGCCGACGGGCGAAGCTCCGTCACGTGCTTCCGTGGCTCGGCGTGCCGCCGCTGGCGGCGCTGGTGCTGCTGTTCATCCTGCCGATCATCTGGATGGTCAGCACGTCGTTTCAGTCCGGCGAGAAGATGTACCAGCTCACGACGGAGTGGATCCCGCAGGTCTGGCACCCCGAGAACTACCCGAACGCGCTGTCGCGGTCCGCCTTCCCACTCTTCTTCCTCAACAGCGCAGTCGTGTCCCTCGCCGTGATGGTCGGCAACGTCGTCTTCTGCACGCTGGCCGGCTACGGGCTGGCCAAGTACCGGTTCCCGGGCGACCGGTTCGTCCTGCTCGCAATCCTCAGCACGCTGATGCTGCCGATGGAAGTCACCCTGGTGCCCACGTTTCTCATCGTCCACAAGCTCGGGTGGCTCAACACCTACCAGGGGATCTTCGCGCCGCTCCTGGTTGACGCCTTCGGCATCTTCCTCATGCGACAATTCATCCTCAAGATCCCTACCGACTACATCGAGGCCGCGCGCATCGACGGTCTCGGCGAGTTCGGCATCCTGTGGCGCATCATCGTCCCGCAGTGCAAGTCGGCGATCGCCGTCCTGGCGATCTTCGCCTTCCGCGACTCCTGGGATCAGTTCCTGTGGCCCCTGGTCGTCGTCTCGCGTGACGAGTTCCGGACCTTCCCGCTGGGGCTCGTACGCTTCGGCGAGGACTACGGTAACCCGCCGACCGAGCAGATGGCCATCGCGGTCCTGGCGACGATCCCCGTGTTCGTGCTGTTCATCCTGCTCCAACGCTTCGTGAAGACCGGCTTCGGGCTCAGCGGCCTGAAGGGCTGAGCGCGAGGCGCGAGAGGAGACGTGCGATGCATCGAGTGACGCTCCGTGGTTCGCCTGTTCCTGGTTTCCGCCGCCCCGCGCTGGATCAACGGCCCGCGATCAACGTCGACACGGGCTTCAGCGCCAAGTAGGGAAGGAGGCATCGTGCAGAAGATCCGCATCGCCACCGCCAATCGCGGCGCGGGCACCGCGCCCGTCTTCGCCACCGTGGAGGGCGGTTACTTCAAGGACGAGGGCCTCGAAGTCGAGCTCATCCCGCACGCGGGCCACCACCGCTCGCTGCGTGCGCTTCTCGCCGGCGAGGCGGAGTTCACCAACGCCGTCGCCGCCGAGCTGATCCGGGCGAACGTCACCCACGGCGGCGACGCCGTCATCATCGCCTCGGCCATCAGCCGCAGCGCCCAGCAGGTCTCGGCGCGCCCCGGGCTCAGCCGGCGGGAGGACCTGCGCGGCAAGCGCTGGGGCGTGCAGGCGCGCGGGGATGCCGACGAGTGCTCGATCGTGATGGCGTTCGACCGCTGGGCCATGGGGGGGTGGGGGACGCCTGGTACCGCAAGGACCACGTGGACCGCGTGCGGCAGCTCCGCCCGATCGCCGACCGCCTGGGCGTCACGCGAGCGCAACTCGCCCTGGCGTGGCTGCTGGAGCGCCCGCACGTCAGTAGCGTGATCACGGGTGCCGTCAGCGTCGAGCAGGTGGAGTCGAATCTCAGGGCCGCCGACCTCACGCTCACCGTCGACGTGCGCCATGCCATCGAGGCCATCTTTCCGCTGGAGGTCGCCCCATGAAGGCCGCCGTCCTCGAGACGTTCCACCAGCCGCTCGCCGTCCGCGAGGTGCCGCTGCGCGATCCCGGACCCGGCGAGGTCACCGTTGAGGTGAAGGCGTGTGGGCTATGCCTGACGGACATCCACATCATGGAAGGTCGCGTGCCGACGGTCCGGCCGCCGGTCGTGCCCGGGCACGAACTCGCGGGCGTCGTCGTCAAGCGCGGCCCGGACGTGACCGATTGCGCGGTCGGCGACCGCGTGACGGTCGCCACCGACGTCAACTGCGGGCGCTGCGACTTCTGCCTGCGCGGCGAGAGCAACCGCTGCCCGAACCTGGTCCGTATCGGGTTCGAGCGCAACGGGGGCATGGCCGAGGCGGTCAACGTGCCGGCCGCCAACATCGAACGGCTGGCGCCCGGGGTGCCGATCGAGAAGGCCGCGATCATCGCAGACGCGGTGGCCTCGATCTACCGGGGCCTCGCCACCGTCGGCGGCGTGCGGGCCGGGACGAAGGTCGCGATCCTCGGGGTCGGCGGTCTCGGCATCCAGGGCGTAAAGATCGCCCGGATGCTGGGCGCCGAGGTCACGTGCACCGACCTCAACGACGCAAAGCTCGAGCGGGCCCGCGCCTTTGGGGCCGCCCACACCATCAACCCGGCCCGCGAGAGCTTCCTCGATGTCGCGAAGAAGGTCGTCGGCGGCTTCGACGTCGTGGTCGACAACGTGGGGATCAAGGAGACGCTGCGGGATGCGGTGACCGCCTGCCGCAACGGCGGCACCGTCGTCGCCATGGGCTACGTGGAGCCGACGCTCGAGATCCCGTCCTACGACGTTGTCATCCACGAAAAGCGCGTGGTCGGCTCGCGCGGCGTGTCGCGGAGCGAGTTCCGCGAGGTCGTTCGGCTCGTCAACAACGGCCAGATCGACCCCGACGTCGGAGAGCGCGTGCCGATCGCGAGGGTGAACGAGGCGTTCGAGAACCTCAGAGCCGGGCGGTACCTGACCCGGACAGTGCTGATGCTGCCGTTCGACCAGTGAGTGGAGGAGACACGATGCGGCTGAAGGGCAAGGTCGTGATCGTGACGGGCGGCTCGCGCGGCATGGGCCGGGCATACTGCGTATCGATGGCCCGAGAGGGCGCGGAGCGTAGAGCGTAGGCAACACTAGCACCCTCCGCCAGCGGTCGCCCCCCTCGTGGTTCCCGTCCGCGTGACATAATCGCCCATACTCAGACACCAGCCGCCCCAGGAGCCGCTGCCACAGCAGAGGCTATGATCAGCGCGCCCGGTTTGAAAAGAGATGATGTCCAGACGCCGGCCTCGCCCTATCACATCGTCGCGGCCCGCAAGCTCCACGAGGAACTGATCGAGTTCGACCGGCTCGAAGCGTGGGCGAGCGCGGCGCCCATGCGCCCGGCGGGCGAGAAAGCAACGGTGACGACATGAAACTCCACACTCGAAGATTCCTCCGCGAGGCCCGCAAGAAGGCGGCGGCGTGGCATCGCCGCCATCCGCGCGGCACCGGCCAGCGCGCGCAGTTCCAAGAAAGTGAGGGCAGCATGCGTCGAGTCCGTGGGGCAGAAGACGAGCAGGGCACGCCCGGCGACATGGGCGACATGGCCGACGTCGCGGATTCGCCGAAGCTCAAAATCCAGTGTCCAAAGTGCGGGACCAAGCAAGCCGTCCGCGTCCCTCCGAATTTCTCCCTCGCCGAGGCCGAGGCCGGCGAAGACGAAGACGAGGCAGACGTCGTCACCGTCCCCGCGAAGTGCAAGACCTGCCGCACATCGATGTCGGTGAATGCACCCGCTGGCTCCAAATTTTCGTATGTCCCGAACAAGTTCACCCGTGGCGATGAAGACGAAGACGACGCTGACGATTCCCGGCGCGGCTCCAACGCTGGCTACGGGATGGGGAAGAAGCGCAAGACGGAGGCCACGTGCGGCGGCGCGGCGGCGACGCGACGCTTCAACGAGGTCTACTACGGGCAGGACTACCGCGCGGTCGCGGATGCCGCGGACGACGCGAACGCTGCCTTCTGGGCGGTCCTTCGCGAGGCGAGGCGCGCCGCTCGTGGCGCGTCGCTGTCGCCGCCATGATCACACACTCAAGGCGGACGCTGGTGCAAGCGCTCAAGAGGGCCAAGCTGCCGCTGCTCTCCGAGCGGCCGGGCACGCTCGTGTCGTTCTGTGAAGTCAGCGACTGCTATCTGGCTTTGCTGATTGCTGGGGTTGATCATGCGCACGTCGGCACCGACGAATGGCAGATGATCATCATCGAGGCCGGCAGGGTGCGCGTGGATCAGGAGGTCTTCGATGGCTAGGATCGCAGTTTGTCCGAAGTGTCGGAGCGAGGCCGAGATTACCAACGACATCGCGCCCCTCATGACGGGCGAACGTGGGGCGCCCCTCCGCGGCAAGTGCCCCAGTTGCGGACACACGGGCGTCGCCGATCCGCCGCGGGGCTACCGATGGATGACGGAGAGCGAGACGCGGGAAGGCCAGACCATTCAGCGCCTCGCCGAGGCCCAGGCCACGCGCACGTGGCGGCGAGTCCTAGCCCGCCGTCGTGAGCGGAAGCCCGTGCGCGAAGCCCACGGCGCCGACGACGCGGTCAACCTCTTCCGCGAAAGCTACGAGCGCGAGACGGCTCCCCTGAGCTGGCCTTAGCTTACCTGTCTGGCGGAGTAGGGCTGGCCTTGCTAGACTCCCGGCCAGCGTGCCTCTACCCGCGCTATGGCCCCGCCACGTCCGCTCCCGCGTTGGAGGTTCCATGGCCAACCTGCGATTCTTCCCCATTGTGCTCCGCGTTGCTTGTCTGATACTCGCACTCTCCGTAGCCAGTTTTGGAGCGGCACAGGCTGGTGTGCTGACGACCCTCAACTTTGGAGGCGATTCAGTTGATGAGGGGTTCTCCCGCGGCGACCCGACCGTTTCTTGCTCGGACGTTTTCAGGATCTGCTTTTCGGATAAAACTCAAGGGTTCACCGGTCATAGGACAATCGAACACGTTTCCTTGACGGCTACACTCAGCAATCCATTCTCCTTCGGCGAACTCAGCTTAGATTTGCGGCACAATGGCGTCACAGTGTTTCTTGTGGATTTTCATGGTGGTCAGGGGTCCGTGACGATTACGTTCGATGATCTCGCCGCGGGCCCGCTCCCTTTCTCTTTGGTTAGTGGGACTTTCCGGCCAGATGATCCACTGTCAGCGTTCAACGGACTTGACGCATCAGGAGATTGGACCCTCAGAATCAGCGATAACGACTCCGGAGACTTTAGTTCTTATTCTAATGCCGTCTTGGCGGTCACTACTCCCGCACCAGCTACCCTCACGCTGCTCGCCCTGGGCCTTGCAGGTCTTGGTTTTTCACGCCGACGCAAACACTAGCCGCGCGGGAGCCCGTTTGCGTGGCCCAGGGCGCCGACGAACGCCGTCGCTGCGTTCAGGCAAACATATGAGGCCGAAACGTCCCGCTAGATGATCAAGCACGCCTGAAGACCAGCACCGGACATGACAACCGCCCAAGCCACACCCACACTCCCGCCACTACCCTCTAGCTACTTTCCGGTGCAAAAATGATCGGTGACAGGGGCCAGGGGCGCGAAGTGCGGGACGTGGTCCGGGCTCGGCCGGTGAGTTTGTCTTCCACTGCTCTTTGTCTCGTCATTCCGCACCGCGCGACCGTCTCAGCCGGCTCGGGGCCCGGCCCGGCCGAGGACCTTGAGGTCGTTGGCGATCACCCCCAGCCCGACCCAGCGTTGCATCCCGGACGATCCGCGGTACCGACATCGCCGCAGCCCATGACAGCGCTTGAGCGCGCTGATGCGCCCCTCGCTGCCGGTGCGCCAGCGCAAGGCCGCGCGGGCGGCCCGGGAGCGCGTGGCCCGCGGGTGTCGCGGCAACACGACGTGCCGCACGTGACGAGCTGCGGCCGCGTGTTCATTCGCCGGCGAGGCAAACCCGCCATCGGCCACCGCCAGCTGCGGGGGCCGGCCGAAGAGGGCCAGGTGGCGATCCAGCGCGGGCACCCAGAGGGCGCGATCAGACGCGCCGCGCTCGCAGACCTGGTAGTCGGTGATGAACTGCGCTTCGGCCTCCTGGATCTTCACCAGGCGGCCGAACTCGGTGGGTTTGGCCAGCTTGCCTTTGCGGAGGATCTCCGTGTGCGGCTCGAACACGCTCACGACCTTGTGCGGGTAATGCGTGTCGCCCCGGAGGACGCGGGCGCGCGTCTGGGCCAAGACCTGCCGGACCACCGCGAGGGTCGCGTGCAGCCGCTCGACGAGGGGCTGGACCCGGGGGCGCGGGCGCGCCGGCAGACGCCGGACCACGGCCTCGGCGTCCCGCACCACCCCGCGCGTGATCCGCAGCAGCCCCTGGTACAGGATCTTCATGCGCGCCCGGGCCCGCTCCCGCACCGCTGGGCTTGTCCGGCCGCCGGTCGTGCGGCTGCGCTGCGCGATCTCGAAGACCCGGCGGGCGATACTGCGGGCCCGCTCGCGGACGGGCGCCCCGAGCCGCCGCAGGGTGCGCGTGAGCACCCGCACCCCGTCGGCCAGCAGCGTACTGTCCGTCGGGTAATGAATGTTGGTCTCGACAACCGTGGTGTCCACGCGCAGCCGCCGGCCCCGGATGAGACCCTGCACGCGCCCCAGCATCACCAGCCGGGCAAGCACATCCTTGAGGACGGCCTCGTCGAGGAGGGGGGCCAGCCGGATCAGCGTCTTGGCGTCCGGCACGCGCTCCCCGTCGATGCGACAGAAAGCTCGGTAGACCAGGTGGCCGCGCACTTCGCGTTCACACTCGTCAAAGCTCCAGTCGTAGAGGTGCTTGAGGATCAGCACGCGCAGCACGACGGCGGCCGGCGTCCCCCGCCGGCCGCGCCGGCGACTCTGCGGATAGCGGCGCGCCAGGGCGTCGGCGATACGATCGACGAGCTCATCGTCATCCAGAATGGCATCGATCCGGCGGAGCGTGGGGTCCCAGAGCTTGTCCGCATCAGGCAGGAGCACTTCGACCAGGCTGCGCTGCGTGTACGCCCGCCGCACCATGGCGCCTCCGGTGAGGCCGGCTGGCCTCAGAGTCCGCACCGCGTGAGCTGCGTAGCCGCGCGTGCTGCCAGGGCGCGCTGCTCTCTCACCATGGCGTGGGCGGTCGGGGGCCGTCAAGCAAAATGCGACGTTTGGACGAGCGACGACACTCGCACCCCGCATAAACACAGGATCAATCCCGCGTGTTTCGCACCGGAAAGTAACGCCGCAGTGAGCAGCCGCGAGCGAGCGAATGCGAGCCCGCGGCCTGCTCGACTGCGAGGTTATACGGTCCCATCCGTCTGGCGCCTCCGCTGATCGACGATCCCAAGAAGATGACTCGCGAGGACGATCATTTCAAACGCCTCTTCAGGACCTATGGCCACGTTTCGATGGCTATGTGGGTTCTTGTACGATCCAATGGCCCCGGCAAACAGATGAGCGAGGGCCTCCTGCTCGGCAACCGGCGCTTTGTGATCAGCCAAGGGCCCGCTCCCCGCCGCAAAGGCCTTTCGCATGAGAGGCATCCCGATTTCTTCAGGTGGATAACCTCCCGCGTCGCGGACGGTGACCTCGACCTCCTTGAAGGCTTGGAACACCGCAGTATCATAGTCTCCACGCAGGAAGGTCGCCCAGACCTTCTGAGCGATCGGCGGTTGCAGCACGCGCTTTGGCAGAAGAAGGCCGTGACGGTACGCCTTCAGTGCCTCCGGGCTGGCAGCCTGGCGGCCACGGCGAGTAACGAACACCCAGTTGCCCTGGCTTCCCGGCTTTGGCGCAAGTAGCCCCTCGCGCTCGAGCCAGACCCAAGCCTCCATGAGAGCTTCACCTATGCGTGCGTGATACTCGGGCGGATAGCCTTGCAGGGTGTGCGGGAGGCTGAAGTTGTATCGGTTCAACTGCCCATCATTCTCCGGCAGGGTCGCCAAGTACTGGAGCAGGATGCCAGCTAATTCCTCCGGCTCCAGGGCGAGGAGCGCGTCCGGATCAGGCAGGAGTTGTGCGATAGTCACAGCTGTCCGTCCCGAGAATCCGTATAACGAATAAGGTTCTATCCGTCGGGCGGCACGGACAGGAGTCGTCGAGAGCAGTGTTCCCGGCGGATAGAACCGGTTGGACTAAACCCCGCCGAGGGTCGCTCTATGGGGATTCTATCGCAGGGGAGGAGAGGGGGAAA
>WNGF01009193.1_pt1 | contig 18207 bp, 18 predicted proteins | sample 5400641 | NCBI WGS metagenome assembly WNGF01 (sample SAMN13153371, study PRJNA577476) | soil metagenome | isolation source: 80 cm soil or saprolite under grassland replicate 2 | place: USA:California | collected 2016-06-15
GGCAAACCGCCGGAAACGGCGGGACGCAAAGCTCCGGGCCTCCGCTTCAGAAGGAAGCGAAGGCGGCCGAGCTGCCGAAGACCAGGGCCCCAGCCCGGGGACCCGGTCTCCACCGGGACCCATGGGTTGGGAGGCGGCAATGGATCGAGTACGGACGAGGGGCCGGAGCCTCGCCGGCGTGGCGCTCGCCCTGCTCATCGTCCTGCTCGCCCAGGGCATCTCGGTCGACAGGGCGTCGGCATCCAGCGATCACCGACGCCGCGCTCACATGCTCTCGCTCACCAATGACGACCGAGCACAGCGCGACAAGGCCGCCCTCAAGCTGAACGCGGCGCTCTCGAAGTACGCCAAGCAACACAGCCGCCAGATGGCGACGAAGGGCTACCTGTTCCACACCGCCGACCTGGTCTCGAAGCTGAAGGGCCTCGACTGGTCGATCGGCGGGGAGAACGTGGGGGTCGGGTCCACCCTCGACGGCCTCGAGGACGCGTTCATGAAGAGCACGCCGCACCGAAGGAACATCTTGGGGACGGCGTTCGACCACGCTGCTGTCGGGGTGGTCCATTCGAACGGCAGCTTCTGGGTGACCGTCATCTTCTACGGCTAGCCCTCCCGACCTAGCTGTAGGGGCGCGACCCGGGCCGCGAAGAGGCCCGGGTCGCTCATTTCTACCGGAGCCGGTCCAGATCGGGTGGCCGGTCGACGTCGGCCGGTGCGTCCGAGTCCACCACGACCTCCTTCACCCATCCGGGATGGGCCGCGATGATCTCGCGGGCCCCGGTGTCGCCGGCCAACCTGCGCGCCTCGTCCCAGACCTCGCGCGAGAGCAGCGCGGGTCCGGGGCCGTCGCGGAACCGGAGCCGGACGATCGAGGGGCGACCGGCCTCGAACGTCTCGACGAGGGCCCGGAGGTGCTGTGGGGTGATGCCCGGCTGATCGGCCAGGAGCACGACGGCGGCGTCGCTCTCGGGGCCTGCGGCGTTCAGCCCTGCGATGAGCGAGGTCGACTGCCCAGTTTCATAGCTGGGATTGAGCACGGTCCTTCCGCTCGCGGGGAGCAGGAGCGAGGCGCCCACTCGTTCCGCGTCGTGGCCGAGGACCACCACCACCTCGTCCAGCCCAGCCGCCGTCGCGGCGTCGACCGCGTGCTGGACGAGGGGTTTGCCCTCCAGCTCGAGCAGCTGCTTCGTCCGGCCGAACCGGGAGGAGGTCCCGGCCGCCAGGACGATCCCGGTGATCACGAAGAGGCGCGGCCGAACAGACGGTCGAAGAACCGGCCGATCGCCCTGACGATGGCGTAGAGGCCCAGCCGGATCCCACCGATGGCCTCCGGGGGCTGGGGAGAAGCCGAAGACGCCGCGGCCGGTGCGCCCTGTGTTGCCGTCAGGTGGTCGCGGAGGCAGTCCGCGAACTGGTTCGTCAGCCTGGCGGATACATCGGGCAGGAGACCCCGCGAGAGTTGAGCGACCGTACCGGTGAGCGTGATGTCGGCCTGCATCTTCACCCTCGTCGCGCCATCCGTTCCTGCCTGTTCCAGCCAGGACGTGACGGTCGCGTTCGCTGCGCCCTTCCCTTTCTGCTCCTGGCCCTGCGCCTTCAGCACGACCCTATGGTTGGCTTCATCGCGCTCCGCGACGGTCACCGTGCCGGCGAACGTCAGCGCGATCGGCCCCAGCTTCAGGTTGATCTTGCCTTTCCACGTGTGGTCGTCGACGACCTCGGTCAGCTCGGCACCGGGCGCGCAGGGCGCGATCTTCTCCACGTCGAGCAGGTACGCCCAGGCCTGGTCCATCGGCGCGGGCACCTGGAACTCGTTCTCGATGAGCACCTTTTCCCTCGGTTGAGATATCCGGAGCGTACCCAGCCCGCTCTCCTCGCGCCATCTGGACCTCCCGACTATGCTCGCGGCCGCCCGGGAGGTGAGATGCCGCCGCGCCTGCAGGGGAGGATCGCTCTGGTCACGGGTGCCGGGAGCCCAACCGGCATCGGGTTCGCCACGGCTCGGGTGCTGGGTCGGGAGGGCGCGACGGTGGCCACGACCGACCGGATCCGCGAGCGGGAGGCGGAGCTGCGGGAGCGCGGCTACACGGCGGTCGGGTTCGTGGCCGACCTCACGGCATTCGATCAGGCAATGTCGATGGTGGGATCAGTGCTGGAGCTCTACGACCGCATCGACGTACTGGTGAACAACGCCGGGATGGTGCAGTCGGGCGTGGAGGATGTCGCGAAGAGATTCATCGATCTTAGCAGGGACGAATGGGATCGAGCCATCGCGATGAACCTGACAACCACGTTCATCGTCACGCGGTGCGTGCTCCCCGGGATGGTCGAGCGAGGCTATGGCCGGGTGGTGAACGTCTCGTCCACAACGGGGCCCCTGGCCGCGATCCCCGAGAGCGTCGGGTATGGGGCCGCCAAGGCCGGGGTGGACGGACTCACGCGCGGCGTCGCCCTGGAGGTGGCTCGCCATGGGATCACGGTGAACTCGGTGGCGCCGGGATGGATCGAGACCGGCTCGTCGCTTCCAGAGGAGTTGATGGCGGGCACGCACACGCCGGTAGGGCGGCCCGGCCGTCCAGAGGAGGTCGCCGAGGTCATCGCCTTCCTCGCCTCCGGGGCGGCAAGCTATGTGACCGGCCGGTCGATCGTGGTCGACGGTGGCAACACGATCCAGGAGTACAAGGTGTCCGATGCCTAGAACTGGCCCGCCGGAGAGCCGAGATGGCAACCGACCGGCCGCCTGGGACCGAAGCGAACGCGCACCCCGGGCGAGAAGTGCGCGAGATACTCTCGGCCGAACCCCGGCAGGCCTGCGGCTGCAAGCAATCCCTCGCGGAGTTCGAGGACGTTCGCCCGAAGGAGTGGCCAGGGCGGATGCTCGACCTGGGTGGCGACGAACCGGACGCGGGTGGCCGGCAAGTCGAGTGGTGCTGGGCTGTACAGCCGCCAGCGACAGGTGAGGAACCGTTCGAGCTCCGTGACGTCCGATGGGGCGACGGGCTCAGAGGGGGCGACCGTGAGCCGGAGCTCTGCGCCGGCGGATCCCGGCCATCGACGACGGCTCTGGTAGCGCACCGCCCGAGGCGTCTCGATGAGGTGCGTCGCCCCCCACACGTACGGGATGCGGTACCACCGTCGCGCGACGATGACGGCGGCCAGCCTGTCCGCGTCGAGCGAGAGGAACCAGATCCCGCGCCGTCCGTCGGGCCCTCGCACATAGGTCCGTACGTTCACCTCGGCGAACCGAGAGACCCAGGGAAGCGCGGGCATCGCGGGCGCCCGCACGGTAAGCCGGAACGCGATGAGCCCGATCCATGCGACACCGTCGAAGGTGTCGATGTCGAGGCCGGGCGGGAGGACGCGCTGCACGACCTCGGGATCGCAGGGCCGGTGGAGGAAGCTCAGACGGTCCCACCGCTGCACCATGACCGCGTGATCGATCCGCTCCGGAGCCGACGCGGCCAAGTCGTCGAGCGGGACTGCGGGGGCGCGCATCTCACTCGGCTCCCGGGTCCGAAACCGCATGGGTGCCGAACAGGAGGGCAGCCATCGTCGCCAGCTGTGAGGCGAGCTCGAAGAGCCGGTCGGACCGGGCTCCGTCGCCATCCAGATGGGTCAAGAGCTCGATGCCCAGGAACAGGGCGACGATGCCGAAGGCCGCGTCCTCCGGCGGCACGGGCATGGGAAACGGAAGGGTCGCGGAGACCCGGTTGATGGCGTCGCTTGTGAAGTCGATCCACGGTTCGATCCGCCGCACGATCTCGGACCCGAGCTCCGGCATCGAAGATGCGCCCGCGATCATCTCCGCCAGTACCTTGATGTGCCCGGAGGCCAGGTCCTCCCGATACACCTCGGTGGCGGCAGCGACGAGTTCCTGGAGGTCGTCGGCGTCGTCCACGACTTCCCGGTACCGCGCCATCCGGCGGGCGCTCGTCTCATCCAACGCTGCGAGCAAGAGATCCCTCACGCTGCCGAAGTGGTAGAAGACCAGGGCCTGGTTGAACCCACCGGTTCGAGCGATGGCACGCGCGCTCGCGCCCCCGAACCCTTCGCGCTTCAGGGTCTGGATGGCGGCCTCGACGATTCTGGCCCTCGTTTCCTCACCACGGGCCTTCGTGGTGCTGGTTCGAGCCTCCACCACGTCTAGTGCCTCCCCGCCTTGGCTTGAGCGCTTGCTTTGAGCATGCGCTCAAAATAGTAGCGACGGCGTCCGTCCTGGTCAAGAGGGGCAGATAGAAGGCCGAGGATCCTTGAGCTCAGCCTGAACGCCTGGCGGGGGTTCCCCGATCGTGGATGGGGCCGAGGCGGTGCTTGAGGAACCCGCCCTCCCGGCCGCGCTTGACGGCCACGATCTCGGTCACGATGGCTGCCGCGATCTCCTCGGGGCCCTCGGCGCCGACGTCCAGGCCGGCCGGGCCGTGGATCCTGGCCAGGTCGTCCCCGGTGATCGACGTGCCCTCCTCTCGGAGCTCGGTCAGAAGTCGCTCGGTTCGCGCGCCGGGGCCGAGCATGGCGATCATCCGCGCGGGCGAGCCGAGCAGGGACCGCACGTAGTCCTTGTCCCGAAGGAAGTTGTGGGTCATCACCACGACGAAGGTCCGCTCGTCGATGGGGGCGATCTTCGCCACGTCCTCGGGCCGCTCCAACTGGACGAAGCCGGCCGCCTCGGGGAAGCGATCGCGATTCAGGAACTCGCTCCGGTCGTCCACGACGATGGGACGCCACCCAAGGCCGTCCGCCGCCCGGACCAACGGCGCCGCATCGTGGCCGGCGCCGCAGACGAGCAGCCGCAGGGGCGGCTCCAGGACCTCGATGAACGCCTTGGCCTCCCCCGACAAGCCGGGGAGCCTGCGGATCTCGCTTCGGTCCCGCGACAGGCACTCCAGTGCGGACGCCGTCGCCGCGGCGTCGAGGGCGGGATCGCCGAGCGAGACCTCGGCCGAGCCATCGGGCCGGACGAGCAGCCGGTTCCCCTGGTCTACTCCGGGAACGGACGAGTCGAGCACTGTGACCATTGAGATGGGTCGTTCCTCCTCGAGTGCCATCCGCAGGGCCCCGGCTACCTCTGCAGCCTTCTCCGCCGGCTCCACGAACAGCTCGATCGCCCCGTTGCAGCCCAGGCCCCAGCCCCACACGGCCTCGTCGTCGGCGGTCAGGTCGAACGCGACCACCCGAGCCATCCCCTCGTGCATCACGATGCGGGCCACGTCGGCCACGTCATTCTCCAAACAGCCGCCGCTGATGTTGCCGATGAGCTCGCCCTGCTCCGGGACGAGGAGGCGGGCTCCGGGGCGGCGGTAGGTGGACCCTCGAACGGCCACGATGGTGGCCAGGGCCATCCTCTCTCCCCGGGCGTGCAGCGATTCGATCGCCCCGAGGACGTCGCTGATCTCGCTCATCGCGCCCGCCTCGCCGGTGCTGGACGACTATCCGTTGACGGCTGCGAACCGGGCGGGATCGGCCTCGAACCGCTCCCGGCAGCCCGCCGAGCAGAAATAGTACGTGCGTCCCTCGTGTGTCGAACGGTGCCTGGCCGTGGCCACGTCCACCTCCATGCCGCACACGGGGTCCACGGCCTCGTGCCTCGGCGGCGAGGCAAGGGAAACCTGCCGGTGCTCGACGGCGGCCACCCGGTCCCGCACCAGCTCGGCCATGATGGCCACCGCGATCTCCTCGTGCGAGACGCGCCCCAGGTCGAGCCCGGCAGGTGCCCGCACCCGGGCGAGACTCTCCTCTGATACTCCGCGGTCCCGCAGGTAGCCCGTCACCGCTTTCGCCCGGTTCCGGGAGGCCACCAGGCCGACGTACCCGGCGGACGTAGCCAAGGCTCGCACCAGGGCGTCCTCGTCGTAATGGCCCTGGGTGGCGACGACGATCCACGACCGGTCGGTCACGCCCGCCTCCTCCAAGTCGAGCGACGTCACGACCCGACCGGCGGCCGGATAGTCGCCGGGGTCGCCCCCGTCGTCCACGACGACCGTCCTCCATCCCAGGGCTCCGGCCATCGACGCCAACGCGGCGACCGCCGGGGAGCGTCCGATGACGACGAGATGCGGTTGTGGCACCACGGGTTCCACGTACACCTCCAGCGCGCCCTCGCTCTGGCACGCGATCGGGACCGTCACCACGCCCTGGCGGCCGCGCGCCTCCAGCTCCTCCGGCGGTCCGAGGAACAGAAGGCGAGGGGTTCCTTCCTCGAGGGCGCGAAGTGATTCCCTGATCACGGTCGGCTCCGCGCAGGCCCCACCCAGCCAGCCGCGCACCCGGCCGTCGGGGGTCACAAGCGCGGTGGAGCCTTCCTTGCCCGAGGAGGGGGCCCGCCGCCACACCACGGTGGCCAGGACGAACGGCTCTCCGTGCTTCGACAGCTCCGCCGCGAGCTCGAGGACCTCGGGCCTCACGTGCTCGTGGAACCGCCCGCCGCCTGGATCGCTTCCCACACCTTGGCCGACGTGAGCGGCATGTCGATGTTTCGGACCCCGAGCGGCCACAGGGCGTCGATGACCGCGTTCACGAACGCGGCGGGCGAGCCCACGGTGGCCGACTCGCCCACGCCCTTCGCTCCGATCGGGTGGTGCGGCGACGGCGTCACGGTCTCCCCGAGCTCGAACCTGGGGGTCTCCCAGGCCGTGGGCAACAGATAGTCGGTGAAGTTCGCCCCGATGCAGTTGCCGTTCTCGTCGAAGGTGATCTGCTCCATGGCGGCGATCCCGAACCCCTCGCACAGGCCCCCGTGGATCTGGCCCTCCACGATCATGGGGTTGATCCGGACTCCGCAGTCGTCGACCGCGACCATCCGGCGGACCTTCCAGACGCCGGTATCGGGATCGACCTCGACCGCCACCGCGTAGGTGCCGAACGGGAAGGTGAGGTTCGGGGGGTCGTAGTAGTAGACCCCCTCCAGCCCCGCCTCCATCCCGTCGGGGAAGTTCGTGTATGCGGCGAAGGCGGCGTCCTGGATGGTGACGACCTTGTCCGGGGCGCCCTTCACGGAGAACCTGCCCTTCGAGAACTCGACGTCCTCCTCCGAGACCTCGAGCAGGTGCGCCGCGATCCTGGCCGCCTTTTCGCGGATCCGGCGGGCGACCATCGCGGTCGCCGCGCCCGAGACCGGTGTCGACCGCGACGCGTAGGTCCCCAGGCCATACGGGGTGTTGTCCGTGTCGCCGTGCATCACCTTGACGTCTTCCGGCTGGATGCCCAGCTCCTCCGCCACGATCTGCGCGAATGTGGTCTCGTGCCCTTGCCCTTGGGTCTGGACGCTGATCTTCAGGATGGCCTTGCCCGTGGGGTGGATCCGCAGCTCGGCCCCGTCGTTCATCTTCAGGCCCAGGATGTCGTAGTCCTTGTGCGGGCCGGCCCCCACGACCTCGGTGAACGAGGCCAGCCCGATCCCCACGAGCTCGCCGCGGGCCCGGGCCTCCTCCTGCTCCTTGCGGAGCTCCCGGTAGCTCACCTTCTCCATGGCAAGGTTCATGGCGGCGTGATAGTCGCCGGAGTCGTACACGAACCCCGTCGCCGACGTGTACGGGAACTGGTCCTTCTCGATGAAGTTCTTCAATCGAAGGTCGGCCGGGTCCATGCCCAGCTCGTAGGCGGCGTTCTGCACCAGGCGCTCGATCAGGTAGGAGGCCTCGGTGACCCGGAACGAGCATCGGTAGGCCACACCGCCCGGCGCCTTGTTCGTGTACGCCCCGTCCGCGGTGACGTGGGCGGCCGGAAGGTCGTAGGAGCCGGTCACAATGTGGAACAAACCCACCTTGAACTTCGACGGCTGTGCGTCGGCATGGAACGCCCCCTCGTCGGCTAGGAGCGACACCCGGAGGCCCGTCATCGTCCCGTCGTCCTTCAGGGCCATCTCCCCGTGCATGTGGAAGTCCCGGGCGAAGCCGGTGGAGATGAGGTTCTCGGTCCGATCCTCGATCCATTTCACCGGGCGCCCGAGCAGCAGCGACGCGGCCGTAGCCACGACGTACCCCGGGTAGACCGGGACCTTGTTCCCGAACCCACCGCCGATGTCCGGGGACACGATCCGGATGTTCTCCTCGGGCAACCCGGCCACCAGGGCGAACACGGTCCGGATGGCGTGGGGAGCCTGCGAGGTCATGTAGATCGTGGCCTGTCCGGTGGCCGGGTTGATGTCGGCCACGCAGCCGCAGGTCTCGACCGGTGCGGGATGGGACCGCGGGTAGAACGTGTCGAGCGCGACCACCACGTCGGCTCCGGCGAACGCCCTGTCCGTGGCATCCTTGTCGCCGGACTCCCAGTGATAGATGTGGTTGGAGTCCTGGCCCTCCTTGTCGGTGCGGATGACCGGGGCGTTCGCCTCCATGGCTCGCTGCGGGGTCACGATGGGCTCGATCGGCTCGTACTCCACCACGATCAGCTCGAGGGCGTCCTTCGCCGTGTAGAGGTCCTCCGCGATGACCGCGGCCACCTCCTGCCCCTGGAACCGAACCTTGTCCGTGGCCAGCACGGCCTGCGTATCGCCGGAGAGCGTGGGCATCCAGGCCAGCTTGTGCTGGGCCATCAGCTCACCGGTGACGACCGCGACCACGCCGGGGATGGCCTGGGCCTTGGAGGCGTCGATCCCGGTGATCGTGGCGTGCGCGTAGGGGCTGCGGAGGATGGCCATGTGGAGCATGCCCGGCAATTTGATGTCGTCGATATAGGTGCCCTTGCCCCGGATGAACCGGTCATCCTCCTTGCGCTTGACCCGGTGTCCCAGGCCGCGGATCTCCTCGGTCTCGGTTGCCATGGATCTCCCTCTCTACACCTTCGCCGGCTCGGTCGCCCCGGCCTTGATCCGGGCGGCGTGCTGGATGGCCTTCACGATGTTCATGTAGCCGGTGCACCGGCAGATGTTGCCGGAGATGGCCCATCGGACGTCCTCGTCAGACGGGTCCGCGTTTCGTTCGAGGAGGGCCTTTCCGACCAACATCATCCCGGGAGTGCAGAAGCCGCACTGGAGGCCGTGCTCCTCCTTGAACGCCACCTGGACCGGATCGAGCTGTCCTTCTGCCATGAGTCCCTCGACCGTCGTGACCTCCCTCCCGTCCGCCTGGACGCCGAACAGCGTGCAGGATTTCACCGGCGTCCCGTCCAGCAGCACCGTGCACGCCCCGCAGCTCGTGGTGTCACATCCCTCATGGGTCCCGGTCATGCCGAACGTGTCCCTGACGAGGTGGACCAGCAGGAGCCGGGGATCGACGTCGGCGGTTCGCTCCGTCCCGTTGACATTGACGCTGATCTGCATGCTTGCCCCCCGTCAGGCCGCGCGAGCCATCTCGACGGCGCGGGCCAGGCCGCGCCGCACGAACACCTCAACGACGTGGCGCTTGTACTCGGCCGAACCGCGGACGTCCGCCACCGGATGACACGCCGCGGCGGCCAGTCGGCCGGCCTCGGCGAACAGCTCCTCGCTGGGTTCCTTGGCGGCCAGCGCCGACTCGGCTTCGGCCGGCTGAATGTTCTTGGTCCCCACCGCGGTGAGGCCGATCCCGGCCCGGCCGATCGTCCCGTCCTCCATCGACACGTGGACGGCGGCGGCCACGGTGGCGAAGTCCCCTACCTTTCGTTCGAGCTTCAGGTACGCACCCCCGGTCCTTGGGCCGGGCGCCGGCACCCGAACCTCGGTCAGGATCTCGTCGGAGGACAGCGCGGTTGTGAAGATGTCCTGGAGGAAGTCCGCGATGGGGATCTCGCGTTCGCCGCGCGCGCTACGGGCCACGACGCTCCCGCCGACGGCGAGCATCACCGATCCCCAGTCGCCCGCCGGATCGGCATGGGCCAGCGAACCCCCCACCGTCCCCAGGTTGCGAACGATGGGATCGGCGATCTGCGGTGCAGCAGCAGCGAGCGTGGGATAGCGGGCCGAAATCAGATCCGATCCCGCCATCTGGTTGTGGCGGACGAGCGCGCCGATCCGGAGCGAGCCGCCGTCCTCCCTGATGCCGTCGAGGCCCGGGACGCGGTTCACGTCGATCAGGTGGGCGGGAGCGGCGAACCGGAACTTCAGCAGCGGGATCAGGCTCTGTCCTCCGGCGAGGACCTTGGCCTCATCGAGGCTGGATAGCAGCTGGACCGCCTCGTCCAGCGAGGACGGCCGGTGGTACTCGAACGGTGCCGGCAGCATGCGGACCTCCCCCAGGTCTACGGACGAGCGGCGCTCCCGGACGGCGAGGCCATTATCGCTCCGCGCTATCGTCGGTGGGAAATGGGGGATCCCGCAAGGACATCGAACCGGCGGTTCTGGCTGGTCGTGGGTCTGATGGCGGCGGCCAGCTCCGTCCTCCTGGTCCTGATCCTCCTGAACCGGCCGGCGGCCGAGCGCGCCTCGGAGTTCACTGCCCGCGACAACCTGCGCACGGCCCTCGCCGCGGCGGAGACCGTGCGGGACCAGGAGGGCACGTTCGGCGCGGCGAACGCGCTCCGCCTCCGTCAGGCCGAGCCCGACCTGCTGTTCATCGACCCCGACGAGTCGTCGAACAACGCCGAGGTCATCAGCGTCCTGGCCACCGACTCGCTGTGGGCGGCGGCGGCCCGGGCCGAGACCGGGGCCTGCTTCTGGCTCCGGGTCCGGCCGGGTCGGCCGACGGTCTATGGTCGCGGCACCGACTGCAGTGGGCAGGCGGCCGGCGCCGCGGCGCCGGCCGCCTGGCCGTCACCCTGATCGATTTCCCGCTCCCCGGCTGACCGGACTACTATCCAAGCCCTCAACGGGTTGGCGAAAGGGGGACGCCCGTGGCGCGGGTCGAGGTCATCGTCAACGGGGCCATGCGGGAGGCCGACGTCGAGCCTCGCACGCTCCTCGTGTACTTCCTCCGGGAAACCCTCGGACTCACCGGTACCAATGTGGGGTGTGACACCTCGTCCTGTGGCGCGTGCACCGTCCTGCTCGACGGCGAATCGGTGAAGTCGTGCACGATGCTCGCCGTCCAGGCCGACGGGCGAGAGGTGACCACGATCGAGGGCCTCGCGTCGGACGGAGAGCTCCATCCGCTCCAGGAGTCCTTCCACCGGAACCACGGTCTCCAGTGCGGCTACTGCACGCCCGGGATGATCATGGCCGCGGTGAGCTATCTGAAGGAGAACCCAACGCCCACGGAAGAGGAGGTTCGGGAGTCGCTGGAGGGAAACCTCTGCCGATGTACCGGCTACCAGAACATCGTGAAGTCGATCCTGGACGCCGCCGGGCAACTGACCGGCACGAAAGCGTAGGGGGCAGCCGAGATGGCGAAGACCGAATCGCGGGTGATCGGCACTCCCGTCCTTCGAAAGGAGGACCCCGAGCTCTTGACCGGCCAGGCGAAGTACACGGACGACCTGACCGCTCAGGGGATGCTCTGGATGCACGTCGTGCGCAGCCCCTACGCGCACGCGAGGATCGGCCGGGTCGATGTGTCGAAGGCCCTGGCCATGCCGGGCGTGGTCGCGGCCTTCTCCGGCCAGGACCTGGCAGATTGGACCGGGCCGTTGCTGATGGCCTGGCCGGTGACCGAGGACATCAACAACCCGCCGCACTGGCCGCTGGCCAAGGACAAGGCCCGGTACCAAGGGGACGGCGTCGCCGTGGTGGTCGCGGAGTCTCGAGCCCAGGCGGCCGATGCCGCCGAAGTCGTCGAGATCGACTACGAGTCGTTGCCGGTCGCCGTCGACATGGAGGCCGCGCTCGCGAGCGGCGCCCCGCTGGTGCACGAGGAGTTCGGCACGAACAAGAGCTACACGTGGACCCTGACCAACGGCGACGTCGACAAGGTGTTCTCCGAAGCCCCTATCGTCGTGAAGCAGCGGAACGTCATCCGCCGGCTCATCGCCAACGCCATCGAGCCTCGTTCGGTGCTGGTCGAGCCGATCCCTGCCACCGGGCGGTTCACGTTGTGGTCGTCCACCCAGATTCCCCACGTCCTGCGAACGGCCATGGCCCTGGCCACGGGCATCCCGGAGTCCAGGCTGCGGATCGTCGCGCCTCGAGTGGGTGGTGGGTTCGGCTCCAAACTCCAGGTGTACCCGGAGGAAGCTCTCGCCCTGGAGCTGGCCAGGAGGCTGGGGCGTCCCATCAAGTGGACCGAGACCAGGTCCGAAGGCTACCTGGCCACCCACCACGGTCGGGATCAGATCCAGGAGATGGAGCTGGCCGCCGACGAGGACGGAAAGATCCGCGGCTACCGAGCCCGAGTCCTCGCCAATATGGGCGCCTACCTCAGGATCATCGCTCCGGGCACCCCCGTCCTCGGGGCATTCCTGTTCTGCGGGTGCTATGGCGGGGAGGCTTACCAGATCGAGATCAGCGGAGTCTTCACCAACACCACCCCCGTCGACGCGTACCGGGGAGCCGGAAGACCCGAATCGGCGTACGCCATTGAGCACGCGATGGACGCCCTGGCGAAACGCGTCGGCAAGGACCCGATGGAGATCAGGCGCATGAACTTCATGCCGCCCTTCACCGAACCCACACCCTCGATCGGGGGCCTGACGATCGACTCGGGCAACTACCCGGCCACCTTGGACAGGGCCCTCGACCTCGTGGGATACGAGCAGCTGCGGAAGGAGCAGCAGGTCCGCCGGGAGCAAGGTGACCGAAGGCAGCTCGGCATCGGATTCTCCACGTACCTCGAGAACTGCGGGTGGGGACCTTCCCGGATCATCGGAGGTGTCCTGAAGTATGCGGGCGGGGGCTGGGAGGCCGCGACGATCCGATGCCACCCCACCGGGAAGGTCGTGGTGGTCACGGGAACCACCCCTCACGGCCAGGGCGGTCAGACGACCCTCGCCCAGGTCGTCGCCGACGACCTGGGCGTCCCGATCGACGACGTCGAGGTCCTGTTCGGGGACACGGACATCTCCCCGAGCGGGTGGGACACCTATGGCAGTCGGAGCGCCGCCGTGGGCACGCCCGCCGTTCACCAGGCTGCGAAAAAGATCGTGGACAAGGCACGCAAGATCGCGGCCCATGAACTGGAGGTGGCGGAGGAGGACCTCGAGTACGAGGCGGGGACCTTCACCGTGAAGGGGGCGCCGGACCAGACGAAGACCATGGCGTCACTTGCGTTCTCGGCCTGGACCAGCCACGACCTCCCCGAGGGACTGGAGCCCGGGCTCGAGGAGACAGCGTTCTTCGATCCGAGCAACCTGGTGTTCCCCTACGGGGCCCACGTCTGCGCGGTCGAGGTGGATACGGAAACCGGGGACGTCGAAATCGTGAAGTACGTGGCGGTCGACGACGTGGGAACGATCATCAATCCTCAGATCGTGGAGGGTCAAGTGATGGGTGGGGTCCTCCAAGGGATCGCCGATTGATCCCCGCAGCTACCGAGGCACACCACGTGACGTTGGGCAGCCACGTGACCCCATCGACGACCAACGAACTGGGGATCAAGGGCGTTGGCGAGACGGGGACCATCGCATCACCCCCGGCCGTGATGAACGCCGTCGTCGATGCCCTTTCGCACCTTGGGGTCACCGACGTCGAGCGGCCCGCCACGCCGGAACGCGTGTGGAGGGCCATCCGACAGGCAACAGGAGGTGCGGCATGATCCCGGCGCCGTTCGACTACGCTCGGGCCGAGTCGGTGGACCACGCCATCGAGCTGCTGTCGGACAACGACGAGGCGAAGATCATCGCTGGCGGCCACTCGCTTCTCCCGCTCATGCGGCTCCGCTTGGCCAGGCCGGCCATGCTGGTCGACATCTCGCGCATCGGCGACCTCGGGTACATCCGCGAGGACGGTTCGCAGGTCGCCATCGGCGCCCTGGCTCGGCACCACGACGTGGCCAATAGCGACGCGTTACGGGAGCTGGCCCCGATCGTGGCGTACGCCGCGAGCCTCATCGGCGACCCTCAGGTCCGTCACGTCGGCACGATCGGGGGGTCGTGCGCGCACGCGGACCCGGCCTCTGACATGCCCACGGTGCTCCTGGCCCTTGGAGCCGACCTCACCATCCGCGGGCCGAAGGGGAAGTCGCGAACCGTCACCGCCGCCGACTTCTTCAAGGGCCTGTTCCAGCCCGACCTGACATCGAACGAGGTGCTGGCGGAGATCCGGGTGCCGAAGACCACGGGGCGAGGCTGGAGCTACCTGAAGTTCCACCGTCGGGCCCAGGACTGGGCCATGGTCGGGGTGGCCGCCCTCGCCGGTGACGGGGCCGGTCCCGCCGTGGCGCTGACGAACATGGGGGAGCGGCCCCTTCGCGCGGGCGGTGTGGAGCAAGCTCTCGCTGGGGGAGCCGATCCCGCGACCGCGGCCCAGCGAGCCGACGAGGGCACGAGCCCGCCGTCGGACACGTTCGGGAGCGCGGAGTACCGGAGGGAGCTGTCGAAGGTGCTCGTTCGCCGGGCCCTCGAGGAGGCCATGTCCCGGTAGCCGAGCGAAGGCTTTGACGCCCGGACGCTCGTCTGCGTAGATGAAGGCCATGCCGCCCCTGGCCGCACCGAAGCTGGACTTCGAACGCTGGTTCGACAACAACGGGGTCAAGGTCATCGCGATCGTGGTGGTCGCGATCGTCGTGTCCATCGTGACCCGATTCCTGGTCCGGCGGTTCCGCCGCAAGCTCGAGGGCAAGCCCAGCCTGACCCAGGAGCTGAACCTCCAGCGGGCCACCACCCTGGCCCACGCCCTGTCCACCGCGGTGGTGGTGATCATCTGGGCGATCGCCGTCCTCCTCGTCCTGGGAACCCTGGACGTCCCCCTCGCCCCGTTCCTGGCCAGTGCGGGGGTCGCCGGCGTCGCGCTCGGCTTCGGGGCCCAGAGCCTCGTCAAGGACACCCTGTCGGGGTTCTTCATCCTGCTGGAGAACCAGTTCGGCGTGGGGGACGTGATCGAGGTCCAGACCACGGCCGGCCCCGTGTCGGGCAAGGTCGAGGACCTCACGCTTCGCATCACCACCCTTCGGGCCTTCGACGGCACGCTGCACGTCGTTCCGAACGGCAACATCCAGGTCGTGTCGAACAAGTCGAAGGGGTGGGCCCGGGCCATCGTCGACGTCCGGGTTGCCTACGGGGAGGACGTGGATCGGGTCCGTGAGGTCCTCGAGGAGCTGTTCGAGGAGATCCGGAAGGACACCGTCCTGAAGGAATGGATCATGGAAGGACCGAGCATCCTCGGTGTGGAGAGCCTGGCCGACTATGCGCTGGTGGTGCGGGTGGTCGCGGACACCAGGCCTTCCAAGCGGTGGGACGCCGAACGCCGCCTTCGGGAGCGCATCACGCGCCGCCTTTCCGAGCGTGGGATCCGCGTGCCGTTCCCGCCGGCCGTCTCACCGAGGCCGGACGACGCGTCCGCCACCGGGTCCATGCCGTAAAGGCGACGAGTCGGCTTCCATCGCGGTCCGAGGTGGGAGCCGTTACCCTGGAATCGTGACGGGCAGGCTGTCGTTCGACTCGGTCCAGGATCTGCAAGCAGGGCTTCGCGGGGAGAGCTATCTCGCGGATCGGGGGTTGGCCACGGCGATCTACCTCGCCGTGTCGCTGGACAGGCCGCTGCTGCTCGAAGGCGAAGCCGGCGTGGGCAAGACCGAGGTCGCGAAAGCGCTGGCGTCGCTCCTGTCGCGCGAGCTCATCAGGCTCCAGTGCTACGAGGGCATCGACGCGTCCCAGGCGCTCTACGAGTGGAACTACTCGCGCCAGTTGATCGCCGTTCGGGCAATGCAGGACGTGACGGCGGAGACCCATGTGGAGGACCTGTTTGGGCCGGAGTACCTGGTCGAGCGGCCGCTGCTCGCGGCTATCCGCTCGGGCTCCAACGCAGTGTTGTTAGTGGACGAGCTCGATCGGGCCGACGACGAGTTCGAGGCGTTCCTGCTGGAGATCCTGTCCGAGTTCGCCGTGACCATCCCGGAGATCGGTCGGGTGGCGGCGGAGGAGCCCCCGGCCGTAATCGTCACCTCCAATCGGACCCGCGAGCTGCATGACGCCCTGAAGCGCAGGTGCCTGTACCACTGGATCGACCACCCCTCGCTCGAACGCGAGGTCGAGATCGTTCGGACGCGGGCACCGGGCGTGTCCGAGACCATGGCCCGCGATGTGGCTGGGGCGGTGGCTCGCCTTCGGTCCCTGGACGTGGCGAAGCGTCCAGGCGTGGCGGAGACGATCGACTGGGCAAACGCGTTGTCCTTCCTCGGTGTCGAGCGCCTGGACGAGGGCACCGCACGGGAGACACTGGGTGCGGTGCTGAAGGATCACGAGGATCAGGAGCTGGCCGAGTCGCGCCTTGCTGAGGTGGTTGGCGACGTCGACGGCTGAGTCCGAGGGCCTCGAGGGTTTCGATCGACTGATCGGATTCGGCCGTGATCTGCGGCGGCGCGGCCTGCCCGTCGGCACCGGCCGGATCGTCACGTTCTGCCGGGCCGCGGCGGCGCTCCTGCCGCTGCGTCGCGAGGACCTGTACTGGGCGGCCAGGGCCTCGCTGGTGTCGAGGCCCGAGGATCTCGATGCGTTCGACCTCGCCTTCGAGGAGTACTTCGCGGTGGGGGACGGGTTCCCGGCGGTCGCCCGCCTCGTGGTGCCGAGGACGCCGGCAACCTCGAGCGAGGCGGACTCTACGGGTGAGCTGATGGCCGTGGCGGGTTTGGTCGATGGGAGACGGCGAGCCGCCGGCGAGGCCGAGGAGCCAGAAGGAGAGGCAGCGCTTCGCATCGTGGCCAGCGCGGCGGAGGTGCTCCGGGAGAAGTCCTTCGCCGACCTCTCCGAAGAGGAGCGCCGGCGCGTCGCCCACCTCATCCGGCGACTCGCGGTATCGGCCCCGGTACGCACGACCCGGCGCCTTCGCCCCTCCCCCTCGGGGGATCGGTTCGACATCCGGCGGACGCTGCGCAGGTCCCTTCGGACCGAGGGCGAGCCGTTCCACAGGGCATGGCGGGGGCGTGGCAGCCGGAGCCGGCCGCTCGTTCTGATCCTCGACGTGTCGGGATCGATGGGTCCGTACTCCCGGGCCCTGATGCAGTTCGCGTTCGCGGCCATGGCGGCGGGACGGAAGGTCGAGGTGTTCTGCTTCGGGACCAGGCTCACCCGCATCACCCGCTCGCTCCGCACGAAGGACCCCGACCGGGCCTTGCGTGACCTCGGGCGGCTCGTCGCCGATTGGGAGGGCGGCACGAGGATCGGCCCGTCGATCAAGCAGCTGCTCGATCGGTGGAGCCAGCGCACTGCGCTCAGAGGCTCGATCGCGGTGATCTGCTCCGACGGCCTGGAGCGGGGCGACCCGGAGCTGCTGCGCCACCAGATGGCGAGGCTCCGCCGGTTGGTTCACCGCATCGTGTGGGTCAACCCGCTCAAGGGGAGCCCCCGGTACGAGCCGCTCGCACGAGGGATGGCCGCGGCGCTTCCCTCGATCGACGTGTTCCTCCCGGGTCACAACCTGGACAGCCTGGAGGAGCTATCGCGGGTCCTCGCCGGCTGACGCTGGCCTAGGATTCGAAAGCGTGGGGACATCGGAGCGGCCCGGGCGGGTCAGGCGGATGGGACGGCTCACCGAGCCGACCGAGGAAGGGCTCCTCACCTACGGCGAGTACCTGAAGATCCCGGAGCTCCTGTCGCTCCAGCAGCTTCGATCCGATCCACCGGTGCACGACGAGCACCTGTTCATCGTGGTGCACCAGGCGTACGAGCTGTGGTTCAAGCAGCTGCTGTTCGAGCTGGGATCGATCCGGGACCGGATGATCGGCGATGACCCGGAGCGCGCACGCCACGAGCTGACGAGGGTCCGCGCGATCGAGCGCGTCTTGATCGAGCACATCGATGTGCTCCAGACGATGACGCCGCAGGATTTTCTGGCATTCCGGTCTCACCTGGCGCCGGCGTCGGGTTTCCAGTCGGTGCAGTTCCGCGAGATCGAGTTCGTGTCGGGGCTGAAGGACGCGCGCTACATCGAGGACGTCTCGTCTTCGTCGGAAGAACGGGCCCGACTGGAGCGGCGCCTGGAGGAGGCCACCCTCTGGGACGGCTTTCGCTCGCTGCTCGAAGCGAACGGGCTGCGCATGCCCGACGACGACGGGGAGGCTCGTCGGAGCAGCCTGCTGCGGATGGCGAGGGACCCGGATTTCGCGGCGCTGTTCGCCGTCTCCGAAGGGCTTCTCGACCACGACGAGTCTTTCGCCATCTGGCGGAGCCATCACGTCCTGATGGTCGAACGGGAGATCGGGGCGAAGCGAGGCACCGGGGGTTCCAGCGGTGTCCCGTACCTTCGGACGACGCTCGGTAAGCGGTTCTTCC
>WNGF01012047.1_pt1 | contig 18207 bp, 18 predicted proteins | sample 5400641 | NCBI WGS metagenome assembly WNGF01 (sample SAMN13153371, study PRJNA577476) | soil metagenome | isolation source: 80 cm soil or saprolite under grassland replicate 2 | place: USA:California | collected 2016-06-15
TCTGCTTACGCTTCGTCATGCTCGTTGCCTCCCATGACGCAAAGCTCGATTGCCGCTGGCTGGCTGGGCCTTGGCGGCGAAGGAATTGCACCTCCTGGATAGATGAGGCTTCGTCTGGGCGCACTCCAAACTCGAGTTAGGGCTTTAGGGCGTAAGTCAAGGCACGCATCAGTGTTGGATGGGAGGCGTGTGGTCACCCGGAATGCCAGGGAGTTGCGTATTAGCGTGAATTCGTACAGCTGGAACGGCGGAAAGCGTACGGTCGGTTCGTCGGCAAGCGTACGGCGGTTTCGGTGATGCCGAACGGGATGGGTGCCAGCGATGCCGTCTGAAGCTATGTGGTTGTCGATGGTGGTTAGGTTGGGCTGATCACCTCCTGTGCGGCAATCGTAGTGGAGCGAACCTCAGTGAGCAGGTCGCTGATGGCGACCACCTCGTCGCAATGGGGGCAGGGTCCTCCGGGTCCAAGCCGACGACCGAATACGCCGCACTCGTCGCAGCGCTGTTGACCAAGGAACCTCGCATCACAGGCGGAGCACTGGTAGACGATGGCCGTCTGTGGAAGACGGCTGGCAAAGCCGAGCTGGAGTTCGTCGGCCGGGCGCTGACGGAGACGAAAGCCACGCTGACGGCAGGCGTCCGAGCAGTAGGCCTTGCGACCTCGAGCTGGGAAGTGTCGACCGCACCCACCGCACACACGCGGTTGGCTGGAAGTCGGAGTAGCGTTACGCAACGGAGTTTTCCTCAGGTGGCGGCTGTCGTCGGCGCATGGAAGCACCAGTGAGTGGCAATCGGTGCGCGTGTTGGACGAGGCGGTCCAGGATGGCATCCGCCAGCGTGGGATCACCTCCGGCGAGTGCCGGATGCCAGGCTTCGACCGGCAGTTGGCTGACCACTAGCGTCGAGCGCACCTGGCTGCGGTCGTCGATCACCTCCAGCAGATCTTTGGCCTCGATGACGCTGGGTGGCGTCAGCAGGAAGTCGTCCAGCACCAGAAGACCAATCCTGGCGAGTTGCCCGAGACGGCGAACGTAGCGGCCGTCGCCACGGCTCAGCGCCAACTCCGCCAATAATCGCGGCGTCCGCACGTACAGCGCGGTGTGGCCACGGCGTATCGCCGCATGCGTCAACGCACAGGCCACAAATGATTTTCCGGCTCCCGTTGGACCCGTGATCAGCAAATTGTGGTGGGCGGCCACCCAGCCGGCCTGGGCCAGGCTGAGCACGACCGAGCGATCGAGTCCTCTGGGCGCCCGGAAGTCGAGATCTTCCACGGTTGCCTCCTGGCGCAGCTTGGCCGCCTTCAGCCGCAGCGCCAGACGACGGCTGTCCCGCGTTTCAGTTTCGCGGTCGACCAGTAAGCCGAGTCGCTCATCGAAGCTCAGGTTCAGGTACTGGTTCGATTCGAGCTGCTCGCGCAGCCCGAGCACCATGCCGAATAGGCCTAGCGCATCGAGCTTGTCGAGGGTCTGTGTCAGCAGCATGCTCAGGCCTCCATCAGCGTCTGCTGGTAGTACGCCGCGCCGCGCAGGTTGGCGTGCTGGATCGGCACGATCTTCGCCAGGGACTCGGCTTCGAGCGGAAGCGGGACCTTGTCGAGGCCGTCTTCAAGATGGCGTTGACGCTGCGGTAGGAGGTGCTGCCAATCTGCAGTGCCCGCTGGCAGGCAGCCAGCATGCGCTCGGGCTCATAGCGTTTGCCGAGGTGCATCAGACCCAGGCACGCGGTAGCCATGCTCGGGATGCGGCCGCGTGCGCAGGATCGTCTCCATGAGCTCCGCCACCGACGGTCCGATGGTCGCGCGCCCCAGGCCACCAACTTGGAGGGCGTCCATTCCAGATGCGCGCGATGCGCGGCGGGCATGTGCTCGCGCACGGTGAAGAACCGCTGTCGACCGTAGCCACGTGCATGGCTGGCCACCCGTCGGCCACGATGGATGATCTCGACGACGTTGGCGGTGGCACGCACCTCGACCGCTTGACGTGCCAGCTCGTACGGCACCGAGTAGTAGCGGGTATCGAACTCCACGTGGTAGTCGATGTTCACCCGAGCGGGCTTCCAGGTGGCCCACTCGTAGCGTCTGATCGGCAGTGGCTGCAGCGCAGCGCGTTCGAGCTCCTCGAACAGGTCGCGGCGGGAGATGGTCTGGCCACGAAAGCGTCGGTCGTTGACCAGCGCGAGCTGCTCGGCGATGGCCGCGTTCAACTCGGCCAGCGAAAAGAACTGCCGTTTGCGCAAGGGCGCCAGCATCCAGCGTTCGGCGACCTGCACACCAACTTCGGCGGCGGCCTTATCCCTTGGCCGATACGGTCTGGCAGGCAAAATTGCGACGGAGTACGTGCGCGCCCACTCCAGGTAGCTGGGGTTGAGCTCGGGCTCGTACCAGCTGGCGACGGTCACACCCGACTTCAGGTTGTCGGGCACCACGGCGCGTACGGACCCGCCGTAGAACTCCAGCGCCCGCACATGCGCGCCCAGCCACGACGCCAGGTCCTGGCTCCTGGTCGCTTCCACATACAGGTAGCCGCTGGCGCCGAGCACGCCCACAAAGACCTGCGCGTTCCAGATCTCACCCGTCTCGGGGTCGGTGACCGGTACCGTGTCGCCCGCGAAATCGACAAACATGCGCTCGCCGGCGGCGTACTCCAGGCGCATGACCACGTCCTGACGTGCTCGCCAACGCCGGTAGTGCACGCAGAACTGCGTATAGCTCAACCCTTCGGGATGAACTGCTTTGTATTCGAGATGCAGCAGCTGCAGCGTGACGTGCTTGCCGCGTTTGCGCTGGCGGTGCACCTCGAGCCAGTCGGGCTCCGGTCGTCCAGGTCGAAGCTCTTCTTCCGTCCGCGTGAACAGCCGCGCCTCCAGGGCAACATCGTCCACGTCGTCCGGCAGCGGCCAGCTGAGCCCGGCGCGCTGAGCACGCTCGAGGTAGCTCTGCACCGTCGACGCGCTGATGCCCACGCTCTGCGCGATCTGCCTGTAGCTGAGGCTCTGCGCATTCAGCCGCAGGACCTCGGTGATCTGGCACATGGATAATCTCCTCCGCGGCACGTAGCCCTCCCTCGTTGAAGCTTCCAATCTCCAATGAGGACGCTAACGTGTCGCCTTGGCTTCCACGACACCGCCGCGCTCAACCCCTCGCCTGTACGAATTTCAGCCGTAATCCCTGTTCGGCTGCCCGAAACGGGTGTACGCCATCGGCCGTAATCGCTGTACGACCCCCGCCGAAACGACCGTCCGTTTTCGACCGTATTACACAGCCGATCAACCACCAGCTCCCCTCGCCCTCCGCCGCGCTCTCCGCCTCGTCGACCAAACCCTGGACAGCTACATTGATCACGCCCGCATACGTTCCGCCGCCTGAAAAACGTGTCACAACGTCACGCATCACGGCTCCCAAGGAGCCCTAGTCGGCTTGCGGCGAGCGCTCGCTGCCGGCGTGACTGGCTGCGCGAGACCACCCGTTGCAGCCGCGAGTCCACGCCGCCCTGGCATCCGGCCGAGCGCAAAAGACCCTACTGCCGCGAGCGCTGAGCGCTAAAACCACGTCAGCTGAGATTCTGTGGAAGAGTCTGGGCGTGATTCCGAGCGGTTAGCCGCCGACGTTGGCGAGGAGGCCGCTCTGGTTCAGCGCCAGGCACATGATAGCGACGGCGGCCAGCGGAAGCCGCGACCAGCGGCCCGTAAAGAGCATCAGCACCCCGCAGTATGAGGGCGATGAACCCCAGTAGGGAGCCGATGCTCAGCGTCAGCGTCATGCGTCCTCAATCATCAGCACGCCCCTAAAGGGCCGACTGCCACAACTCTACAACGCGCTCACCGGACGCGGCGCGGCGACGGCCGTCAACGAGTGCGGTATACGTTCGCTGAGCGTCGAGCGCTCATTCACCCGTGGACCGCCCACGGCGGTGGTGCACGCCCCCGCTAGCGCCCTCCGCCCGGCACACTGCCGAAAGTTCGCCGCGGGCGGCTCCCTACCGGCGCGAATGACGAATGCGCGTTTTGTCACCCAGCCTGGCAAATCCAAGGATCAACACCGCTTCGTAAAGGAGTCCTGACCGAGGAGCGCACGAGTTCGGTCGCGCAGCCGGCTGGCGGCAGCACAGCACGAAGAGCATGACGATGTTGCGAGGCCGCGCCCAGCGTCCGGCTACAGCGCGTCCTTCGACCGACTGGAATTGCCAGCCCTAGTAGCACTCGGTTGGATCCACGACCGCGCCAATTTCTTGCATCCGGCGCGCAGGCTGCGCCGCGTTTTCTGACGGCAAGGACGAGGTACTCGGGCTCGGTCGTGGGGATGGCGGGCGCGAAGCGGGCCAGGAACGCTGTACACGGCGAGTAATTCTCGAGCAGAGGTGTCAAGCCGTATTTCCGCGCCAGCCGGGTGTACTCGGTCGCGGAGCGGATGAAGGTCGGCACGCGCTGCCCGCCGCTGAATTCGAGGAAGGCTTTGCTCGGTGCATTGGGCGACTCGATTCGACGAAGCTTTTCTGGCGTCGAAGCGCTCGGCGACGCACGCGGGGCTGAATACGGCGAACGCCAGCAGGCCTCCTGGCACAGGGCGTCAGTCAGGTCGCGAAACGTGGTTTCGCGTTGTCGGCTGGCAGCCCTATCACTCCTCGAGTCGGGAGATGTGCTGGCCATGCAGGACCTGGGCGCGGCGGGCCTGACTCGCTGAAAGACGTAAACCATGCCCTGAGCCGTGTGCACGGCCCCGTGAGGAGGCTCAGCGACCGGCCAGGACTGGCTCGCGCTCTTCGTATTCCGACTGGCTACTGGTCGACGGGCCTTCGCCTTCCCGTTGCTGCGCGGGCGGCCCGGAGGCCGACCTCGGCTCCGGGCGACGCAGCGTCCACACCAGGCACCAGCCAACAGCCACCACGATCAGCGCGGTGCGATACACGTCGCCAAAGGCAAATGCTGTGGCATTGGCCAGAGCCGTCGCTGAGGGAGCCGCGCCGGCGGCGACCGAGGCTTCGGCGACGTGGATCGGGATTCGGGCTTGCAGGAGGGTGGCGAACGTCGCGATGGCGAGCGAGGCGATCACGTTTTGCATCGCCGATGTCAACGACGTCACCCGCCCGACCAGGTCACGTGGCGCGACATTGAGCAAATGGGTGTTCAACGCCATCATCATCGAGCCCATGCCGGACCCCATCAGCACCATCGCCACAATCAGGTCAGTGCCCGTTGTCCCGCCGCTCAAGCCTGACAACGACCACATCGAACCACCGATGAGCGTCATGCCGAAGAGCACGGGTATGCGCGGTCCGAGTCGGTCAAAGACGCGTCCGCTGATCTGCATGAAGATCGCCGAGGCAACCGCGATTGGCAGCGTATAGAGACCTGTCTCGAAGGCGCCGTAGCCGCGCACCTGCTGTAAGAACACGGGAATCAGGAAGAACGTCCCGAACATGGCGGCGAACGCGGCCCACTGGGTCACGATGCCCAGGCTAAAGTCGCGGCCGCGAAACACGCGCAGCTCGAGCACCGGATCGCCGATGCTCAATTCGCGCCAGATGAACAACACCAGCGCCACTAACCCGACCCCGATACCGGCGAGCGTCGACGGCGCTGTCCAGCCGGCGTTCGTCGACTGGCTTACGCCAAACGACAGCGACGCGAACGCGAGCGGACCGAGCACGATGCCCAGGGAGTCGAGCGCGCCTACAACCCGACCGGCTGGAATGCTGGGTAGCGCGCGCAAGCCCACGATCAACGCCAGAATGCCCACGGGCACGTTGATCAGGAAGATCAAACGCCAATCGGCGAATTCGAGGAGATAACCGGACAGGAGCGGACCGAGGGCAGGCGCGACCATGATTGGCAGTCCGAACAGGCCCAAGATGGCGCCGCGGCGCTCGGGTGGCGTGAGCCGATAGAGCACCGCCATTCCGATTGGCATCAGCATGCCGCCGCCGAGTCCCTGCAGCACGCGTGTCACGATCAGCATCTCGGCATTCATGGCCAGGCCGCACAGCACTGAGCCCACGGTAAACAGGACCAGCGAGATCAGATAGACGCGCTTGGCACCGAAGCGATCGGAAACCCAGCCCGAAAGCGGGATAACCGCCGCCTGCGCCAGCATATACGCCGTGATGACCCATTGCAGCAGACCGAGGTCGCTGTTCAGAACTCGGCCGAGAGTAGGCAAGGCGACGTTCACGACCGTGTTGTCGAGGATGACCATGAAAGTGCCCAGGATGATGGCGATGAGGGGAGCCAGAATGGAGCGCGTGTTTGTACTTGAACCTAGAGCCATTGCAATAAACAACACATCAGAGCGGCTTTTATTGCTGCCCATTCGGGCGGGATTGCCCCTGTTCAAATGGACGGGTTGACTCGGCGACCTTTTGGCTCGCGGGCGTTGCGGGCTGGCGTATTCGTGTCCTCTTCCGCGGCCTGGCTGCCGAGGCCGGCGAAAGGTGGTTTGTGAGCGATGCGTCGAGATCCACTGAACCCGCGAGAACAACCTGAACGGACCTGTCGCTGCGCATTCCAAAACGAAAACTCACGATCTTCACGGGAGTGACGGGGCTCGAGCAAATCCTCGATTGATTCGACACGATCGCCACGGAAGCCCAGCGGCAGGTGTACGAGACCTTCAGTCTGTTCATTTGCAATTTCTTGCCACGCTACCCGCAGCCGGTCGCGGAGGCTATCGAAAACCTGTGCACGGCCGTCGTCGTCGATCAAAAGCCGGTCCGCGGTGGCTCGCATTCAACTCGACGCTCGAGGCCGCGAAGCAGGCCGCGTCGCCGACCTCGCGACGATCAGGGCCGCCGGCCGGCTGAGCCACGCCATCGACTGCGACTTTCCACTTGAACGGACCGCAGATCCCGCGCGGCGGGCGAGGCTGGCGCCCTTGGGCACGCGGTGGACGACGTTAGCAAGGCTACAATCCCGCGCTGGGACAGGATCTGGCGAGCCAGGCCTGTGTGGCGTGTCAGGCGGGCACGCCGTCGCTGCCCCTGGAGACGGCGCAGGGACTGCTGTCAGAGCTGGATGGCCGCTGGAAGCTCGCCAACGGAGGACGGGTCCTCACACGCCATATCACGTTCAAGACCTTCGAGCGCGCCATAGCATTCCTGAACCGGCTGGCCGAGATCGCAGAGCGCGAGGGCCACCATCCAGACTTCTGCCTGAAGCAGTGGAATCGCGTCAGTCTGTCGCTGACGACCCACGCCATCGGCGGTCTGTCGCGCAACGACTTCGTTCAGCCGCCAAGGCGCAGGCGGTCATCAAGCCGCCGCCCGACACCTGACCCCGGAGCGTCGTGCAGGACCGCGGACCGGGCTTTCAGCCGCCGGTGCGGCGTAGGCGCTCGTGCGGCGAGGAGACCGCTGCACGGGATGGAGGTGCTCGACTTGGTGCCGTTGACGGCGAGCAAAGTGCCAGAAGGGTGGCCACGGCACCTGGCGCACGAGGAGTCATACGTCGACCGCGATCAGGTCGTCCTCTATCCCGCGTCCTGACGCCTCTTCGTCCAGCGGCTCTCCGACGTGACCGCGCATGGTCCACACCGCAGCGAAGTAGTGGCGCGTCCACTCGGCGGCCGTCTTGCGGTTCGAGCAGAACACCAACCGCAGTCGAGGGAAGCGCGCATACAGGTCTGCGATCGCTCTGGCGCAGAACGCGGCTGACCAATGGTGCACCTTCTCAGGACTCAACAGGTCCTCGTAGCGCGCTTCGAAGACCACGGCGTGCTGTTCGAACGCCATCAGCTCCAGCAGTCGCTGACGTAGGACGTCCATCTGGCCGAAGTCGACCAGCAGCCCCTCGAGGGGTCTTGCGCTCGACCACTGCCACGATCTGGTTGCTGTCCAACAGCGCATTGTCGCCAGCCGGGAGCGGGCCGCGCTCGGTGGCGAAGCCGCCAAACGACCAGGGGTACCGCTCGTCGCTAGCGATCCGCACCCGAGCCTCCGCCGGCGCCAAGCTCGAGCGAAGCCGCACTCCGCGTGGACGCCGCTGCTGCATCGCCGTCTGGGTGAACCAGAAGATCTGCTCATACGTCGTCGGTCCGCTGGGCTCTGGATCCTTGTAGGCCTTCTCGACGATCTGGAAGTCACACCGTTTCTGGCGCGCCCGATCCAGGATCACGGTCAGGCGCTTGCCGTAGCGCTGTAGGGCTACGACTTGGACCCGTTCGACCTCGTCGCCGATCTCGAGCGGTACGGTCGCCGCTGCTCGCGCAGGCGGAAGATGTGCTGATTGGGGCCTGGCCATCGGTCGCGCACCAGAAAGGACAGGACGGGCTCGGGCCGCTCGCCTCGATAGATTCGCAGGCGGTAGGGGAATTTCGGGTCGCTGCACCGCTCGAGCACCCAGACCCCAATGTGCGGAATCCCGCCGATGGCCATACTCACCACTATTGTCCTGGAGTTGCTTACGATCCGGCGAGCACATTTGCGATTCGGACGCGCACCGCACGCAAGCCCTGGGCTGGCAGCTTGGGCTGGGCCGGCTCTCGTCCCTCTGACCTTGTCGAGGGACAAAAAGCCGTGCGACAACCGCTCCCCTTGCTACGTTCTCTGTACGCCAGTACGCCACAAGCGTGCGTGCGATCGTGTTCGTATTGCGGCCCAGCGCGCTCGCAATTTGGGGCAGGCTCTTACCGCGCTTATGCAGCACAAGGGTCGCTGCCTGCAGACACTCAAACGCGGAGGTACACACTTGCCCCGAGCTCTCAAAGTCATTTTGATCGCGCATGACGGCCGGAAGGACAGTCTGGTCGAGTGGACTCAGTTCAACAGGCAGACGCTTGCCCGCTGCGAGCTGATTGCCACGCTGAGCACTGGGCAGGCCGTGCAGACTGCCACGGGGCTGCCTGTCCGTCTCCTGCTGAGCGGCCCCCGCGGTGGTGACGCCCAGGCTGGCGCGCTGATCGCCACTGACGAGGGACGTACCAATCGCCTGCAATCGCACCTCGGCAGATTTGCTCATCTCGTCGCCGCTGTGGCGGAAGTACCGGACCTATCGCTCAGAGCGGAGTTTGCCAGCCGGCGCGGTCTAGCAGGCTGATGAAAAGATCCTTCGACAGGCTCAGGACGAGCGGTCCCGCTCATGGTGAGCTTGTCGAATCCAGAGCAGGACCGCCTTTTTCATCAGCCTGCTAGAGGCTATTGGTGACGGTGAGCGCAGAAATGGCAGAGCTCCCAGCAGCCACGCGACCGTCCCGCCGCGACGAGAGTCCAGAGCGCGTTCTGCCAGTGCCGGACTGGGTGAATCGAGTACAAAGACATGCGCACCCCAGCGCGAGAGCCGAGTCAGAACGATCTGCAGGCCTGCGCGTGCTCGTCATCCCAGTCTCGGATGGCGATCCTGGATTGATGCGGGCGGCCGCGCCGCGGCTCTTCCGCGGCATGCGGGTGCTGCCGATCGATTACTGTCTGGACCCGAGATGGCTGGCGGCGTCGGCCTGGCCTCGCCCTTTGGCATCGAGCCTGCAGCCGCTGCCCACTTCGAACACGACCGCTTCGATCTCCGCCAGGGTCCCCCGCGGGCGAGCCCGCCGCCGGTCGGTCAACTCCTCGGCTGGTCATTGCCTACCACCTCCTGCGCGACGGTGGCGTCTATCAGGATCTCGGCCAGACCTATTTCGATGAGCGCGACCGAACGCGTGTCACTCAGCGGCTGCTTCAGCGTCTCCGTAACCTGGGCGTGGCTGTGGAGGTGCACTCGTCTGCCGCGTGAACGACTATTTCATACCACAGGTGATGGGGGTTATGGGCAATCAGGCCGCGCTCGAGCGGTTTTCTCGATGGCGCTCTCACTGGCCGAGCCGCGGATGAGCTCGATGCCGAGCGGGCGATCAGCTGGCGGAAGGCGACGATGGCCAGCACCTCGAGCTTGATGCCCGGTTGGGCACGTGGTCGACGGCGCCGAGTACCGCGCGTACTGGACGCTCACGTGGTGATCGGGGTGGACGGTCACCTCGCGCCACAACGCACGTCGTAGGGTGTGCCCTCGTACGGTGGCAGGTGCTGACGTTCTTCGTCCTCGAACACGACGCGCGGCAGAGGCCGCGTGGTGCCATGCACGCGCAGCCCGGCCACGTTGCGGCACCAGCGCTGGGCTTGCTCGGGCGGTCGGACTCCGTCGCGTGAAATTGTGTTCTAGCTCTCGAACAGAAACCTGGCGGGCGCGCTGCCAGCCTCTGGCCTTCCAGTGCGCGCAACGTTTCGCGGACCTGCCCGCGGCTGACGCGCTACGCGGGCCAGGTCGAGTCTCGAGCCTCTGGCGGAGCGAGAAGCTGCCCTCAGGATGGACACTTGGGTCGGCTCGGTGCAGCATGCCGAGGTGGCGCAGCCCATCGCGCGGCTCCACGACTCCAGGCCTCGCTTCAGGCTTTCCTCAAGGCTTTTTCTCATGTCTTGTGCGGTGTACAGATGGTCATTGCTGGCATGGGGTTGAAACTTCGTGGACAGGAAATACCTGTCGCGCGAAACGCCGTCGAGGGCATGCCCGAGCCGCGTTTCGCTGTCGCCGTAACCTGGCGCGGTGTCAATCAGATTGACGCCCTGGTCCAGTGCATGCCGCACGAGCCGAGCGCTCTCTGCCGCGAGTGGACCAATTCACCGGGTACGCCGACGCACCAGGCGTGACGACCCCCTCAGGTCAAGCTGATGACGACCTTGCCCACGGCGCGTCGATCCGCGATCTCGCGCAGCGCGTCGGCTCCGCGTTCGAATGCGTGGACGGAACCGACGACAGGCTGTACTCGACCAGTTGCGAGCAGCTCGGCTAGACGGTCCATCAACCAACGCCGCGGCGCCTCGTCGGCGTGCGCAAGGTAGCCGCCGATATACGTGCCCACCACGTCGATGTTGCGCAGCAGCACGCGGTTCAGCGCCACCTTGGGAATGTCACCACCGGTGAATCCGACCACAACCCAGCGCCCGCCGAGCGTCAGCGCCCGCATCGTGTCGAGGACGCGATCGCCGCCGACCGGATCCCACACCAGGTCGACGCCGCGGCCATCGGTAAGTCGCAGGGCATCATCTTTCCAGGGTCCGTCGCTGCGCAGGACCACATCCGCCCCAGCCTGACGTGCGATACGTTCCTTGTTCTCGGACGACACGATCGCAATTGTGCGGCAGTCGCGCGCGCGAGCAACCTGGATAGCGGCGGTGCCCGTGCCGCCGGCGGCTCCGTGGATCAGCACCGTCTCGCCGGACCGCATGCGCCCGCGAACCTCGAGCCCGAGAATCGCGGTCCGATAGTTGAGTGGCAGTGCCGCCCCCTGCTCGAAGCTCATGTCGGACGGCAGTTGCAAGACCGCGTCCGGATCGAGCACAGCGCGTTCGGCGGCCGCGCCGACGCTGCTCCCCGCCACTCGGTCTCCGGGTCGCAATCCGGACACCGGGGGTGCATGGACCACTACCCCCGCTGCTTCGCCGCCGAGTGTGTACGGCAGCGCGGCCCGCTCCTGGTACAGCCCCTGGCTGCGCAGCAGGTCGGGGAAACTTACGCCGACGGCGCGTACGTCGATCAGAACGCCGTCCGGACTGTCGATGTCGGGCACGTCAACGATGCACACGCCGTCGGCGCCGATGGCTTGGGTGACTTGCAATGCGCGCATGGACGCTTACTTCGCGGTCTCTATCGATAGGTCTGGATGGCGGCGAGGCGGAAGGACTCGCCTTGTTTGAGGACGCCGGCGTCAAGCAGCGCCTGGATCCGCGCAGCGTCGACACCCGCTTCTGCCAGCACCTGTCGGCTGTGCTCGCCAAGGCCCGGTGATTCGAACGTCGCCTGCGTCTGGGTCCGACTGAAGCGAGCGTAGCGCTGCGGTGACAAGTACGGCGTACCGTCCTGCAGGTAGTGCTTCGCGAAGACCTCGAGCTCGCAGAGGTGTGGATCGAGCGGCAATTCGTGCGGCCCGCGGACGGCAGCGGCCGGCACCAGGGCCCCGCTAAGGCAAGCCAGCGCATCGGCCAATGATCTGGACTCCAGCGCCTCTGCCAGAGCGCGACCGAGCTCGGCGTCCGAGGCTGCGGAGTCCAAATCGGGCAGCAGACCCGCCGCGCGCAGCTTGTCAGCATGCGGCGCCTGCAAGCGCAACCAGCCGTCTCGGACGCGATAGAAGCGGTCCAGGGCAGACGGGCCGGTGAAGTCGCGGCCGCCCCGCACCGCGGGCGGTCGGCCGGCAAAGCGCACCAGCTCACCAGACTGCATCAGCGTCGCGCAGCCTGCCAGTGAGGTCCATATCCGCTGGCCGCGGCCGGTCCGCAGGCGGTGGAAGACACCCAGGCACACCCCAAGCACCACAAGCGTTGCGGCGGCGATGTCGTTGACGGGGATGGTGAAAAGAACGGGATCGCTGTCGCCGCCCTGCGCGGACATCATGCCGCTCATGGCCTGCAGCACCGGGTCGAAGCCGGGCATCGGCGCCATTGGGCCCTGCTCGCCGAAGCCGTTGACGGACATCGTCACGATGTCGGGCTTGACCCTGGCGAGGCTTGCATAGTCGACCCGCAGCCGCTCCAGCACGCCCAGGCGCGAGTTGTCGACGACGGCGTCGGCGGTGCGCACCAGGTCGTAGAACGCCTGGCGTGCGTCGGCCGAGCGAAGATCGATGGCAAGCCCTCGCTGACCGCGGTTGTAGACAAAGCCGGTCTCGCGGAACGCGTCGCCGTCCAGAGGTTCCACCTTGATGACATCGGCGCCGAGCTCGGCCAGCAGCGCTCCGGCGTACGGCGCGGCCAAAATCGCACCCAGATCCAGCACGCGGTAGCCCGCCAGAGGGCCGTGGTGGGAAGTTGGCGGGGAACCCCCGATGTGCGGGCGCGCCGGCCAGTCGATGGCATCGCCGTCATGCTGCCCCAGGGTCGGGGCAGCGGCGCGGATGTGGCCGGGAGTATCGGTCAGCACCAGCGGCACTCCGGGCATCAGCACGGGCCCGCGCTGTGGGTCGACCACCTCCGCACACAGTCCATTAGCCCGTACCTGCGGGTGGTCGAGCCACGTGTCGCGTTCGCCGAGCGGACCGGCTGGGCAGTCGCCCTGTTCCAGAAGGGTGACCCACTCGTCACGCGGTCGCGTCCGGAAAGCGTCGGCCAGCAGCGCGCGGACCCAGCCGCGGTTCTCGGGCAGCAGGATGCGAGCGGGTAGTCCTGCGATGCGTTCGTCGGCGAAGAGATCGCCGATCCCAAGCACCCGGAAGGCATTCGCCTGGAACTTCGGAGTGAGCGCCGCAAGAAACAGCCAACGGCCATCCTGAGCCTGGTAGGTGGTGTAGCACGGGTGCCGGCCGCCGGGCCCGACGTTGGTGGTTAACGGCTGCTGGCTGGGCACGATGTTGAACTGGCCGGAGCAGCAGATCATCACGCCATGGACGCCGGCCACGCTGACCACCTGGCCGAAGCCCGATCGGTGCCGCTCGATCAGTGCCGCGACCGCCGCGGCAGCGGCCCACGATCCCTGGACGTACAGCGTGATCGGATAGACCAGGTCCACCGGCCCACCATCGAAGGACGATTGGCGAGCAGACGGTCCGGCGAACGCATCCAAGAGACCGTGCGATTCCGCCCCGCCGGACCAAGGTGTGTGCGTGGGGGTGTACGGCGGGGTATGCACAACGACGAGGTGCGGGTAGGTGGTCGAGAGCGTCCACGGATCGTCCGCAATCGACGGTTCGCTCAGGATGCACAGGTCGGCACCAGCCAGCAGCCTGGCGAGGCGCTCCTGCCCTGCCGCCGTGTCGCGTTCGACGACGATGCTGCGCTTGTTTCGATTCCAGACGGCGAACCCCGGCAGCGATCGCGCTGGATCGCCTGTAGGCAGTTCAACCTTAACGACGTCGGCGCCGAAGTCAGCCAGCAGCATCGCTGCGATGGGCCCCGCAATGCCGGTGCTGAGGTCGACCACGCGAATCGTGTCCAGCGGCGGGCTCATGGGCGACCTGTCTGGCACACGCGCGGATCGAACCTGACGCACAGCCCGTCGTGAATGGGGTTGGACACTGAGGCGCTGATCATGATCGCACCCGTGCTCCTCGTCGGGCGTGAACAGGATCGATGGGACGAGCCGCCATCCGACAAGCCGCATGGCTGCGAAGCGCCGGTAGACTTTGCAACCTCCCTCGGAGGCAACCTTGAAAATCAAAGAGATCCGCGCGGCGACCGTCGATCTGACACCACGGCCGACGACGGTGCCGCGCGTCCCGCCCCAAGCGACCGATGGGTTCGTCAGTCCGATGCGCCGATACAACGAGTACCGGCGGGCCGACTGGCACGCCCACTGGAAGCGCGCCGCGGTAATGGTGACCGCCGAGGACGGCACCTACGGGCTCGGCTTCACGAACCACGCCGGGCCAGTCTGCGAGATCGTGAACGGCCACTTCGAGCACCTGCTCGTCGGGCAGGACGCCACGGCGACCGAGAAGCTCTGGGACGTGATGCGGCGCAGCTCGTCGCCGTACGGTAGCGCCGGGCTCGCCAGCTACGCGATCAGTGCGGTCGACATCGCGCTTTGGGACCTGAAGGGGAAGCTGCTCGGCCGTCCGGTCTACGAGCTTCTGGGCGGGCCGCAGAAGGAGAGCATCCCCTGCTACGCAAGCAACACCGACCTTTCCTACGGCACTGCAGAGAGCGTGACCTGGTTCCTCGAACTCGGCTTCGAGGCGGTCAAGGTCTTCCTGCGCGACGGGCCGGAGGCGGGCATCGCCGGGATCCGCCGGAGCGAGGAGCTGGTCGGGCGGACGCGCGAGCAGGTCGGACCGGGCGTGGAACTGATGGTCGACGCCTGGATCTCGTTGGATGTCGAGACCGCGGTTCGGCTGGGCGAGGCGCTGCGGCCCTACCAGATCAAGTGGCTGGAGGACTACCTCTTGCCAGAGGACCTCGAGGGGTACGCGCGGGTGCGGCAGCGGTTACCGGGCACAACGCTGGCCAGCGGCGAGCACTGGTACGGGCTCCAGCCATTCGCGGTCGTGGCCGGACGGGGGCTGGTCGACATCCTCCAGCCCGACCTGGCCTGGTGCGGCGGGATCAGCGCCGGCATTCGGATCTGCCACCTGGCCGAGGCGCACGGGCTGAGCGTAGTCGCCCACGCTGGTATGAACTACCCGTGGGGGCAGCACCTGTCGCTGGCGATGCCGGCGATCCAACTCGGCGAGCGCTCGGAGGGCGTCTCTCCGCCGGGCGTCCCGCTCGAGGAGATGACCGTGCTGCCAGGCACGGCGGTGATCAGACAGGGGCGGGTGCGCCCGACTGACGCGCCGGGGTTGGGGCTCGATATCAGCCAGGAGTGGCTGGAAAGTCGGACCGACTAGTACAGGCCGGCGAACGAATGCCGTTGGTTCCATGTCATCCCGAGGAGGTACGACGAGGGATCTCGTTGGCAATGTCCCGACACGTTTGGGATCCAGTCCAATGAGATCCCTCGCAAGCTCGGGATGACATCCTACGGCGGAACAGCGCCCGCCAGTACTGGGGAGTGTCGCCGAGCCCAAGGCCGCGCAGGAAGGACGAGAAGTACCAGCAATGGAGATCATCGACGCACAGATCCATGAAGTGAAGCCACCCGTACCTGTTGACGAAAAGTACGGCGACGAGGTCCGCCTGCTCGTTGGCGTGGAAATCTGTCGCGAGGCGATGGATGCTGTCGGCGTCGACGCTGCCCTTTTGTTCGCCCCTCAGGACTACATGGACGCGGCGGTTGCTCGATACCCGGATCGCTTCGCAGGCGCATTGACGTTCGACTACGCCGCCGAGGATATTGAGGAGCAGGTTGCCAACTATCGCAAGCGTCGTGGGATGCTGGCAGGCCGAAACCTGGTAGCGAACGCCATGACCGCGGAGCTACGCCCTGAGTTTCATGCCGGCAAGTTCGATCGGCTTTATGCAGCGGCGGAAAAGCACGACCTTCCGCTGTTTTTCTCGACGCACGGCCATGCGGACGTGATGAGCGTTGTCGCGGAACGACACCCCGGGTTGACGATGATCATCGATCACCTGGGGCTCAGTCAGTCGCCGGTGTCGCCTCCGCGACCTGACCCCTGGGACAGGTTGCCTGGCATCCTGAGTCTGGCGAAGTATCCGAATGTGCACGTCAAGTTCAGCGGCGCACCGCTACTCTCGAGAGAACCATACCCGCACAACGATATCTGGCCACAACTCCACAAGATCATTGATGCTTTCACACCCGATCGGCTGATGTGGGGCACCGACTTCACCCGCATGCGTTGGATTCCGGTATCCACCGAGTTGGCGCCACGGGAGCGCTGGCGCTTTTACAGCGATTGCCTGAATTATCTTCGGGACACGGACGAACTCTCCGCCACTGATAAGCAGAAGATGCTGGGCACAACAATCCGCCGAGTCTTGCGCTGGCCTGAGACCGGATAGCCGACCAAAACTTGACGAGGGGCACCGTCGCACCTGGCCTCCCTTGACCGTCCAGGACTCCTCGCGCAGGGCGAGCCCTCATTCAGCGCGGGCGGCGAAGCGAGCCAGGCCGAAGGGTATGAGGTCCGCGGGGCGGCATCCGGACAGCGCGAATTGCGCCAGGCGTTGGCCAATGAGCGGCCCGAACTTGAAGCCGTGGCCACTGAATCCGCAGGCCACGATCAGCCGTGCGTTCTGGTCCCACTGGTCAAGAATGAAGTCCCCATCCGGTGAATAGTCGTAGAAACAGGCGCGCTCCTGTACGAGTGTCGCGTCGCGCAGGTCGGGCATCTGTTCAATGGCCAGGTCGAGCACGCGTTCGCGGTAGGACGCCTCGGGCATGCGACGTTCGGTCGGATGCCGCAGCGTACGTGACGGGTAGTTGTCGCCAATCTTCACAGCTCCATGGCGCGACGGGAACACCCAGATGCCGTTGCTAGCCCAACTACAGAAGGGCATGCGCCCAGGCTCGAAGTCGGGGGCTACCGCTGGATTGGGCACCACGTAATGCTGCATCTGCTCTGTCACCACAAGCGGCGCGGTGGGCAAGACATCCGAAAGCCAGCCATTGATCGCAAGTACGACCACGTCCGCCTCGATGCTCGTGCCATCGTTGAAGCGCACGCCGCAGCCGTCAGCGCTAGCTGCAACCTCCACCGCGCGCTTTGCTTCGTGGACCGTCACCCCCAACCGCTGGCTGACCTCGCCGAGGGATGCAACGGCCGCGCGGGCAAAAACCAACCCCGAGTTGACGTCCAGGAAAGCGGCCACCACGCCCGTGCTGGCGAATTGCGGAAACCGGCGCTGATAGTCCGCTCCGTCCAGGATCTCATTCGGTAGACCGAGGGCGGTCAATGCCTTGTGGCTGGCTTCGATGAAGGCTCGTGGATCCTCGGACACGAACACGCGTGCCATCGCACTCGGGACCGCGACGTCATTCTCGGCGTGGATCGCCCAGACACTACCCGTCTGGACGTAGAGCGTCCGCGCGCTCTGACGCTCCAGGTCATGCCAGAGAGGAAACGTCTCGGCGGCCCAGCGCGTGTAGTGGGACAAGTCCCCGTAGGCGTGGCGGAACAGGCGCACACTGTCAATTGAGGCCCCGCCCTCATGGCCAATCTGCGCGGCCTCGTACAGCTCGACCGCTACGTCGGCGCCGCCGAGGCGCGCAGCGGCGTACGCGGTCGCCATGCCCATCAGTCCACCGCCGACCACAGCGATACGGCGCCGCGTCACACGATCCCGGGGGAGGGGCAGATACGCTCGCGGCGTCTCGTAGGCAGCGGCCATGCGCGGCTCCATGGTATGGATTCCACATGCAGCAGGGCCGATTCACGGGCATGGTTGTGTTGGTGACCGGGGCCGGGCATGGCATCGGTCGGGCGGTGGCTGAACGTTTCGGCCAGGAAGGCGCTCGCGTCGTCGTCAACGACGTGGCGCCAACGGCCGAGTCTGCCGCTGAGGCGATCGCCGCCGCGGGCGGCGAGGCCATTGGGGTCATGGCAGACGTCTCAAATAAGGCTGACGTCGATCGCCTGTTCGACACCGCCGTCGATCGGTTCGGCGACGTGAACGTACTCGTGAACTGCGCCGGGCTCGTGAACGAGTCGCGCCACTTCTTCGAAGGCGACGAGGCCTGGTGGGATCGCGTGCTCGACGTGAACCTCAAAGGCGTCTATCTCTGCTCTGACCGCGCAGCGCGACTGATGGCCCGACGCAAGGGCGGCACCATCATCAGCATGTCCAGCGGCGGGGCGACGAAAGCGCACCGCGGCAACGTCGCGTACGACGCGTCGAAGGGCGGTATCGAGGC
>WNGF01006172.1_pt1 | contig 18199 bp, 18 predicted proteins | sample 5400641 | NCBI WGS metagenome assembly WNGF01 (sample SAMN13153371, study PRJNA577476) | soil metagenome | isolation source: 80 cm soil or saprolite under grassland replicate 2 | place: USA:California | collected 2016-06-15
TAAATCGGGATCCGATGGCCCCACCACAACTGGCGTGAGATGCACCAGTCGCGGATGTTCTCCATCCAGTTGAAGTACACCCGCGCGTAGCGCTCGGGAATGATGCGGATGCGCCCATCGCGCACCGCCTCGAGCGCTGGATCGGCCAGCGGTTTGATGTCCAGGTACCACTGATCGAGTAGCAGCGGCTCGAGCACGGTGCCCGAGCGGAAGCAGTGGCCGACGCTGTGGGTATAGGGGTCTTGTTTGACGATCTGACCGTTGGCTTCGAGTTCGGCGAGCAAACCTTTGCGCGCCTGCTGCGTCGTCTGGCCGGCGTAGCCACCGGCCTCCTCGTTCATGGTCCCATCGAGGTTCATCACATTGATCGCCGGCAGCTGGTGACGCTGGGCGATCTCGAAATCGGTCGGATCGTGGGCCGGGGTGAGCTTGACGGCGCCCGTCCCGAACTCAGGATCGACGGCGTCGTCGCCCACGATCACCCCGACGCGATGCACGTGGGGGATCAGCACGTGCTTGCCCACGAGGTGCTGGTAGCGTTTGTCTTTGGGATGGACGGCCACGCCCACGTCGCCCAGGATCGTCTCAGGGCGGGTCGTCGCGACCACGATCGACTCGCCTTCGGCGTCGGTCACTGGATAGCGCACGTAGGTGAGTGTGCCCTGCACCTCCTTGTATTCCACCTCCAGATCGGACAGCACCGTGTGGCAGTCCTTGCACCAGTTGGCGATGCGATGTCCGCGATAGATCAGACCCTTCTGGTACAGGCGCACGAAGGCCGTCCGCACGCTGCGCACGTGATGCGGCTCCATCGTGAACATGTCGCGCGACCAGTCAGCGGACGCGCCGAGCTTCCTGAGCTGGAGTTGGATCTGGTGGCCGTAGCTCTCCATCCACTCCCACATCTGGTCCAGGAACTTGTCGCGCCCGAGGTCATGGCGACTCAGGCCGCGCTTGCGCAGGTCTTGCTCCACGACCATCTGGCCCGCGATGCCAGCGTGATCCCGGCCCGGCACCCACAGGCTCGGATCGCCGAGCATGCGATGCCAGCGGATCATGATGTCTTCGAGCGAGACGAACAGCGTGTGTCCGTTGTGCAGACCGCCGGTGACGTTCGGCGGCGGCATGGTGATGACGAACGGCTTGCGCTGTCCAAAGTTGGGATGCGACTCGGGCCGAAAGAGCCCGTGCTTTTCCCAGAACTCGTACCAGTGGCCCTCGATCTCGGCCGGGTTATATGGAGCGTATGTTTCGGTACTGGTCACGGTCGGTCGCTCTCAGAAAACAAAATGACCCCGCCGTCGCAAGGACGAACGGGGCCGACCGTGGTACCACCTTGCATTCCTCCCTCTTGCGAGAGAGGCACTTGGGCCGCGTTATCGGGCGGAACCCGGCCTCGCTTACTGGCGTTCAGCGAAGCAGCTCACGAGTGACGTTCAGCGTGCTTACCGTGGACGGGCTCGCAGCCAGATGGCCCATCCTCGCTGTTCGGCAGACCGCGCCTACTCTTCTCGATCGTCGCCGTATGTGCGCCGGAGCATAGCACGCTAGCGGGCAGTCCAGCCGTTGTCGATGGACTGCGCCGAACCGGTGATACCGGCCGCGGCATCTGAGCACAAGAACGTGGCCAACGCGGCGATATCCGAGGGCTCGAGCAACTGCTTGCGTGCTGACGGCGCGAGCATGATCTGTTCGACCACATCATCGCGCGACAGGTTGTTTGCTCGCGCCAGATCGTCGATCTGACGCTCGACCAGCGGCGTGCGCACGTAGCCGGGGCAGATGGCATTCACCGTCACGCCCTTGTCGCCTGCCTCCAGGGCCACGGTGCGCGTGAGGCCGATCAGGCCGTGTTTGGCGGCGACATAGGCCGACTTGAACGGGGAGGCGACCAGGCCATGGATGGACGAGATATTGATGATTCGTCCCCACCCTCGCGCGTACATGTGCGGCAACGCGGCGCGCGTCAGCACAAAGGGCGCGATGAGCAAGATGCGAATGAGCTCTTCCCAGCGGTCCTCGGGGAACTCTTCGACGGGCGCCACGTGCTGCACGCCGGCGTTGTTGACCAGAATGTCGACGCCGCCCCACTCGCGTTCGGCCCGCTCGACCAGGGCGTGGCAGTCGTCGCGCGAAAGCACGTTGGCTTCCTGGAAGACCGCGCGCGGCAGCGCCGCGGCGACGGCCTGACCTTGCTGCACATTGAGGTCTGCCAACAGGACGCACGCACCATGGGCGGCCAGGTCTTCGGCAATCGCGCGGCCGATGCCGCTGGCGGCACCGGTGACCAGCGCGGCGCGGCCTGAGAGATCGATATTCATAAGCCGGCGGGGGTGTAGTCGGCCAGGCCGCGGCCGAGGAACAGCACGCCGATGCGGCCAAGGCCGTTGGGATCGACCAGTTTTTGCCCGCGCGTGCCAATGCCAAGTTTCCGAAGAAATGCGCGCTGACTGGTAATGCCGATCACGTGGAAGCCAGCTCGGTCGGCCAGCGTCGCCAGCGTGGTGAAGTCGACGTTGACCGAGATGTCTTGCTGGCCGAGCCTGACCAGCGGATCACTGCCGAGCGTGTGTCGATAGTACGTGAGCAGCGTGCCGTGTGGCCGCGCGTAGAACGCTTCGGCCGTGTAGCCGTAATCGAGGATCAAGGCCATCCCACGTTGGAGCCTCGCCGATAGCTGCTGCACCCATGGCGCCAGGTCCAGGTTGACTTCGGTGATCGCCCCTTCCAGCGGCAGCAGGCCGATGCGCTCGAAGTACTGCTGTATGGCAGGCGGTGCATCGGTTTCGACCCACTCGAGGTCGGCACCCACGCGGAGCTCGCGGAGGACGCCGTCGCGGACAGTGACGCGGTGCACGGGCAGCGCGTCGAGGACTTCGTTGGCGATCACCAGATGCGGTGGCCCGTCGAGCGGCGGCAGGTCGCCAAGCTTGGTGTGCTGCACGGCGCGCAGCGAGGGGCTGATTTCTTCGATGGCGTACGCCACGTCGGGCAGTTTCATGAGGGCTGACGCCAACGCCCCGCTGCCCGCGCCGTACTCCAGGATCCGCAAAGGACGGGGACAGCCAAGATGGCGCCAGAGGTCCGTTGCCTGGCGTGCGATGAGCTCGCCGAAGACCGGGTCGAGCTCGGGACTCGTGATGAAGTCGCCGTCAGCACCGAAGCCGGGCAGGTTCGAGTAGTAGCCGTATTCGGGGTGGTACAGCGCCACCTGCATCACGTCGCGAAATGAGAGTGGCCCTTCGCGGGCGATGCGCTCGCGCACCAAGCGCTCGACAGGCGTCAACGCGGCAGTAACTTGACCACGTTGGCCATCAGCTCACCGGCCTCGGTTGGGTTCTGCGCGACCTGGGCGCCTGCTTTGCGCAGCGCCTCCATCTTGGCCTGCGCCGTGCCCTGCGAGCCCGAGATGATCGCCCCGGCGTGGCCCATCTTCTTACCTGGCGGCGCCGTGACGCCAGCGATGTAGGCGACGACGGGCTTGCTCATCTTCGAGCCAATGAACTCGGCGGCTTTCTCTTCTTCGGAGCCGCCGATCTCGCCGATCATGATCACTGCCTTAGTTTCCGGATCTGCTTCGAAGGCCTCAAGGCAATCGATGAACGTCGTGCCGGGCACTGGATCGCCGCCGATGCCCACGCACGTGGTCTGGCCGATGCCCTTCTGGGTCAGCTCGTACAGCGCCTGGTAAGTGAGCGTGCCCGAGCGACTCACGATGCCCACCGGACCGCCCGGTGTTGCGATCTCGTTGGCGGTGATGCCGATATTGCACTCACCGGCGGTGATGATGCCCGGGCAATTCGGGCCGAGCAGCCGCACCTGTGGAAAGTCGCGCTTCAACTTGTTGTAGAAACGCCCTTCGTCCTGGGCAGGCACGCCCTCGGTGATCACGACGATAAACGTAATGCCCGCCTCGGCGGCTTCCATGACTGCGCTTTCGACGCCGGGCGCCGGCACGAAGATGCACGACGCCGTTGCACCAGCGGCGGCCTTCGCCTCTGCGACTGTGGCAAAGACAGGAATGCCCTCGACGTCGGTGCCGGCGCGCTTGGGATTGGTACCCGCGACGACTTTGGTGCCGTAGGCACGATTACGTAAGCCGTAGAAGCGCCCGGCTGAGCCGGTCAGGCCCTGGTACACGACCCGAGTGTTGGCGTCGACGAAGATGCTCATGCTCGCGTACCCGCCAACTTCGCCACCTCGACCACCTTGCGCGCCGCCTCGAGCATCGTCGGCTGCGAGATCAGTCGATCTGACTCGTGTTCTTTCAGGATGCGGCGGCCCTCGTCGGCGTTGGTGCCGTCGATGCGAATAACGATTGGTGCCTTGATGGTGACCCGCCCGAGCGCTTCGACGATGCCCTTGGCGACCTCGTCACCGCGGGTGATGCCGCCAAAGATGTTGATGAAAATGGACCGCACGTTGGGATCGGTGTTGATCACTTCGAGCGCATTGGCCATCACCTCGGCGTTCGCACCGCCGCCGATGTCGAGGAAGTTGGCCGCCTTGCCGCCCACCTGATTGACAACGTCGAGCGTGCTCATTGCCAACCCGGCGCCGTTGGCGATGATGCCCACGAAGCCATCCAGACCGATGTACTGCAGGCCTTTGCTGCGCGCCAGGCGCTCGCGCTCGTCGAGCTCCTCGGTGGCCTTGTACTCCGCCCATTCGGGATGCCGAAATTCGGCGTTGTTGTCGAGACTCACTTTCGCGTCGAGCGCGTGGACCTTGCCGTCGGGTGTCAGGATCAACGGATTGATCTCGACCAGGTCGGCGTCACCTTCGACGAAGCACGTGTACAGCTTCCGCAAGATGTCGACCGCGCCGTCACGTGCTTCCGCGTCCAGGCCGGCATCGTCCACCAACTTGCGCGCCGCGGCTTCTGACAAACCGTCGACGGGGTCGATGCGCGCCCGTGCGATAGCAGCCGGCTCCTCGGCGGCGACCTGCTCGATGTCGACGCCACCTCGGGCGGACACCATGCCCAGGTGCTTGCGCGCGCCACGATCGAGCGTGAACGACGCGTAGTACTCGCGCGCGATGTCCGAGGCGTGCTCAACCCACAGCCTGTGCACCACGTGGCCTTTGATGTCCATGCCCAGGATGTTGCGCGCGTGGGTGCGCACCTCGTCGGCGGTCTGGGCGAGCTTGATGCCACCGGCCTTGCCACGGCCGCCGACCTGGACCTGGGCCTTGACGACCACCGGATAGCCGGCCTTGTCCGCCTGGACGACGGCCTCATCCACGCTATCGGCGACGCCACCTGGCGAGACCGGGATCCCAAAACGGGCGAAGTACTGCTTGCCCTGGTACTCGAACAGGTCCATATGACGTGTACAAGATAACTTTTCCGCATACTGAAAGACGTGACCTACGTCATTACACAGCCGTGCATCGACGTGAAGGACAAATCGTGCGTCGACGTGTGTCCCGTCTCGTGCATCTACTTCGAGACGGACGAGCTGGATCGCAAGCTGTACATCCACCCGGATGAGTGCATCGAGTGTGGCGCGTGCGAGCCGGAGTGTCCGGTGAGCGCCATTTTCCACGAGAGCGCCGTACCGCCCGAGTGGCAGGAGTTCACCGAGCTCGACAAGCGCTGGACGCTCGGCGGCGACGACGAGAAGAACGCGGTCCGCGCCCGCGTCAACGAGATCCAGCCAGCGTAGCGGCCCGCCGGCGGACGCGCCGGGGACGCGTCCGAGAACTGTGAACAGGTTCACTGCGTCAGCCTTGGCGCCGCGCGTAGCGTGGGGCCATGCTCAACTTCACCTGGTTGTCGGACGAGGACGAGGCCACACTGCGGGCGATTACCTCGCGCGACTGGACGCATGACGCGCTGACACTGGGTGATGTCGACGACGAGCTCCTGGCAGCGCGAGCGGTCGCGCTGGGTGCGGTCGCCTTCCACGGCTTCGGCAACTTCTACGCGGTCTCGACCCACCCAGACCAACTCGTCGTCCGTTATGTCAATCAGTTGAAAGGGCGCCCACTCGACCAGGTCGGCAGCGTCACCACCACCCGCGAGCACCTCGCCGACCTCTTCGATTGGTCGCGGCTGCCGTCGCCGCTTACACAGGGCGGAGTCGTCGAGCTCATGGATGCACTGCTCGAGCGTGGCCCGTTCGGCTTCCGCGGCCCCGCCGCCACCACGATGCCGGCGCACTTGACCGCGCTGGACGGCGAACTGCGCACGACCCAGGTCATCAGCGGCGGTTACCGGTGCCCGGCGAACTCATTTCTGGCGCGCTGCCTCGAGCAAGTCGGCGAGCACTACCTGTACATCACCTCAGCGGACCGTTCGCGCCACGCCACGGGCAACGCCGAAGAGCCAGCTCATTTCACACTGCGCGGCCTGCAGGAAGATTTCGGCGCGGCCGCCGGCGTGCTGATGCTGGCGCACCGAGACGAGCGCCGCGCGCGGCGCGCCTATCCGCGCTACATGCCGAACTCGACGACGATCCTCGCGTTTCACCGACTCAGTGGCACCCGCCGGCGCCCAGCGCTGCGCGTCGAGCGCCACGGCTCGCTGCACATCGACGACGTACGACCAATCGTCGCCGAGCTCGGATTCGATCTCGAGTTGGGCCCAAACGCGCAGCAACGCCTGCCGGTGCGGAGCTACCAGGACCAGGCAGCGTGATGGGGCAGCATGGGGTGACCTCGGACGTAGTGCTGTACGACACGACGCTGCGCGACGACGCTCAGGCGAACGGCGTGAGCTTCAGGGTCGATGCCAAACTGGCCGCGCTCGAGCTCTTGGACCCGGACGCCTTCGAGGCGCTGGTCCTGGGGCTGCTGTTCACGACAGTGTCAGCCGGGCGGCCAACCCAGCCCGCGCCCGCCGAGCAAGTGCACGTGCACATGGGCAACGGTGTTGTTGGCATCGCGGCCGGTATTCACGACCAGGCGGTAGCCTGAGTCGGCGACACCCTCCTGGCGCGCAACGGTGCGCGCCGCGCGCATGACTGCGCCGACAACCGCGTCGTGCTCTGGCTCCAGCGCTTCGGTATTGGCAATGTGCTGATTCGGGATGAGCAGCACATGCACCGGCGCCTGCGGATTGAGATCGCGGAAGCCGGTCACCTGTCCATCCTCATAGACCAGGGTGGACGGGATCTCGTGCGCCACGATCCGACAGAAGATGCACTCGGGATCGCGCGCGGTCATGGTTGATGAGACGATAGATCGCCCAGCTCGTACAGCACCAGCGCCGCCGCCACCAGCGCCGCCGTTTCGGCGCGCAGGATGCGCGGCCCAAGCGTCACCACCCGTGCGCCGGCGTGCCGTGCCGCGTCGACTTCGTCCTGGCTGAAGCCGCCTTCGGGCCCGACCAGCAGCGACAGCGTCTGTGGCCGATCGGCGAGCGCCTGGCGCACGTCAACGTCGTGCTCACCCTCGTAAACCATGACCACGGTCCCATCGGCCTGCCTGACGGCGCTGTCGAAATTGACCGCCTGGCGCAGCACCGGCAGGCAGCCGCGGCCACACTGCTCAGTCGCCTCACGCACGATGGCTCGCCAGCGGTCCATACGATGCCCGTCCGGTGGCTCACGGATCAGGCTGTGGACCGTGAGCAGTGGCACGATGGCGGTTGCGCCAAGCTCGGTCAGCTTTTGCAGCACAGGCTCGAACTTCTCCCTGCGCAGCAATGCGGGGTAGACGATGAGGCGCGTGCGCGGCTCTGCGCGTTGTGGGCACTCGCCGATCACCACCCCACCCTCACCTGTCAACTGGACTAGCAGGTCGCGCGGTGTGGCGCCGTCGAAGACGCGTACGCGGTCGCCGGGCCGCAAGCGCAACACGTGTCGCATCTGGTGTGACTGTTCGGCCGAAAACGTCACTGTATCAGTGGAGATCGACGAGGCCAGAAAGCGATGCGCGCTCACGGGCGGCTCAGCAGCACGGCCACCCAATCCTCCTCGTGGTCCGTGCGCTCGTGCTGCCAGCCGTGCGCGCGCAGCACCCCGAGCAACTCGTCGGCACGTTCGTCCAGCACTCCCGACAGCACGGCCCGGCCACCCGGCCGCAGGTGTGCCGCCAGCAGCAGATGCAGCTCGAGCAGCGTACGAATGGTGATGTTGGCCAGGATCAGGTCGAACTCTCGCTCAGGTGCTGCCTCGAGCGAGCCCTGGCGCACGGTTACTCGATCCGCCACACCGTTGCGCTCCACGTTCTGTTGGCACACGCTTGCCGCGACGGCGTCGATCTCGACCGCCTCAACATGCGCGGCGCCGAGCCGTGCGGCGGCGATCGACAAGATGCCGGAGCCAGCGCCCACGTCGAGAACGCGCTGACCGGGCTCGATCAGCTCTTCCTCGGCGCACAGGCACAGGCGGGTCGTCGGGTGCAGCCCAGTGCCAAAGGCCATGCCAGGGTCGAGCAACAGCACGACGTCGTCCGGCTGCGCCTGGTACTCGGACTGGCGCCAGCTGGGCACGATCACCACGTGCTGGCCAACGCGATGGACGAAGAAGTAGTCCTTCCAGGCCATCGCCCAATCGGCCTCGTGAATCGTCCGAACCTGCAGCTGACCGACCTGGCGCAGCTTGCCGAACGCCCAGACCGCCTTCTCCAACTGCGCACGCCGCTGCTCGACGTCCGGATCGGCCACGGGCAGATAGGTTTTGATCAGGACGGGTGCATCGGGCGGCAGGTAGACCAGGTCGCCGTCGCGCGATGACTCGACCGCCTGCTCGAGTGCCACGCCCTGGCCAAATTCGGCAAACGCTAGCGAGACCGATTCGACCGCTTCGGGCTCAACGGAGACCGAGAGCTCCAGCCAGGCATCAGTGCTCACGCGCGTCACCTGCCCTGGATGGCCAGCGAATGGTCAGCACCACCGTGTCGTCCGCCTCGATGCGCCAGCGATGGGCCACGCCCGGCGACCACAGCGCGTAATCACGGGGCTCGCTCAAGAGCGTGTCGCGTTCCTCGAAGTAGATGCGAATCCGGCCGCGCACCAGCAGACTGAGCGTCGTCGCGTCGGTGCTCGTCGCCCACTTCGGACGCGTCTCGTCCAGGGCGTGGACGCCCCACTTGACCTCGACCGCGTCCGTGCCGGCCAAGCCGTCGGGCATGAAGTGGCCGACAAACCAGCCGCGGAACGCGGCACCGGTCTGGGCGGCGTTGCCGGTGACGAGTTCCGTCAACGGCTTCTCAACATGTTGGAAACCAGGTATCGACGGCTGGCCAGTGAAATGGCACCACAGGTCGGCGACGACGGACGAGGAAGAAAGCGTGCAGCGCCTCGTCCGCCCGCCGTACTTGTATGTTTGGGGCCTTAGATGACGCGGTCGTTACCGCCATCGATCGGCACCTGAGCGCCCGTAGTCTTTGCGAACAGCGGGCCACACATCTCGGCGACGAGCTCGGCCACGTCCTTGCTGGTGACCTCGACGCCCAGGACGTTGTTCTTCTTGTACTGGTCGACGGTCAAGCCGTAGTTCTGTGCGCGCTGCGCCAGCACCTCGTCCGTCCAGATACCGGTGTCGAAGACGGCGTTGGGATGGACCACGTTGATGCGAATGCCGTCGCCGCCCCATTCGAGCGCGGCCACGCGCGCGAGCTGATTCAACGCGGCCTTGGACGCCGAATACGCGCCGGCGCCCGGCCCGGGCGCCGGGACGTTCTTCGAGCCGATCACGACCAGCCGCCCGCCGCGTGGCGCGCACTTGAGCAGAGGATGCGCTGCGCTGAGCAGCGTCAGGTTCGCGTCGAGATTGATGTTCATGACCTTGCGCCACTCGGCCAGGTCGAGCGCCTCGATACGCCGCGAGGCGCCGAACACGCCCGCGTTGAGCACCAGCATGTCCAGGCCGCCGTAGCGCTCCACGGTCACGTTGAGTGCCTCCTCGATCTGACTTGGGTCGGTCACATCACAGCGCACGCCCACGAAGTCGGCCCGGCAATACAGCTCCGCGATGGCCGGATTAATGTCCAGTCCGACGACAGCGGCGCCGCGCTCGAGGAACGACTCGACGGCGGCCTTGCCGATCCCTGAGGCAGCACCGGTGACCAGCACGATCTCGCCGGCGAAAACCGGTGGGCTGCCGCCGCGCCGCAATTTGGCCTGCTCCAGGTCCCAGTACTCGACGTCAAAGATGTCTTTGGCTGGCAGCGCTTGGTAACCGCCTAGCGCGGTGGCGCGCAGGATGGTGTCGATGGTGTGCTCGTAGACGTCGGCCGCAATTGCCGCATCCTGGGCCATCCGGCCCATCGTGAGGAGACCGAGCTGCGGATCGAGGATGACCCGCGGGGCGGGATCGAGCATCTGCAACTTGGGGTTGGCATGTTCCTCGAAATACCGTCGGTACTGCTGTGCATACGCCGCTACGTCAGTACCGAGCTGCGGCACCCGCTTGGTGCGGAGGACGTGGTCGGGCGTCGCCGGCCCCTGCTGGCTGACTTGCGGCAGATCATCTCGCTGCGCGAATGCCGTCGACCTGTCATCACGGTGCGACGCCACGATCAACGGCACGCCCGCGACGTCCGACACCTCCTTGCGCAGCCGTGCCACGTCCGCTCGCTCTGGCGCTGCCGTTGCCGTCGGGGCCGGCATGGGCACGTGCCACGCCTGCCTGCTGGCAAGATAGTCCTCTGCCCGGGCGACAAGGTCGATCATCCGCTGGTACGCCTCACGCGCGGTCTCCGCAAACGAAAAGAAGCCGTGCTTGAGTAGCACCATGCCCACGGTGCTTGGACCCGATTGCTTGGGAAACTGCGCGGCGACAATTTTGGCCAGGTCAAACCCAGGCATGACATACGGAATGACGACGACGGAGTCGCCATAGATGTCGCGCACCCGCTGTCCGCCCTCGGCGGTGTTGGTAATCGCCAACAGCGCGTCGGCATGGGTATGGTCGACGAAGCGATAGGGCAGGCTGGCGTGCAGGATCGTCTCGACCGAAGGCGTCGGCGCCCCAGGGTTGGTCATCGCCGCGCGCAGCTCCAGGACCATCTGGGCGTCGCTGAGCTGCTCCAGCTGGGCGAGCCTTATGGCGCGCTCAAGGCGCACTGGCGCGAAACCCGCCGGCTCGATCGTCTCGAGGTCCCAGCCGCTGCCCTTGACGTACAGAATGTCTTCTTCGTCGCCGAACAGGTTGCGCTCGCGGATCTTGACCGAGGTGTTGCCGCCGCCGTGCAGAACCAGCGCGTGATCGCGCCCGAGCAAGCGCGAGGTATAGACGCGTTGGGCGAGTGGTCCTTCGAAGCTGGCGGCTTCGGCGTCGTTCCAGAGGCTGTGCATTACCGCCGCAAGGATGGTAACGGCTCGCCTGTTTCCAACAGGCTCTTGAGGCTGCTCAGCACCAGCGGCCATCCGCCGCCCACGCTCCTGTAGGTGGCTGTCTCGGACGTGAAGTTGTCGTGCACGAGCGTCAGGCGGCACATTTCACCCAGCGGCTCGATCTCCCACGTCACGCGCGAGGGCGGGTCGCTGGCCAGCTCAGGTTGGTGCCGGAACGCCCATGTGGTGACCAACCGCCGCGGCGGGTCGCTCTCCAGCACCTCGCCTTCGACAGCGAGTTGACCGTCGCGCATCCAGTACTGCACCGGGGCGCCCGGGCGCCACTCCGCGTTGATCTTGGTCTGGAAGAAGAAGCGCTGTGTGAATGCCGGATCGGTGATGGCCTGCCACAGCTGATCCTGTGCGGTGCGGATGTAGACCTGGTACACGTGCCGCGGACGGTCCATGGGCGCTCCTTCGAGATTGGCCTTGAGATCGGCCAGCGCGCCGACCCAGGCCTCGGCGTATTTGCCGATCCAGCGATCGTGGATGAGTCGGATCGGGACCGGGTTCAGATAGTGCAGCTTTTCGCGACCGACTTTTCTGGTCAGGACCAGATTGGCGGCCTCGAGCTGGCGCAGGTGTTTCATGACCCCAAAGCGGGTCATCGCCGGCAGCCGTGCTGACAGCTCGCCCAGAGTCTGACCGTCGTGCACGAACAGGCTGTCGAGCAGCAGCCGACGGCTGGGGTCGGCAAGGGCCTTGAAGACGTCATCGGCCGAGTCATCCGCCGCCGCACGGCCGGCGCGAGCCGCCGCTACCACCGACAGGTGACTCATCGGTCACTATGGTAGCACGTGACCATTTAGTCACAACTCGCCGTTCCGCTGGTGGCCCATTATGGGACGCCATCTCAGTGGCGAGCCGCCCGCCCGCCACGTGTCATGCGCGCCCGCGTACCGCGCCCCGATTGGCAGCGCGCCTAAGGCGATGCCGCGGCCGGCTCCAGCGCGTGCGGCCGCGACGGCACGCATATCAGTCCCACCAATTCCTACTTCCACGTGTGCCCGAAAGGCAGCGCGCCGCAGGTGCCGCCGAGGACGCCTACCGTGCATACAAGCCCGCCGCCATTCGCGTCACGTACCGTCACACCTAACTCTGTCCTTCTATACCTAACGCCAGTCCACTCCCGTGCCCGGGGACAGCGCGCCGCAGGCGCCGCTGAGGACGGCTTCAGCGCGACGGGGCTCCGGCCGATTATCGATGCGGAACATGTTCTACGTTCGCCGCCGCCTAAGCGTGACACGGGTCGTGGCCTGGCTGCGCGCCGCGATCACCGCCGAGTGGCATGGGCCGCCCGACCTGTCGCGCAGCCTCACCATGGAGTGGCGGCTCATTGTCGCGCGCTGGGTCGGCATCGTCGCAGTCGCCCCGGCGCTGCCGCTGCTGCACCTGTCGCCGACACGGCTCGTTGTCGCCTGCGCGATCCTGCTGGCAGCAGTCGCTTACAACATCGCCATCCGCTTGTGGCTCCCACGGCGCCCGCAGTGGTTCGCCAGCGGCTACTTCACCACCGTCTGTGACAGCCTCGCGAGCATCGCCATGGTCCTCGTCGGCGGCGGCTTCGCCAACTCGATCGGCTACGTGCTCTTCACGATCAGCATTTCGGTCGCTATGCGTTACGGCTACGGCCCGTCGATGGCAATGACCGGCCTGTTCATCGGCTGCGATCTCCTGGAATCGATGGCGTTCGGCCAGACCCCAGATGCGCCGTTCGCACTCCGCTCAGGCTTCCTGCTGATCACCGCGTTTCTGGCGAGCTATCTGCGCCGTCTCGCCGAGAAGGCCGAAAAGGCCCTGCACGATCGGCTGGTCGAGCTCCAACGGCTCTACTCCGACCTGGCCATCGCCACCAGGAGCTGCTCAGTCTCGACGAGGCCAAGACGAACTTCCTGGCCAACGTCTCGCACGAGCTGCGCACACCGCTGACGTCGATCCGAGCGCTTTCCGAGATGCTGCTGAGCTACGAGGACACCGAAGTCCAGCACGAATTCATCAGCATCATCAGCTCCGAAAGCGAGCGTCTGACGCGGCTCGTCAACGACGTCCTGGACGTCACCAAGATCGAGGCCGGTCAGATGGACTGGTCCGAGGACACGATCGAGCTATCCGAGCTGCTCGAGCACTGCACGCGCACGTTCAGCCCGCTGCTCGACCAGACCCAGCTCACCTTCAAGGCCGAGATTGCCCAGTCGCTGCCCACGATTCGAGGCGACCGCGATCGGATTCAGCAGGTGATCCAGAACCTGCTCAACAACGCGCTCAAGTTCACGTACCAGGGCGGCATCACCCTGCGCGCGTTCGCGCGCGGAGGCGACGTGTGCATCGCCGTTGCCGATACAGGGCTCGGTATCGCACGCCAGGACCAGCAGCGCGTATTCGAGAAGTTCCAACAGGTCGAGGACACGCTGACCGGCAAGCCGAAGGGCACCGGCCTGGGCCTGACCATCTGCCGCGACATCGTCGCCCACCACGGCGGGCGCCTGACGCTCACCTCACAGCCAGGCCTGGGCAGCACGTTCAGCATCTGGCTGCCCATCTCAAAGCCGACCGAAGAACGCCTCGCGGCCTGACGTCACTACCCGCGCATTGCACGGTCGGCGTCGAACGCTACGGCGCGACAGGCATCGCCGCCCGGTACGTGCGGTACGTGTGCTGGCCGACAGGATACCCTCGGGGCGGTGCGGCAACCGATCATCAGCCGCTCTCTGCTGCTGGTGTTCGGGGCCACGTTCGGCACGACCGTCAGCTTCTATCTACTGCTGTCGGTCGTTCCGCTGTATGCGACGAGCGTCGGCGCTGGCCAGATTGGCGCGGGTCTGGCGACGGGCGTCTTGATGTTTGCGACAGTCGCGGCTGAGCTGGTCACGCCCGCGCTGGTCGCACGGCTGGGCTACCGGATGGTGTTGGCGGCCGGTCTGGTGCTGCTCGGTGCACCGTCGCTTGGGCTGCCATTTTCAGACAGCATGGTCGGCATCCTGGCGGTGAGCGCGGTGCGCGGTGTCGGATTCGCGATCGACGTCGTGGTGGGCAGCGCCCTGGTGGCGTCGGTCGCGCCGCCGGAGCGCCGCGGGGAGACGCTCGGTATCTACGGCATCGTGGTGGGCGTGCCCGCGATCGTCGCGCTGCCGCTCGGCGTCCTGCTGGTCAATGAAGTGGGCTACCCGCCCGTGTTCGTGGCCGGTGCCGTTGCCGCGCTGGTCGGCGTCGTGGCGCTGCCGGGCATACCTGGCCGCGCACCGCACGCCGAGCAGCCGGTCGGCATCGTCGCGGCGCTCGGTTCCGCGCCTCTGCTCAGGCCGTCGATCGTGTTTTCGACGACCGCCATGGCCGCGGGCGTAATTGTCACGTTTCTGCCACTTGTGCTCGGCAACGCAGCTGAGAACCTGGCCGAGCTTGGCCTGCTCGTCCAGGCCACGGTGTCCACGATCACGAGGTGGTGGGCCGGCCGGCATGGCGACCGCCACGGCTCGACCGGCCTGATGGTCCCCGCCGTCGCCGTCTCAGCCATGGGCATCCTGGCCCTCGTCATCAGCACCAACGCGTTTGTCGTCCTGTTTGGCATGCTGCTCTTCGGCGCTGGTTTCGGCATCGCCCAGAATGCCAGCCTGTCCCTGATGTTCGAGCGCGTCTCGAGCACCGCCTACGGCTCCGTCAGCGCCCTGACGACTCAGGTCTAGGCGTAGGCGCGACCGCCTTCGGCATAGTCGCCAGCGGCACCAGCTACCCGATCGCCTTCGGCCTGACCGCCGCCGTCATGCTTGTGGCCCTGATCCCCGCCTGGAGCGACCGCGCTCACAATAGCGCCCGTTCAGATGTTCAGTAGCGCTTGCGTCGGACCACGAATCAGGCTGAGCAAACGCGAGCTGAACACTCAGGCAGGACACGCGTGTTCCCACACCCGTGTCATGCAACCAGGCAACGCGCACTTGAGTGACGAATTCTGTGCATGTATCAGCGGCCTGGTATCGAGCCCAGTGAGGCTAGATGTCCTCGGGAATTTGTTGCCCCGTGACAACTCTCAGCGACCGCATTGAGATCAACCGTGCAATTATGCTCCTCGACGTTTACCCGAAGCTCTTCGCCGACGACATCCGCGCGGCGATCAACTACGCGGCCGACGTGGTCGAACACGAGGAGTTGATCGCGGCCCCTGACGCAAGCTGAAGCGCCCCCTGTTCATGGCCGACGAGAGTTGCGACATCGCCGTGGTGCCGAGCGGCTTCGCGAAAGTTAGCCGCCGCCGAAGACATCTTTGACTTTGTCGAAGAAGCTTTTGTTTAGCGGAAGCACGTCGGGAATGGGCGTCACGGGGCGGATGCGAGTTCAAATCGGTCGCTCGGCAGCGGGTTTAGGGCGCCTGTCGGCGGGCTGGGTCGTGTAGGTTGCTGCACGGGTTGCTGCACGAAGAGTGTCGAGAACCTCGAGTTGGTGTCCAGTTCGCGGTGTGTGGACCGCCGCCTCAACTAGATCAACCAAGAGAGCCACACGCGCGGCATTGGATCAAGACGCTTGTGCTCATTTTGAACTCAATTCGTGGTGCCGAGGCGGGGACTCGAACCCCTACGCCCTTGTGGGGCCGCGGATTTTAAGACCCAGGGATCGGGGTCGCGACCAGTCGTGAAGGGTCTGTTTCGAGATCAAAACTGAGCGTTGCGGTCGCGCTCGGACGTGGTCCGGCGCCTGGGTTGCTACCCACGTTGCTACCCAGACGTGGGCCAAATATTTGAGACGCTGATGGCCGGATGATCGCCGGAAAACGCCTTCGGAACGTTTTCGGCACATCTCGGGCAGTTTACCGGAACGCCCCTGCAACAGATCGCCTTCATGACTCGTCGACTGACTTGGGTGTGCGGCCTGCGGCGGTCCAGCCATAGGCCAGGAGCTGCTGGTCGCCGGCGACCTGAGCGAGCGGCACAAATGCCGCCTCCGACGAAAACGGCCCCTCAGACGAACGAATTACGGAGCACAGCTTACCCACGGGGACGTGTGCGACGGAGATTTGGCACAGCCGAAGCCGCGCTGGGCGCACCTTTTACTGCCGCCCTTGGATTGCCTCGCCTCAAGCATTAGCATCCACGCGAACCTACCCATAACCCCGCTTCTGGCCTGAGCCGGGCCAACAAAGCGATTGGCTGCGCGATCCGCGCGGAGAAACGAGGCTTCATATGGCGCATCCCGCTGCGGGCGCTTCACTTGAGGTCCGCCGTCCAGAACCATCCGTCGACCTCGCCGCTCTCCTGGAGTGCCTGGCCGATGCTATCCCGCTTCCGACTACCGGGCGGCCGTTCCTTCCGAGTCAGGGCCGGCCGATGTTCAGTTGGCGCCCATCAACTAGCAGCGGCGCGTTGTCCATCGACACGGCGGCCGCCATCAGGCGCCTGACGACAAGCAAGGGTTTCAGGCAATTGAAGCCCGGAGCCGACGCTGGTTTCCTGCGAGATGCGCCGGTCCCACGTCGTCGAACGCCAGGTCATATTGGCGGGCGCATCGTGGACGGAACGGGTGGTCGCGTTCGCACGGCCGTGGAGCGGCTTGTAAATCTGATCGACGCCGAGCTCGAGCACCCGGAGATTCCGAAGTCGGTATGGACGTTGCTGGCCTCGAGTACACCCGACCAGGTCCTTCGAGAAATTGGCGCCAAGATCAATTGCGAGGTGGCGGAAGGCCTTCAAGGCCAAACCCGCCTGCACCGCACACTCCTGGACCCCGTTGGCGAGACTCAAGAGCGTCGACGTGCCGAGGTGGCTCGAACGATGACCGCGATTGAGGAGATTGTCGGGGATCGAACCAACCATTTCGAACACATGGCCAGCGCGGTCGGCGAACTACTGCGGGCAGAGCAGCATAGTGACCGCGATATCGGTGCCGCGCTCGCCACCTTGCGACAACACATGGAAACGCCGGATTCGCAGGTGGCTCGCTTCTTCGATTTCCTCGAGGACGAAGCGCTCGCCCGCGTCCGTCTCCACGTCACCTACCGACTGATGGATGTCATCGCCGAGTGTGCCTCCAGCCGATTGGACACGGTCGATACCAACGACATGCGTGCCCTGATCGCCTATGTTCGGCGTGCACGGGCGCTGTTCTCGGCACTTGGCGCCGCAGGTGGCGAAGACGTGTTGGTGAACGTCGCCAGCCAATTCGGAGACCAAGCTGATTTTTCACTGTCGGAGGAGGTCAGCCTCTCCGCCAGGCTGGTCAGCCGGTATCGCTGGCGTACGCTGCGACTGCGCTTGTTGACCGGCACGCACCCGCAACGGGCGGCATTGCAGCGGGCACTTGCACCGGTCGTGCGCGACTTCCTGCCGCTACTCGATAAAGCCGGCCAGGAGGTCCGCGCGATCGTCCTGGTGCCCACACTCTCTAATAGCGACGGTGAGCCGTTAGCTGCTGAGGTCGAGCAACTCGGCGGGTCCGCGGCGTTTATCGTCAGACTGGCGCACCGCGTCGGTTCGACACTGCGACAGCCCGACGAAGTCGCGGGCGCCCTGGCCGAGGACCTGCTGTACCTGTATCGGCACGCAGCGGCGGTCACCGTCGTGCGACAAACACCGGCTGCTGCGAGTCAGGACACCGCCATTCAGAGCGCTGCCGTGAGGAAACCCGTCGGCCGAAACGGCTTGGCTACCCTCCCGCATCACGTCGCACAAAACGAAGCCGAAGGGACGGTCGTTCAGTTCAAACCCAATCCCCTCGGCCCTCGCAACGGTCAGAGCTCGTAAAGCCCTGATCATCACCATCGGTTGGGCTGTCTTCAGCAGTCCAGCCGGTGGACATCGTAAAGCGCCTGGCCGTGACCCGACAACGATTTTCCTGTCAGGTCACGGTCGTTCCCCTGTTCGGGAGCAATCACGATGTCTTCCTCCAACGATGGCAAGAACAGCAACGGTACCAACGGTTCGATCACCC
>WNGF01005187.1_pt1 | contig 18198 bp, 20 predicted proteins | sample 5400641 | NCBI WGS metagenome assembly WNGF01 (sample SAMN13153371, study PRJNA577476) | soil metagenome | isolation source: 80 cm soil or saprolite under grassland replicate 2 | place: USA:California | collected 2016-06-15
AGGCGAACCGCGAGCCACGGCGGTTCGACTCCGGCCAACCCTCCAGCTAATCACCAATCCCTATCCGTCGGATTGCGCATCCCTATCCCAACCGCCGGAACCCTCGCAAACAAGGGCTTCTTCAAAGCCCTGCTAGGGCTCGGGCAGATGCCCGCCACTACCTCCCTCGCTGACCCATGATCTCCTGGCGCTACATCCGACGTTTTTGTTACGTGGCGCATCGCCCCGGCGGTGGGTGTAACCACCCGAGTCCGCCGGGTCGAGAACGTACGGCTCGTGGGGCGGAGGAGGCACGGACATGCGCGTGGGCATCGCCGCCGCCGAGGCCAGTCGTCCGCGGCGCGACGTCGTTGTCGTCCTCACCGACGGCTACACCCCCTGGCCCGATCGGCAGACGCGCGCTCGGCTGGTGGTTGCCATCATCGGGGACCGGCCACCGTACAGAACGCGCCCCCATGGGCAACCACGGTGCTCGTCTCCGCGCCATGACACGCTCACCCGATCACGAGGCACTCAGGCCCGCGCAGTTCGAAGTACCAGCGCCATTGGCCGAGCACGCCAATCGCCTCCTTCTCTCGACTGGCTTGCACGCCGAGGTGGTGCATGAACCGCCCGGGCGCAGGCTGGACGGTCTGCTTCCAGCGGGACGACGCATTGCGCTGGGCAAGGCTGAGACTGAGCACCAGCGCGGCGACGTCGCGGTTGCGCACCATATCGCCCGGGGGTCCACGTCCAGACGAAGCCGCGGCGGCGGCTGAACGCGATCTGGCTCTTCGTCACCCGCGTCATCGTGTCGCCCAGCTCGTCGGTCGCATGGCGGACGGCCTCGTAGAGCTCGCGCGCGGTGTTGTCGTCGCCGAAGAAGGCGTCTTCCTGTTCCTCGAGGGTCGTGGCGGGCCAAAGCGCGCGATCGCGCGTGTCAGTTCTTCGATCATGGGCGCAACGCCATGAATAGTCTCTACTCGCTCGGCGATGACGCGAGCACCGTCGGAAAGCTGTGCAAGGCTCTCGGCTGCCGGCTGCGGGACTTGTTGCTCCCCAGCGCCGACCGCTCGGCGTAGCATCGACCCAACGAAAAGCCCCGCATCCGCTGACACGGCCGGGGCTCGGCAGATCACCGTGTGAAAGGAACTGACCTGCATTGACCAGTGTAAGCAAGCTACGCCCCGACAGCCCCCCTCGTCGTCGTGCGAAGGGCGAGGGCACGTGGCGGACCCGCAAGGAGCGCCCCGGCGTGGCGCTGCGAGTCACGCTCGCCGACGGCACGAAAAAGGACCTGCAAGGACGTACGCGCGAGGAGGTCCTGGAGAAGCTGGAGACGCTCCGCCTCGCCGAACAGCAGGGCGAGCTCGTCACCAGCGGGAAGTTCCCGTATGCCAGGTGGCTCGACCAGTGGCTCGAGGACCACGTGAAGGTGCGGAATGCCATCACCACGTATGAGCGATACCGCGGGGGTGAGATTCGCGGGCCGCACATTCAGCGCTTCTACCGAAAGCTCCTCGATGCGGGTTACAAGCCGGCGACGCTCACGGTCGTGCACGCAATCGTCCACGGCTCGATGCGAGACGCGAAGGCGATGGGATTGATTGCGCGGAACTATGCCGACGACATCAGACTCCCGGAGCGCAACCGTGACGCGACCGAGCGGGCATTCACCCCTCGGGAGCTCCTGTTGCTCGACCCGGCGATTGTCGGCCATCGGCACGAGTGGCTGTGGCGGGTGATGCTCGAGACTGGTCTCCGCATCGGAGAGGCGGCCGCGTTGCGCTGGGACCACGTCGATCTAGAGGGCCGGCGGATCCACATCCGGGCGAGCTACCGACGCGCGCTAAGCGGCCCGATCGTCAGCCCGCCCAAGACGAAACGGGGTCGCCGGACCATCCCGTTGAATGACGCCGCGCTGGCCGCGCTTCGTGCGCAGCGGCAACACGTCCGCGCGATGGAAGCCCGCGCAACGGTGTGGACCACGAACGACCTGGTATTCCCGAACAGGTTGGGCCGACCGCTGCGGCAGGACAAGACGCTGCAGGAGTTCAAACAGGTCCAGCTTGGCGCGGGCATCGCGCAGCCGCGGCGACTGCATGATCTGCGGCATACGTTCGCGACATTGCTGTATGCGCGAGACGTGAATCCCCGTGCTGTCCAGGAACTGCTCGGTCATTCGCGCATCGAGATGACAATGGACCTCTACACGGGGTCGGTGACGGACGTCCTGGTGGACGCCGTCCAGCGGCTCGACGTGGGTCGCACGACGGATCGTAGCGGGTGATTCATAGAGGGGCTTTAACAATTCTGGCCCCTCTATCCGCCCCTCTACGCCTGTCAAACCATGTTCCACCATGTCATTTCGAGATCAAGTTTTGATCTCAGCGCCCCTGCATGTCATGGCCATCTGTTAATCCCCCCTTCCGCACCCAGTAGCTATTTCGTGGCCCAGGCTGAGTTCGATTCACCGGGCGTGTGTAGCAGTCGGTGTAGCAATGCGGCGCTGCCACCTTACCGGCCCCCACGGCAGGGCCACCGCCGCCGCATAGTTGCTGGACAGACCTGCTAACTGTCCAACCGCAGCAAGTTCCGACTCTGAGAGCGCCGATCGCCCGATCAGTCGCGATGCAGCACTTATGCTCGCAAGCAGTACGCGGGAATGAAGATCGCCACCGAAGCAAAGAACCGAGCAACTGCCGCTGGTGCGACGCGGCAACAGTCTGCATGGCTAGGCTGAACGGAGTTGCCCCGAGACGCGCCTGGCCGTACTGCTGTCCTTACCGATCTTAGAGATCGCCACCTGGCGCGGCTAGCTCGCGTGTAGAATCCGCCGCTCAGGGGGAAAAGAAGGTGATGTTCGCTGGCGCGCTCACGCGGCGCGGCCTGGCACTGGCGGTCGCCGTGAGCCATGGCGCGGGCCGATGGTCACTGCGTGGCGCGGCGGTGTTGTTCGCGATCGCGCTTGCGCTCACGGCCCTGAACGTGATTCGCCCAGTGCCTGAAGCGTGCACCCAGGTCGGCGCACAGCCGCTCGTGTGCCAGGTCGCACGAGGCTTCTCAGCGCGGCTCGTCATCTTCGACGTGTGCGTGCTTGCCTATTTAGCCGCATGGCGCAGCCCTCGCGCTCGCGGGCATTTCCTTGGCGCCGCGGGTTTTCGCGTTCATGCCGGCTGGACGATCGCAGCTTTCGGCTGGCTGCTCTATGCGTTGTTCTCCAGCCTGGTGGATGTGGGCGGTTATGCGCTGCTCGAGCTTCTGCGAGTCCTCCCACCGTTGGTGCTCGCGATCGCGTGCTTCGTGCAAGGAACGAACCTGGGCGCGAATCGTCCGGTCGGGTCGCCCCCAAAACGGTGGGTAGCGGCCTTGTTTGCAGTCGGCTTTCTCACCCTGATGCTGGTCCAGGTCGCCGCCGATCGGCTTGTCAATTACGTGGTACAGACTGTCCAGCTGGCTCACGACCGTGCGGTGCTCGCGGCGGAGCTGTTTAACCTGGCGAACCCGTATGAGAACCGCGCGAAACCGCCCCCGGGGTTCTGGATGACGGATCCCGTCAGCTCATCCCTGCTCAACAGCCTGCTGGACAACACCCCCTGGCTGTTGCTCGGAGGGATGTACGCGCTGACCTCGGTCCGCTCCGACGCACTCTCGGTGGCACTTCAGCCAGGCCTCGTCTCCGTCAGACCCCTCCGCTCGCTCGGTCAATGGTTCAGCCAGACGTGGGTAGTCGTCTACGCGTGGGTGCCGATCGTTGTGGCTGGACTCCTTGTCCTGTCGACGACGCTGGTCACTGCTGCCTGGGTCGACGCGCCACCAGCAGCGATCGGTCCTGCGAGCCGGGTTTTTGGCCTGGTCCTCGCCTACGCGATCCTGCTGGTGCCGAGCCTCGCAGCCGCGGTGAGGTTGTGGCGGTCGCCGTTCGATGTACCGCCAGCAACACCAGCCGATGAAACTGCCGCCCGTGACGCGCTGGTCGAGCGCTGGCTGCCTGTCGCATGGCTGTTGTTCATCGTCGGCGCACTTGTGGCGGGCAACACGCTGCTGATTCAACACGCGGTGCGCGGTTGGCCATCTCTGGACATCTCGCTGCGCAGCCATGACAACTGGCCGCTGGAAACGATTCCCGGTGGAGCCCTTGGCGCCGATTTCGTCGCTTTTGCGGGTGTCGCCTTCTTCGCGTTGATCGTCCAGTACGTGCTCGCGGTGGAGCTGCCCTATTTCCGAGGGCAGCGGCTCTGGAAACGTGCGACAGTCGCGCGCTGCTCGACGGCCCTACGCGCGGCTGAGGCTGAGCTGTCAAGGTATGTGGCGCACCCGGGACCATTCGACCAGGAGGGTGGGCGTGCTGTCGGCGCCTACCATTTGGCTCTGGAACAGGCACGCCGTGCACGAGAGATCCCCGTGCACTACGTCAGGACGCTCTCCGGGCTGATCGCCAAGTTGAGCGAGAAGGCGGGCGTGGCGCTGCTCGCGGCGATTGTTGGCAGCCAGGGTGGTGGCGCTTTCGTCCAGACCATCGCGGGCTGGCTCGCCGAGTGGGCGCTGGGAGGTCTGTTAGGGGGTTAGCGGAATGAGACACCCTGTGGCGCGATGGCTCGGAATCTGGACCGCTGCCTGTAGCAGTGCGGCGTTGCTGCTGCCGTGGCCCGTCTCGGGAGCGGTCGGTCCATTCGTCGTTGCAGACGCGCGCTTCGAGTCCAGGCTCAACCACAACATCCTCGATGTCGCAATGAGCGGCTCACCCACGCAACCGACGTTCAAGCAGCAATTCTCGGACGACGGCGACATCGAGCGTTGGGGATATCCAACGTCGGAAATCCTGGAGGAGGAGAACGGGAACCTCACGCAGTACTTCCAACGCGGCGTGATCGATTGGCATGCCTCACCAACATGCGGTGCGGCCCACTGTATGGAGCGCCGACTCACCTGGGACTACTTTGGCGGCGGCGCAGGTGGCAGTAAAGACCAGATGGCTGAATCGAATCTGACTACTCCGCCGGGTCCCGCGGGCTTTTTCCCCGAGTTCAACCACACTGTTTCGAACACATCCATCGACAATCCACCCGTTCAGACCGGCTTCTTCGACTTCTTCAATCGATTACACGGCAAAGGCGCTTTCGGTGTTCCAAAAACAGAGGCGCGTTACGACGACGATCCGCGCACGAGTGTGCACGTCTCTGAGGTTGAATCGGTAAGCTATCAAAAGCACTTTGTGCGACAGTATTTCCAGGCAGCGGTGATGGAGTATCACCCCGAAAACCTGGGCAATCCCAGTCAATTGATCCAGCTGCGACTGCTGGGAGATGACTTGCGCGACCTCAACTACCCACAAGAAGCGTGGAAGGCATTTCGCTCCTTCCGATCGGCCACCCAGATCGCGGCTGGTCAGCCGTACGAAGTCGAGCGCGTGCGTATGGGCCCGAGGCAGGTCGAAGGGCGGCTGCTGGCGGTGAGCCCGATTACGGAACGCTGCTCGGCAATCTCGTGGCAGCCTGGCCGTCCATTCTGTCAGTTGCCGGGTGATTTCGTGAGTGCGCCGGCGGGTGCCGATCTGTTGACAGGCGATGTCGTACGAGTGCGCAACGCCTCGCCTGACTGGGCCAATGGTGCCGTAGGCGAGCAGTTGGTTGGCAACCTTACCAACGCGTTCGCGATCCTCAGCACCGGGGCGCAAGCAGCGTGGAACGCCGCGGGCGAGGGGATCGAGGTCATCGAGGGCCTTGTCGGGGTGGCCGGCACACCGGGTGGTGGGACAGACGTGGCCTCCGACGATGTGGTCGCCGAGTCGAACACCACAATGTTGCTGGTCCAGGTCACACGCTCGGGCAGCAGTACGTCGACCACAGTCAAGCTGATCGAGGGCTCAGCCCGAGTGCGCGCCAAGGGCTCCACGAACGTGGCGACGGTCGATGCCGCCGATCCGAACCACAACCAGGCAGTTGTGACTCGGGGCGCAGCGCCGGTCGTCAGCGCGCAAGGGCCGCTGTCCACGACTGAACAAGCGATGGTCGACCTCTTGGTTCAGCTGCAGTCCGAGGGACGACTGGGCAAGCCATCCCGACCACTACCGCCGCTGATGACGTTGACCACGCGTGTGAGTGGTAAAGGCAGCGTCACGAGCAATCCCGCGGGCATTAACTGTGGCAACACGTGCGACGCCCGCTTTCTCCAGGGCACGCGTGTGGTACTCACGGCGCATCCCGATCCAGGCAATGGCGTGGGTCGCTGGGTGCTCGCAGGCGCACCGATATGCCAGGCCGGCCCTGGCCAGCCGCCGCCAACGACGTGCACAGTAGTCCTTGACGCCGATCAAGTCGTTACAGTCAGCTTCGTCGGCCAGATCCAGTAGCCTGGGTCGGGCGGCCGTGCCGACCATCCTCTATCGCCTGCAGCCCTGGGCGGCGGTGGATCAGCTCGTGTTCAACGCCGTACCGCCCGGTTTCGAGCTCGTGCCGATGGCTCGCGATGCCTCCGCCGAAGAGCGCCATGCGAAGCTCGCTGCAGCTGACTTCCTCCTCGGCTCGTGGGTCACCACCGCCGTGAAGCTCACCGAAGAGGCTTTCAAGGCTGGCCGCGGGTTGAAGCTCATCCAGCTGATGAGCGCCGGCTACGAGCACGTCGACGTGGCCCTGGCGAACCTGTGGGACGGCAAAACCTCACGCGACCGCAGATCGGCATGCTAACGCTATGCTCGACTTCTTCTGGCTCTTGTTCATCACCGTGCAAGCCGCGGCGCGGTCACACCGGGAGCTGGTACTCGAGAACCTGCTCCTGCGCCATCAGCTAGCGGTGCTCACTCGTCCGACTCGAAGCCGACCGCGGGCTCGGTTTCGCCTCAGGGATAAGCTGCTGTGGATCCTCGCTCGCCAGTTGCGTGCCGGCTGGCGTGCGCACCTAGCGATCGTCACGCCCGAGACGGTCATCCGCTGGCATCGGCAAGGGTGGCGCCTGTTCTGGCGCTGGAAGTCGAGGTCTCAAGGCGGACGCCCTCACCTTAGCACCGAGGTGCGGGAGCTGATCGCGACTGTCTCGCGCGAGAAACGGCTGTGGGGCACGGAGCGGATCAGAGGCGAGCTGCTCAAGCTCCGTATCGTCGTCAGCAATCGCTCGATTCGTCGGTATCGCTGGCGCGCACCAGGGCGCTCACCGAGCCAGACCTGGCGGACCTTCCTGCGCAACCACGCGTACCACCTCTGGGCCACCGACCTGTTCACCGTGCCAACGCTGACATTCAAGACGTTGTACGTGCTGGTGTTCATCGCGCATGGCCGACGTGAACTGGTCCATCTGAACGTAACCGCAAACCCGACGGCTGCCTGGGTGTGGCGACAAGTGATCGAGGCGACGCCCTGGGGTTGCAAGCCACGCCATCTGCTGCGTGATCGCGACGCGGTGTACGGGCGCAACTTCCGCCAACGCGCCCAGCGCGTCGGAATCGACGCCATCGCCACGCCCATCCACGCGCCAAAGGCGAACGCCGTCGCTGAGCGAGTGATCGGCACATTACGCCGCGAGTGCCTGGATCACCTCATCGTCCTGGACGAGCAGCACCTCGGGTCTGTGCTGACCGAATTCGTCGCCTACTACAATCACGATCGTCCGAATCGTACGCTCCGCTTGCAGACTCCGAAACCGAGACCGGGACCAGTCGCGGCCCGATCCAGTCGCGGCCGATCCTGAACGGACTGCACCATAGCTACGAGCGAGTCGCCTGAGCGGCCGAGGTTTTGCCGTCCGACAGGGCGGCGGGAAACCGTGCATGACGGTCGCGGCCGCATCGTGTCAGTCTCCGAAGACGTCACGTACAACGGATCGCGGGTGCCCGCGGTCGCCCATTACAAGTACGACGCGCTCGATCGGATGGTCGAGGCCACCGACGCGAATGGCCGGACGACTTCCTGGAATCCGACCTCGCAGGGCTGGCTGGCTGGCGAGTGCGATCCGGACCGCGGGTGCCGCACGCGCACGTTCGACCCGACCGGACTGATCGTGAAGGAAATTGACGCCAGCGGACAGCGCACCGAGCACGACTATGACATCCTGGGGCGGGTTGTGGAGCGGCGCTCGTTCGATGTTTCGGGCGGCAAGGTCGAGACGGCCAACTGGAAATACGACGCCGCGGGCGTCGCCGACGCGATAGGCCGCGTGGCGCGCGTATCCAGCTCCAACGGGACAAGTGAGGAGCGTGCCTATGACCCGCTGGGCCGCGTGACACTCCGACGATCCTGCGTAGCCACGTCGTGTGTCTCATTCAAGACAGAGTGGGATGTCGTCGGCCGCATCGCTCGGGTGACGTACCCGGACGCGTTGGGAGCGCTATCGGCTAACTCCGAGCTGGTTGACTATGGCTACGATGCAGGCGGCCACGTCAACAGCGTGGGGACGTATGTCCCCGGCGCCGCCTATGCCGCGGACGGTCTCCTCGAGTGGATCCAGTTCACCAGTGGCGTGGTCCAGACGATGGACTACGGCCCTCAGCGTCGCTGGGTCCGTCATATGGACGTCACCGGTGGCCAGGGCGTCATCTCCACGCGCGACTACGCATACGATGCCGACGGCCGCGTCGGCACCGAGACGCAGAGCGGGCTGCTGTCGCAGCAGCGAGGCTTCACCTACGATCCATCCGGGCGACTGCTGACCGTCTCGGGAGCGCAGCCCGACAGCTTCGGGTATGACCTGGCGGGCAATTGTCGACCGCAAATCGGTTGGTACTTACGAGTATCGGGATGCGCTGCATCCGAACGCGGTGACCGCGGCCGGACCGCACTCGTACGTCTATGACGGCACCGGTCGGTTACAGCAGCGCGACGGATTCGCGGTCCAATTCGACCCGCTCGACCGCCTGCGCAGCGTGAACGGGCGGACCGGCCAGGCGACCTTCAGCTATTCCGCCGAAGGCGAGCTGGCGATGCGCACCACCTCCACGGGGACACAGCTGTTCCATGGCAACCTGGTCGAGGTGGATGCCAGCGGCGCGTTGTCATTCAACTACTTGATGGGTGATCAGGTCTTCGCACAACGCCGTCCGGGCGGACGAGTGGTTTTTCTTCACCGTGACCGCCTTGGCTCGGTCCGCGAAATTACCGATCAAGTTGGCGCCGTGGCAGAGCTCTACTCGTACACGGCCTGGGGCGCGTCGGCCGGTCAGCAGGGCTTGCCGAACGATCAGCGCTTCGCGGGTGGTCGCGAGGATTCAGATACCGGTCTGGTGCAGTTGGGGTCACGTGCACTGGATCCTGTGCTGGCCCGCCTCACGTCACCCGACAAGATCGTTCCGAACGCATACAAGCCGGTATATTTGAACCGCTACGTGTATGCCCGCAACAATCCGGTCAACGTGATTGATCCGTCTGGCTTTGCACCACCCGACGAGGAAAACTCCATCGTTGCACAGGTGATTGCGCACCTGAGGTCAGCACTCGATCCACTCCAGAAAGGCAAATGGATACTCAATCCGCTGACGCCCAAGCAAAGCACGCTACCGCGTGATGGACTCGATGACCTCCTGGATGTGCTGCGCGGGGAGTTGAGGCGAACCTCCCGGTCATGCACATCCTCAAGTTAGACCCGCTGCGTGGCCTGGGCAAGGCGGTCGGAGTCGGCTTTTCCGGGGGCGGATGTGCCGGCATTTGCATTCTCAATCTCGAGGTCGGCATCGGCATGTATTTCAGTCCGCCAACGGAAAACGACGTGTACTTTCACGACGTGTACCCGAGAGTCACCCTGGGCGGCGATTTCCTGGGCGTCGGTCCCGCGTCTGGCGTCAACTGGGCGAGCCCAGACATCGGCTCGAAGAGTGCACAGCTGAGCTGGGGTCTGGGAGCTGGCGCTGGACTGGCTGCAATGGGCACACTGACCGAGGCCAGAACGGTCGATGATGCCGGTGCATATTCGGGGCGTGTCGGCAAGCGTCGGCCCGGTGAATGCGTCGTACACCGTCAATTCCTCGGGTCAGCGCTCGGTCAGCGTGGGCGGAGGGCCGAGCGAGGGCCTTGGCGCACAGGTTTACAACACCTACACCTGGTCGACAGGCGGCGTTCTGAACTGGATCCGGTCGCGCTGGTAAAACGTATCCTGGCCAGGCCATGGTCGAAACCGATGTGCGGGGCGTGTCACGCGTCTTCCCCGACCTCGAGGACGACCTGCTCGTGCACCTTTTTCACAAGGGTGCACGAGTCCAGTGGACCTCGCGCGATCTCGACTTCGGGCCACCCCTGCAACTGACGGGGAACCAGCGGGCGGCATTGGCGAGACTGTTGACGCCGGTCTATTTCGGCGAGCAGACCGCCATGGCCGGCGCGAGTGGCATCCTGCCGCAATTGATGCGCGCGCGCGAAACATCGGCCCAGCTGTATCTGGCCTCGTCCATGATGAACGAGGCGCGCCATTTCGAGGCGCTGACGCGGTTGTACCGCGCGCTGGGGCATGATCCGCTCGGCTTGCGCGATATCCTTGAGCTGCTGCTCTACCACCATCGGCTGCGGCAGGGCGATCGAGCGGATTGGGTGTGGGGCATCCTGTTCAGCGACGTCATCGCCAAGCATTTTTACCGCGCGTTCGGGCTCAGTCAGGCCGCCCGCTGTGGGCCGGACTGTCGAAACGCATCTTGCGCGACGAGTCGCGTCATCTCGCCTTCGCCGAGCACTACCTGCGCCGCAACGTCGCGCGCATGGGGCCTGCGCGCCGCGCGGCGCTGCTGGTCATGCGCGATGACCTGTTCCGACTTTTGCGGGCGATGACCGAGCGGGTGCGCGCCGATGCGGCGACGCTGAGGTCGACGCCGACGACTACCTGGGCCGCGTGTCGGCCGACGTCGAAACCTTTGCCGTGCGCATTGGCCTGACCGGCAGCGCGGGTCCGCCAGGCTCGGCGCCGCCGCCACCTACGAAGGCCGAGCAGCCCGCGACCACCGACTCGTCGCCGCCCAAGTGCAACGCAGTCTCCATATCCACCGAGTTGGACTGCTACGCAAGCAAGACCAGTCAGCACTCTGGGTACGGCTTCGAAACCCATGAAATCGCCGACGATCGACAGCACCTGCCGAAAGTTCTGGCACGCCGCGACCTAATCTCCGCCATCGAATGCGGTCCGCCGTTCGCCCGCGCGCTGCGCGATCGCAAGCCCCTCCTCGACAAGGGAACGTGGCAGCACAATGGCCATGCGCGGCCAGGTGCAGATAGTAGTTAGCATGGCATTCGCGCAGCGCGTCCATGGCGTTGTTGCGCCGCAGACCATCGCGCTGCCGAAAGTGTTCCTGTTTGTTCGCCTGCCGGCCGGGCGTGCTTCCACGGTCTCGTTAAACGGAGTGACGTGCGCGACGAGAGCGAAACGCGGCGATTTGGGCGAAGCGCCCGCACGCAAGCTGCGGCCACCGCGGTTGCGCCGACGTTCCGATGGCCAATGTCAGCTGCGACATGCAACTGCACATCGTCCGTTTCACGCAGTTGATATCACCAGCGCGGACCCGGCGATGGTCGGAGGCAAGCGGTTGCAACGCAGCCGGCACACGCGCGGTATCGACGTTCGTTTTTCTACAGTCGTGATTCAAGGATCTGGATCTCACTCTGAATCTGGGCGAAAGAGACATTCTGAGCGGGCGTGTTGTGGACGACGTGCACGACGACCGGAATCCGGATCACGCCCGCGCGTAGACCGGTTGTGTCGTTGCGTTTCGACCAGTAGCGCGTGAACTCATCGATTCTCAAACGCTCAGCTACGCTACCGTGGGTTGCGCAACCGCAGACGATGTTTGTCCATCGTGCCCCAGGTGCGTCGTGGTGGCGTATCTGAATGCATTAGTGGTTACCTCACTAGAGTGAGACGAACTTCTTCCGCGGCAGCGCGCCTATGCGATCACCAGTCCAGTCTCGCGTAGCGCCTGCATCTCATTCTCTTCCAGGTGCTCGAGTGATTCGAGAAGTGCGACGAGCTCGCCTTCGATTGTGTGCAGTTCGACCTGACCAGCTCGGCCGTCCACGAGCAACCCAAATGACCCCATCTTCAGCGTGTACGGTGGCGGCTGCATACTGAGCACCAACCTCAACAGTGCGGCGGGGTCGTGGCGAAAGCGCACGACGCGCACGAGCGGATGAAGGCGTGGTTGCCCGGCGTGGGCGACGTCCTCCTTGGTTCGCACGAGTCGCACCTCGGCGACGGCGAGTTCGAGCTCCAGGATCTCTTCGAGGTAAGGGTCGGCAGCCACATGGCTGCCGAGGCGCCGTCGCAGGAACGCGCCGAAACCGAACGCCTCGGTACTGTATTGCAGGTCTGTCGACGGGTTCTCCACCCAGAAGAGTTGAAGCTCCTCGCGCAGCCGATCGCCAAGCACGAAACACGCCAGTGGCAGGTGGGAGTTGATTGCCGACAGACGGTTCGCGCGATGGAGCATGCAACACGTCTGCATGCCCACTTGGCGAAGCATGTACTCCAACCGCCGACGTTCCCGATCCGACAGGCTGTACTTGGTCAAGAACTCGCTCGGGGCCTCCCGCGCGGCGGCGTACGCGGCCGCGGAGGCGACCACGTCTGCGAATGCCTGTTGGAAATGCACGAGCGACATGGCCTGGCTAGTGGCGCCGATCCCAGATTTCGCGCGCCTGGCGAAGCTGGTCGCGTACACCCTCTTCGCGGAGGCGACCGTAGTACGACGGTTCCAGCTCATACGTAACGCCGCAAAGATTGGGCGCCGCGCCGACCACGAGCTCGAGCAGCTGCCAGACCTCTGTTGGGCACTCGCCCGAGTGTGCGTCAGTGTACATCCCGCCAAACTCTTCGCCGCCTGCGATATGGACCTCCGTCACAGCGGCCAAATCGAGCTCGGCCACAAATGCGTAGGGGTCGACGCCGTGATTGCGCGCGTTGGTGTAGAGATTGTGGAGGTCGAGCACGAGCGCACATCCCGTTCGGGTGGTAAGCGCGTTGAGGAACGCAGATTCGCTCATGTCCTGCTCGGGAATGTTCACGTAGTAGACGTTGTTTTCAAGCAGAAACGGCGCGCCGACCTGGCGCTGCACATACCGGACACGTTCGCAAATCATGTCCAGCACATCCGCATCGCACGGCGGTGGCAGTTGCAAGCCCGTGTGCCGCTCGCCGTGGAGCTGGTCAGCGACCCGGGTGAAGCTCAGGTGGTCACTATGCCATGCGAAATCATATTTGCCGTGCCACCGCGCGATTTCGTGCACGTGTTCGGTATCGAATACGTCCGCACTGGCTATCGATAAGCCAATGCTGTGGGCAACTATCGGCCGCCGCGCGGCGAGCCAGTCCACAAATCCGATCGAGTCTTCGATGTGCCGGTACCGCTTGTCATGTCCGCGGCCGGAGTCGATCCAGAACGTGTCCGGGATAATCGCGACATAGTCGACGACGTGCGGATCGGCGCTGAGCAGCGGGCGGAGTGAGGGACTCAATATGAGCCCCACACCCAGCGCAGTCTGACCGCGTTTGTGGCTCCTAAACTGGTCGACCTGCGGCGATATCGATTCGGACAATCTCCTCGAACTGTTCACGAATATGCAGATCAACCCCCGACGTACACGGCGCGCAGCCGACTGGTGACAGCTTGGGCAGAATCTCCTGGGCGACATATTCCAGCGACTTCAACAGGTCGACCAATCGCGTCCCACTTGGAGTCGAGATTTCGACCAGCGGTCGACCGCTTGGGCCCGTCTTTGTATAGACGAGCTCGGCGACGCCTTGACGAATGTCAGTCATGTGGAAGCTCCCCTCCCGTATGTTCGTGTTCGCTTGTGACCGGGTTAACAACCGATCGCTGCCCTTCCCCAAGGCCAGCCGTCTCAGCATACGCCGATTCGTCCACCTGTCAAGCAGCAGCAATACCCCTGTGGACGATCAATGAATCTGTCCGCCGTCAAGCGATCTGTGATTCTGTCCGTGTATGGAGCAGGCGGAGTGGATCACGATGAGTGCCCGGGAGCAGCGCCGCGCGCACGTGCTTGCCCGGGTCGTGGCGGGTGAGCTGAAGCTGTGGGAGGCCGCCATCGTGCTGGGCCTCTCGGTCCGTCAGGCGCGCCGTCTCAAGCGCGGTCTGGTGCGCGACGGTCCAGGTGCTCTAGCGCATGCCAATCGTGGCCGACCGTCTGCGCGCCGCCACAGCCCGACCCTCCGCCAGCACGTCGTCGAGCTCTATCAGACCACCTACCGCGGCCTCAACCACCAGCACTTCTGCGAGCTCTTAGCCGAGCGCGAGCAGCTGAAACTCTCGGTGGCTAGCGTGCGGCGCATCCTGCGCGCAGCTGGTCTGGGCAGTCCACTCACGCGCCGACCGTCACCCCATCGCCGACGCCGCGAGCGCATGCCGGCCGAAGGCATGCTGCTGCAACTGGACGGTAGTCCTCACCGCTGGCTGGGCCCAGACGGTCCGCGCTGGAGCCTGCTGAGTGCGGTGGACGATGCCACCAGTGAGCCGCTGGCGGCGCTTTTCCGTGAGCAGGAGGACACCGCTGGCTACTTGCTGCTGCTGCGCGAGGTGGTGACCACACGCGGCATCCCTGCGGCCGTCTATCGCGATCGGCACAGCATCTTCCGTGCACCAGGTACCGAGCGGCTGAGCGTCACCGACCAACTGCTCAGCACGGCCGACGTCATGCCCACCCAGGTCGGACGCGTGCTGGCCGCTCGGCATCGAGTCCATTGCCGCCGCCTCGCCACAGGCCAAGGGCCGCATCGAGCGCTCCTGGCGCACCCACCAGGACCGCTTGCTCGCCGAGCTGCGCCTGGCCGGCATCACCACCCTCGAGCAGGCCAATGCCTTCTTGCCCGCCTATCTGGAGCGCTATCGCCGCCGTTTTGGCGTGCCGCCGGTCAGCTCCAAAAGCGCCTATGTGCCGCTCAGCCGAGGCACTGATCTGGATCGCCTCTTCTGCTGCAAGTACACCCGCAAGGTTGCGAACGACAACACCATCCGCTTCGCCGGCCAGGTGCTGCAGCTGCTGCCCGGCGTCGATCGACTCAGTTTCGCGCGGGCCGTGGTCGAGGTCCACCAGCGACTCGATGGCAGCCTCGCGGTGGTCTTCCAGGGCACGCTCCTGCTGCATGTGCCGGCACCAGCGGATGCGCCCCCGCTGCGCACCGCCGCCCGCGGCAAGCTCGTGCCCAGCACACCACCACCAGCACCTCCGCAACCACCTGCGCCTGCTCCAGCACAGCCACGCCGCGCGCGTCGTCAGCCATCGCTCTACCACCCTTGGAAGCAGTCGTACGAAACTATGCGCCCCCTCCAACGGACACTTCCATGGATCGCTTAGTCGGACAGCCTCACGGATCGTCTACAGCAGCAGCAATACCCCGGGGTAGAGTCGAGGGCTGGCGCGGTGGCCGATAGATCCGGCGCTGTCCACGCATAAGAGCTGCAGGCGCTGCGGTCCCGAGACCGTGCTCCGTTTCCAGTCCCCGCTCATCAAACCGGGCATGCGGTTCTGATGGGTAGATCAACCATTGCTGGTTTTCACCCCCGCACCGATGGGCGTGACGTTGTCAAGCCGGTGTCGTGTTTTGTGACGACGCTAGTTTGGTAGAGTAGGCGTTGGACGCGGCTGACCTCGTGGAGAAGAGCGAAGTCGAGGGACGCAAGCTTCGCCGCGCATCCAATTAGTCGCTCCCTCATTGACGGCGGCCGCGTCCAGTCCCTGATTTAGCCAACGAAACCTGGCCACCACCCCGTTAGCGGCAAACGCGGGTAGCGGAGCGTGGGTGTCACCCGACAGGGCGCGAGCAGCAGCGAGCGAGGCCGCGCAGCGGCCTTGACGCCCGCGCGGAGCGACCGATACTCACCCGCGGGGGTGGTGGCGCCGTCTCGAGCGCGGATTCTCGCGTTTGGGCTTTGTGATTGGTTAGCCGACTGCCTCCGCGTGCTCGGCCAGTGGAATCGGGAATTTCCGATTTCCTCGAGAAATTGCAGTTATGTTCTCACCCAGCTCAAGCCGATGCAGCTCGCGGCGGATGAATGCTCCTGAGGTCAGCCCGGCGCGATTAACACGGCCCAGTTTCCACGACCACTCGAGGAACTTGCCCGCGATCTTTTCGGGGACGGCCGCTCGGTCGGCAACGTGTTTGGTCAGCACGTGCCACACCACCACCAGCAGCTTGCGCGCGATCGCCACGATGGCCTTCGGCTTGCCAACCCGGTACGCCAGACGTTCGAACAGCTCCTTCCAGTAAGGGTGACCTCCAACTGCCACCCAGGCGGCTTCGACCATCGTCGCGCGGATGTCGCGACGGCCCTGTTTGGTAATTCGACCGCCGTACTGCTCCTCGCCTGAGCTGTGCACCCTGGCGCCCAACCCGGCGTAGCCAACCAGCTTGTGCGCGGCGTCAAACCGTCCGATGTCACCGATCGCAGCCAGCAGCAGCATGGCATTGTGCACACCAATTCCTGGCAGCTGCACCAAGAACGCAGTCTGCTCGGCCCACGGCTCCAGGCTGCTCTGGCGGACCAGCTCCGCTTCAACCTCTTTGATCAGTGGCTCGAGGCTGTCCAGGATGCTCAGGTCCTGCCGCACCCGCAGCTTTTCGGATCCTGGCAGGTCCAGTCCCTCCCACCAGCCGCGGTTGGCTGGTCCGAAGGCTTCTCCGGTTGGAGGGAAGAGATTGTGCGCGAACAGTACCGCCCGCAGTCGGTTGCGGGCTTGAGTCCGCTGCTTGATCAACCGACTTCGATGACCGCCAAGCGCGCGTAACTCACGCACTTCGACGGGTGGCACCCACACGCTCGGCAATATGCCTGCCGCCAGCAGGCGTGCGAGCGTGAGCGCGTCGCGCGGATCAGTCTTGACCAGCGTCTTACCGATCAGCGCGATCTGCATCGGGTTGGCCACGGTCACCGAGGCAACCAGCGGCACCAGCTTGTCGTACAGATGCCAGGCGTTGCTGGTCGCTTCAAGCGTGACCAGGTCCGTTCGTCGCAGGTGTTTGCGAACCCAGTCGTCGAAATCCTCGAAATCGATGTGTCGCGCTGTCAGTACCACCTGCTGTTTGCTGTCAACAGCCGCAACCGTGGCGTACCTGCGGTGCACATCCAGGCCGACGAACCGTGTCTGCGCTTCAACCGCATCTTTTTCTTCCAAGCTCCGTCCCTCCACCTCTAATTTGGGTTCGGGCGCTGTTGAGGGCCAGCGGTGCCACACACCGATTCGAGTCGGCCCGGTTTCCCTGCCGGGCTCTCAGTTGAGTTGATGCGGGCGGTCGACCAAACAGATCCTCGGGCTCGCAAGTCCCAGCGGAGGGGACGGTCGGCCCCAGCGCCAGCACCCTTCACAGCGCCCCGCCGACTCAACACCACCCAGGGTAGCGGCGCCCAGTCGACCCCACATACTGAACAGATCCGGGCGTGCCCCGTTAGGGCACCCGGCTCCTCTGGAAAGCCCGTGGTGGTCATGCCGCTGTGTACCAGGATTGATGGGTAGTCGGCCTCGGAAGCGGAAAGACCAGTTGCAAACGATCGAACTTCGTCCAATTCATCTTGGACTTTTGGCTACGTCGCTTCAGGGCTTTGAACCACATGCGCTTGACCAGGTCGTAGAACTGGTTCATTGCTCGGTGGTTGAAGATGAGGCCGTAGTAGCCGTAGTACCCGCGCAAGACCTGACTCAGCCAGGCATGTTGTTCGGGCACCGTAATATGCCACCGCCTCCTCAGCTCCACTCGAAGCTCTTTCAGCTTGCGAGCCATCCGCGTCGCTTGCGTCTTCCGCTTGACGATGAACTTTCCACTTCGAGTTGTCCCACAGTAATGTGTAAACCCCAAGAAGTTGAAAGTCTCAGGTCGTCTCAGACCCGCCCGCGCTCGCTGTCGGGCAGCAAAGCGCCCAAACTCGATCAGTCGGGTCTTGCCCTCATTGAGCGTCAGGCCGAATTTGGCCAGCCGCTCCCTGAGTGCCTCCAACAGCCTTCGTGCGTCACTCTCATACTGGGCTCCAATGACGCCATCATCGGCATAGCGCACGACCACGATCTGGCCGTCTGCATGTCGCTTGCGCCACTGGTGAATCCAAGCATCGAAGGCGTAGTGCAAGAAGACGTTGGCGAGGATTGGGCTGATCCCCGATCCCTGGGGACTTCCCGTTTCGACCGCCGCCCATTCACCGCTCTCCAGAACGCCGGCCTTCAGCCATCGCTTGATCAGACGAATGATCCTTCGGTCGGCGATCCTGTGCTCCAACATCCGCACAAGCCACTCGTGGTCCAACGAGTCGAA
>WNGF01005935.1_pt1 | contig 18194 bp, 20 predicted proteins | sample 5400641 | NCBI WGS metagenome assembly WNGF01 (sample SAMN13153371, study PRJNA577476) | soil metagenome | isolation source: 80 cm soil or saprolite under grassland replicate 2 | place: USA:California | collected 2016-06-15
GGCAACACGATCGTCTGCGTGCGGGAACGGCACGAGAACGGATCGGTGACGAATGAGCTGGTCGCGCTCCTCGCCGACGGCTCACGCGAGCCCTGGATCGTCGCCTCGGGCCACGACTTTTACAGCTATCCGTGCGTGAGCCCGGACGGGACCAAGCTTGCATGGACGAGCTGGGACGACCCGCTGATGCCGTTCGTCGGCACGGATCTCTGGGTCGCAGACGTCTTCCCTGAGCTTCGTCTCGGCGAGCCCCGCCATGTGGCGGGCGGGCCCGAAGAGTCGATTTTCCAGCCGCAGTGGAGCCCGGACGGAGTACTCCACTTCGTCTCCGACCGTAGCGGCTGGTGGAACCTCTACCGCGGGCAAGACGAGGAGGTCGAGGCGCTGGCTCCCGTCGAGGCCGAGCTCGGTTGGATGCAGTGGTGGTTCGGACAGTCGAGCTATGCCTTCCTGCCGGACGGCCGCATCGCCTGCATCCTCAATCGCGGCGGCTCGCAGCCGCTCGTCTTCCTCTCGGACGGCCAGTACGAAGGGAGCGGAGCGTCCTTCGACCAGGTGGCTCAGCCCTTCCTCCGCGCCCACGGAACGCGGCTCGCGTGGATTGCGGCCTCGGCGACGGAGCCGCCCTCGGTCGTGACCTACAACGCGGAGAGCGGCGAGTTCGAAGTCCTCCGCAGGGCGATGGCCGAGTCGATCGACCCGGCGTTCGTCTCGGAGCCCGAGCCCATCGAGTTCCCGAACGAGGACGGCGGAACGAGCTATGCGGTCTACTACGCGCCCAGGAGCCCGGACTACTCGGGGCCGGAGGAGGAGCGGCCGCCACTCGTCGTGATGGTGCACGGGGGCCCGACTTCGCAGGTCGTCGGCGCCCTCAACCCGGCCGTCCAGTACCTCACGAGCCGCGGCCTGGCGGTGGTGGACGTGAACTATGGGGGCAGCACCGGCTACGGCCGCGCCTACATCGAGCGGCTGAGGGGGCGCTGGGGAGTCGTCGACACGGCCGATTCGATCGCGGCAGCCCGCTATCTGGCCGAGCGAGGGGACGTGGACGGAGACCGGCTGGCGATCGAGGGTGGAAGCGCGGGCGGCTACACGACCCTGTATGCCCTCACCTTTACCGACGCCTTCTCGACCGGCGCCAGCTTCTTCGGAATCTCCGATCTGGTCGAGTTCAGCAAGACGACCCACAAGTTCGAGGCTCACTACGACCGCTGGCTGATCGGCCCTCTTCCCGACGCGGCCGAGCTCTTTCGCGAGCGCTCGCCCGTAACGGCGATCGACCAGCTGCGCGCACCTGTCCTCATCCTCCAGGGGCTCGACGACAAGGTCGTGCCTCCGTCGCAGGCGGAGATCATGGTCGAGGCGCTGCGCCGCAACGGGATTCCGTTCGCGTACCTCGCCTTCGAGGGCGAAGGGCACGGGTTCCGCAAGGAGGACTCGATCCGGCGGGCCCACGAGGGGGTCGTCTACTTCTTCTCGAAGGTGTTCGGCTTCGAGCTCGCCGGCGAGGTCGAGCCGGTCGAGATCGAGAATCTTTGAGACGACTCTTCGTGACCGCTCTGCCGCTCGCGTTGGCGGCGGCGGGCTGCGGGGGAAACGGTCCGCCGGGCCGCTGGGCCCGCCCGCAGGTGATGAAGCTGGGCTGGCATGAGAACTGTGGAACGGGAAAGCGGCCGCTCCCGATCGCGACGCGCCGCCTGGTCGTCGGCAGGAGGCGCTGGCAGGTCGATCTCTCCTTTCGCAACGAGACCGGGCTGACGCTGGAGATTGTGCGACCGCACGCCGTCGGCGAGACATTGTTCGGCCTTGAGCCCTTCGAGACGACATCGAGACGGGAGGTGCTCGCCCGCGCGCAATCGGGCGGGGCCAAGCCGCGCGCATTCGCCGACCGTTTCACTCCTTCGATCCCCGTCATCCTCGCGCCCCGAAAGGGCTGGTCGGGATCGTTCTCAGGGCTCGGACGGGTGCCCGCCGAAGTGCCGATTCGCGTGGTCCTCGGACGGTTCGTGCCGACCGGAGTCGTGCCCAAAGGCTTCTTCGACGGCTTCCTGTGCGTCTCGGAGCGATTCGTGCGGTTGCAGCCGTAACAGAAGCGGCGTCAGCGAGACGGGAAGGCATGAAGAGAGTTCTCGTCCTTCTGGCCGTGGCCGCCGTCTCGGCTGTCGCGGCCTCCGGCACGCAGGCGAAGGCCTCGGCCTTACGCGCGACCCGCGCGGCGGCAAGAGCCGCTGCTACGGGGACTGCGCCTCCTCCTGGCCCGTCTACTACAAGAAGGGCCCGCTGGTCGCCGGCAAGGGCGTCCGCCAAAAGCTGATCGGAACCGTCAAGCGCAAGGACGGCCGGCGGCAGATCACGTACAACGGCAGGCCGCTGTACTACTACGTCGGCGACCGAAGCGCCGGGCAGGTGAGCTGCCAGGACGTGGCCGAGTTCGGCGGCACGTGGCTGATCATGCACCCGAACGGGACGCTTGTGAGCTAGCGCGGCGCGCATGCCACTTCGACGTAGCAGCCCCTTCGCGTCATTCGAGCTTTGAGAAACGGCCGGAGGAGGCAGTAGGCGATAGCCCGCGGGACCGATGCAGGACCGCCGGCAAGGCTCGACGCGTCATTCGGCCCTAAGAAACAGGCGGAGGAGGGCTCGGCCCTCCGCACGTCTGTTTGGAGGAGGGTTTGCCCTCCGCACGCCCGTTTGCGCAAGCGGGAAGCTTGTGCGCTAGCGGCCGTCAATGGCCGTAGTCAGCGAGGATCTCCTTCGCCGCGCGCTCGCCTGACGCGACCGCGCCGTTCATCAGGCCCTTGTTTCCATACGGCTCGGTGTGCTCGCCGGCCATGTGGACGTTGCCCTGCCGTTTCGACTCGACCCCGGCAAAGGTCGTGAAGCCGCCGACCTTGTAGTAGGCATACGAGCCTTTGATCCAGGGATCGGCCGGCCAGTAGTCGAGGTAAGATCCAGGGATCGGCCGGCCAGTAGTCGAGGTAAGCCTGGCCTTTGATGAAGGAGCCTCGGATGCCGGGAAAGACTTTCTCCAGCGCAGCGAGCGTCTTCGATACGACCGTCGGCGAAGCATGGCCGTGCGCGGCGGCGTGGCCGTATGACGTGGAGAACGGCGTCCCGTTGAAGACCACCATGATCGCCTGCCGGCCTGGCTGCCCGACCTGCCCGGGCCAGGTCGCCCCGAGCAGGAGGTCGGAGACCGAATCTCCGCTCGAGCGCGGAGACCATGTCTCCTTCCGGAACTGAAGGTTGAGCTTCGAGTTCTTCCCCATGCCGAGGTGTCGGATCGCCTTGGTCATGACCGGGCCGAAGCCGGCGCCCGAGTAGTCGACGTCGCGGAGAGCCGAGAACGGCCTTATCGCGGCGAAACGGTCTTCTCACAGAAATGCGCAAGCTGTCACGGCGCGGGAGGCGCGGGCGGCGGCATCGGCCCCAAGCTCATCGGCGACCCGTTGAGCCTGGCCGCGGCCAAGGCCCAGATCGACAACGGGGGCAGCGGGATGCCTGCGAGCCTTGCCAGGGGCGGCCAGGAGCGCGACGTCCTCGCCTATCTGGCGACCGTTCTCGCGCCCCCCTAAACCGCTAGCGATGCTCGGTCGCGATGCGGATGCCGAGACCGACGAGCACAGTTCCCGTAAGGGCATCAAGAGCGCGGCGGACCTTCTTGCGACGCAGGAAGTCGCCGGCCCTTGTGACCGCGAAGGCGTAGGCCGACAGCCAAACGAGCGTCATCGTGCAGAAGACGAACCCCAGCCCGACGAGCGTCGCAAAGGAGCTCCCGCCGAACTGAGGCAGCAGGCTCGTGAAGAAGACGGCCATCTTCGGGTTGCCGAGGTTGCTGATCAGTCCCTGGCGGAAGGCGCCGTGCACGCTGGGGGTTCGCGCGCGCGTGTGCCGCGAACCGAAGAAAGTCCGGATCCCGAGGAGGATCAGGTATGCGGCCCCGGCGAGCCTGACGGCCAGAAAGGCGGGCTCCGAGGCGCTCAGGAGCGCAGCGAGCCCAAGGCTTGCGGCGAGCGTCCAGAACGCCTGGCCGACCGCCACGCCCCAGGCCGTCGCCGCACCGCTTCCGCGCCCGCCCAGAAGGGTGTTCCGAATCGTGAGAGCGGTGTCCTGGCCCGGCGTGACGATAACGAGCGCGGATACAGCGAGAAAAGCCAGCGCGTGGCCGATCACGCCCTGGATTCTGTCAGGCGCCTCCGCTCAGCTCGCGGCGCGCTGGAGCATGGCCGTGCAGCTCGCCCGGCCCTGCTTCTCGAGGTAGCGCTGGTGGTAGTCCTCGGCGGGATAGAACACGGGCGCCGGCTCGATCTGGGTGACGATCGGCCCCTTGTACCGCCCGGACGCATCGAGCTCGGCCTTCGAGCGCTCCGCCGCCTCGCGCTGCTCCTCGTCGTGGAAGAAGATCACCGAGCGATACTGGTCGCCGATGTCCCACCCCTGGCGGTTCATCTGCGTGGGATCGTGCTTCGCCCAGAAGACGTCGAGCAGCTGTTCGTACGAGACCACCTCCGGGTCGTAGGTGACCTGGACGACTTCCGCATGGCCGGTCGTGTGCGAGCAGACCTCCTCGTAGGTCGGGTTCTCCGTGTGCCCTCCGGCGTAGCCGGCCTCGGTCGCCGTCACGCCGTCGATCTGCCGGAAGACCGCCTCAACGCCCCAGAAGCAGCCCGCCCCGAATGTCGCGTTTCTCAGCGTCACTTCTCCTCCAATTTCAAGGCCGCCGAGTTTATGCAGTAGCGCTGCCCGGTCGGCGCCGGGCCGTCCGGGAAGACGTGCCCGAGATGACCGCCACAGCTCGCGCACAACACCTCGGTCCGCAGCATCCCGTGAGTTGTGTCGGCCTCCTCCTCGACAGCCTCCTCGCCCGCGGGCGCGTAGAACGCGGGCCAGCCGCAGCCGGAGTCGTACTTCGTGTCCGACTCGAACAGCTCGGCGCCGCAACCGACGCAGCGGTATGTGCCCGGCTCGAAGACATGGTCGTACTCACCCGTGAAGGGAGCTTCCGTCCCCTTCTCGCGCAGGACGCGGTACTGCTCCGGAGTGAGCTCGTTGCGCCACTCCTCCTCTTGCTTCGCCATCTTGTACATCTGCCTCCTTCGTTGTCTCTAAACAGTCTTGCGAAACTCAGCCGCGTTACGTAGTCCAGAATCAGCCCCCTATGACCGGTGGAGTGCGCGAAGAAGCGCGCGAGTCCCGCTGGGAAGCCGCGCCCGCGGTCGCCGCTGTGCTGGCGCTCCAGCTCCTGCTCGCGATGATCAGCCACGAGAAGGGATGGACGCTCTGGGGCCTTCCCTGGTGGACGTGGCTCATCCCCATTGGGCCAGAGCTGGGCCTGGTCGCCTCGCTCGCCCTGAGCGCGCCTCGAAGGAAGCTCGAGCAACTCGGTCTTCGGCGGCACGCGGCGCTCGGATTGGTCGGGCTGATCAGCCTCGTTAACGCGGTCGCGCTCGTCGCCCTGATCGGGTCGGTCCTGAGCGGCCAGGAGAAGAGCGGCGGCCAGCTGCTGCTCAAGGGGGCTTCGGTCTGGATGACGAACGTGATCGCGTTCGGTCTCTGGTTCTGGGAGCTCGACCGCGGCGGCCCGGTACGGAGACTCGGGCGCAATCTGCCGCCGCCCGACTTCCAGTTCCCCCAGACGGAGAACCCGGAGCTCGCCGAGCCCGGCTGGCACCCCCGGCTGCTGGACTACGTCTACGTCTCGTTCACGAACTCGATCGCCTTCAGCCCCACCGACGCGATGCCGCTGACCCGCAGAGCCAAGGCCCTGATGCTGATGGGCTCTGCAGTCTCGGCCGTCACGATCCTGCTCGTAGCGGCCCGCGCCGTGAACATCTTCTAGTAGCGGTCCAGCTCGTGAAGGCGCTCGTCGCTGATCCCGAAGTGATGGGCGATCTCGTGCAGGACGACCCGGCGGATCTGGTCGCGCAGCCGGTCCCGGTCGCCCCCGTAGTTGCGCTCGAGCGGCCCGCGGTAGATCGTGATCTTGTCGGGCGGGACGCCTGAATATCCGCTTGACCGGCGCGTGAGCGGAAACCCCTCGTAGAGGCCGAGCAAGGGAAGCCCGCGCGGAGGCTCGTCGGCGACCACGATCGCGACGTTGGACATGAAGCCGCTCAGCTCGTCCGGGAGCGAGTCGATCGCCTCCTGGACGCAGGTGTCGAAGTCGAGCTCAGTCTCGGGATCGGCCATCGGCTGAGCGTAGCCGCTTCGTTCTCTATCCTCTGGGGATGCTTCGCCGGCTGCTGCTCGCGGTCGCACTATTCCTCTGCGCGTGTGGGCCCGCCGCGGCCGCCCCCTCGCCTGTCGAGGTGCTCGGTCCCGACGGGCACGTCATCGCAAGCGGCGGAGCGGGCCCCTTCGACTATCCCGAAGGAGGCTCGATCGTCCATGTCGGCTCGACCCACATCGGAAGCGCGGGAGTCCGGCTCGACGACGTTTCGCTGCTCGGCGGAAGCATCCAGGTCGTCCGCGTTCTCGTCCCGCGGCACGGAAGGGCCGCCCGGGTCGAAGGCCTTTACGTTGCGGGCAAGCCCGTCGCGGCTCGCGTCAACCGGCTGATTCCGCTTGGCGGCACCGACTACCTCATCACGTCGCAGGCTGCCGTCACGCACGGCGGGTCGCTCGGCCTGGTCGGACTGAGAGTGTCGCTCGGAGCGCCCGCCTATTCCCTTCCCGCAGGCTCCCAGATACTCGTCGGGCTGCCCGTGGCTCCGCGTGCACCCGTCAAGCACAACCGGGTGTCCCGAGTCGCCCGGACTACTGCCTCGCCGCTTGCCGTGCTCGGCTTCGCGGACACGGCTTCCGCGGCCATGGCTGTTTCCCCGGTCCCGTTCTTCACGAGCGGGCCGACCGGCCGCCGCGCCGTCGCCATCGCGGGAAGGTTCCTCGGTGTCCCCTACCTCTGGGCGGGAGCGAGCCCGGTGACGGGCTTCGACTGTTCGGGGCTCACGATGTACGTCTACGCCCAGCTCGGGATCCAGCTGACGCACTACACGGGCTCACAGATCCACGAGGGCATGCCCGTGGCCCGCGACCAGCTGCAGCCGGGAGACCTCGTGTTCTTCTTCGCCAGCCGCGGCGTTCCCGGGCACGAGGGGATGTACATCGGCGACAACCAGTTCATCCACGCGCCGCACACCGGCGACGTCGTCAAGATCTCGAGCCTTTCCGACCCGCACTACGCGCTCGGGTACGTGGGCGCCGTCCGCCCTTACCGCAACTAGGGTTGGCTCGTGAGCACGACGCCCGAGGCGTCGAACGAGCGGCGGCCGAGCTGAGCTTCGAGCGTCCGCTTCGCGGGCTCCGTGGAGATCACCAGCGGCTGGTCCGCGGAGGCTTCGATAAGCGTCTCGAGCGTCACCAGCTGGAGGGAAGGGCCCGTGCGCAGCTGGATCGTGGCGGTATCGGAGACGTCGACCCTCAGCGTCCGCTCGACGTTCGGCACCCGGAACCCGCCCGGCCATGCCCGCAGCTTGTCGACCCTCACCTTCACGATCGCCAGGGTCGAGTCGTAGGAGGTCGCCGAGACGAGCGTTCCGGTCAGCCTCAGCGTGTACTGACCGGGCAGGGCCGAAAACAGAAGCCGCTGGCCCCGCTTCAGATACGGGTACGGATTGACGGCGTTGCCCCTGCGCGGGTGAACCTCGAAGTAGAGGCGCGGACGAGCGCCGTCTGCGTCTCCTGAGTCCCCGACGAAACCGATCGTCTGACCCGCGACGACACGCGCTCCGGAAGTCAGCCCCGGCGCGTACGCCTCCCCGGTGCAGCTTCCGCTGTTGTCGTTTCGGCTCGTCACGTCGTTGTTGAGATGCGCATAGAGATACGTCGTACGGCTGAACCCGTACAGGGTCAGCATGCAGCCTCCGAACTTGCTCTTCGAGAAGACGACGTTGCCGTCCTCGGCCGCGACGGCGACCGCCTTGCGAGGAGCTGTGATCTCGTTGCCGAGTGACCCCTCGATGCCGTAGCCATTCTTGAACTGGGCGGAGCCGATCACCGGAAAGACGATGGGCGGGCCGAAGCCGTACGGCCTGACGGCGCCGACGTAGGAGCGCGCGTAGCCGGGATCGGCCAGGCTGGAGATCTTGACGACGTCGCCCGTGTGCGGAGCGTGGATGAACTTGCCGTCCCCGACGTACATCCCTTCGTGCTGCGGTCCCGCCTTGCTCTTGTGGAAGAAGACGAGATCTCCCTTGCGCAGCTGCGTCGGGGTCAGGCGGTACCCCTCCTTCCACTGCGCGCCGGTGTAGTGGGTGAGCTGGATCCCGAGCTGCGCGTACACGAACATCGTCAGTCCCGAGCAGTCGAAGCCGGTGCTCGGCCTGCCTCCTCCCCACGTGTAGCGGACACCCAGGTACCGCTTCGCGATGGCGACGGCCTGGCGTCCCAGCGAGGGCTGGGCCGCCGGGGGCGGTGAGGGCCCTGTTCCGGCCGTCCCCGCCGGAGGACCGAGCAGGAGCAGCCCAAGGGCTGCCGTCGCGATTGTCAGAGTCGTACGCATGGGAACGTCGGGTTCGTGCCGGAACGGCTGAACCCTACAGAGGACGCAGATTTACGCCAAGTGTTAGTGACAAGAGTGTCACTAACTCGGGCGGAGGAGCCCTGCGAGGCTCGTGAGCACGAACGAGCCGGCCGCCACGAGCACAATGGCGCCGCCCGGTGCCAGGTCGCCGTAGTAGGAGACCGTCAGCCCCACGAGCACCGAGCCGAGGCCGATCCCGCAGGCGAGCACGATCGTCGAGCGGACGCTCCAGGCGATCCGCGCCGCAGCGATCACAGGCAGCACCATCAGCGCGGCGATCAGGAGGATGCCGACGATCCGCATCGAGGCGCCGATCGTGACCCCCGTCAAGGCGGAGAGCGTCACGTTGAGAAGCCCGACCGGCACGCCGCTGACGCGGGCGCCCTCCTCGTCGATCGAGACGGCGACGAGCGCCTGGTAGAGCGCGGCGATCAGACCCAGCCCGGCCGCGCCGAGCGCCAAAACAAGGATCAGGTCCCCTCGCGTGACGGTCAGGATCGAGCCGAAGAGGAAAGCGAACAGGTTCGCGTTCAGCGCGCCGGCGGCCGAGACGAGCACGACTCCGGCCGCGATGCCCGTATAGAAGAGAAGCGCGAGCGCCTGGTCACCGGCCGTGCGCCGCCGCGAGCGCAGCCATTCGACCCCCACCGCTCCCAGCACGGACGCGACGAGCGCCGTGGCGACGGGCGAGATGCCGAGCAGATAGCCAAGCGCGACGCCGGCGAAGGCGACGTGTCCGATCCCGTCGCCGATCAGGCTCATCCTGCGTTGGACGAGGAAGAAGCCGACTGCGGGAGCCAGCACGCCCACGACCGCTCCCGTCGCGAAGGCGAGCCGCATGAAGTCGGCGTCAAAGATGGACATGGGAAGGGTCGTGCCAGGGATCGGGGAGCGAGGACGGAGGGCCGTCGAAGACGATCCCCCCGCGCACGAGCACGAGCCGCTCGACGAAGCGCTCGACCGCTCCGAACTCGTGCGAGACGAACAGGATCGTGACCCCGAGCTCGCGATGGAGCCGGTCGAGCAGGACGGCAAACGCCTCCTGGGCGTCGACGTCCACTCCGGCGGTGGGCTCGTCGAGCACGAGCAGGTCCGGCCGCGCGGCAAGCGCCTTGGCGATGAACGCGCGCTGCTGCTGGCCTCCCGAAAGAGTCGCGAGCCGCGCCGCCGCCCTCTCGACGAGGCCGACACGGCTTATCGCCTCGTCGACCGCCTCCCGGTCGTCGCGCCCAAGCGGCCCGAAGATGCCGCGCCGGGCAGCTCTCCCGGCCGAGACCACCTCGCGCACGTTGACCGGTGCATCGATCTCGAGCCCCGCCCGCTGTGCGAGGTAGCCGATCCGCTCCCGGTGCCGGAAGCGCTGAGCCGCCTCTCCGAAGAGCGCGGCTTCGCCGCGGGTCGGCTTCTCGAGCCCGAGCGCGATCCGCAACAGCGTGGTCTTCCCCCCGCCGTTCGGCCCCGCGATCGCGACAAACTCGCCTTCCTCGACCGCCAGGTCGACATCGCGCAAGACCTCGGGGCCTCCCGGATACGAGAACGAGACGCCGCGGAGCTCGACCGCTAGCGGCATCCGAGCGCCTGCCGTAGCGCCGCCAGGTTCGACCGCATGACCGAGAAGTAGTCCTCACCGCGGTCCTGCGCGGCCGGCGTCAGGCCCTCGATCGGATCGAGGACGGCCGTCTTCCTGCCCGTGTCTCGCGCGACCGTCTCGGCGATCCGGGGCGAGACGAGCGTCTCGAAGAAGACCGTGGTCGCGTGCGTCTTGCGAACGAGCGCGATCGCGGAGGCGAGCTTCTGCGGCGTTGGCTCAGCCTCGGGGCTCAATCCCTCCACGGCAATCTGCCGGAGGCCGTAGCGCTGGCCCAGATAGGCGAACGCCTCATGGCTCGTCACGATCTCGTGCCGGGCGCAGTGGGCCAGGCCTCTCCGGTACTCGCGGTCGAGCGCCTGCAGCCGGGCCAAGAGGCGGGCGGCGGCCTCCGAGGCGTGCAAGGCGTTGCCGATCCGCCGGACGATGAGGGCGTACCGGAGCGGGTCGAGCCAGACGTGGGGATCGTTGTTCGCGAAGCGGTTCAGCCCCGGCGTGTCGAGCAGCAGCACGACGCGCTCACCCGATCCGGCGGCCCGTTCGATCTGAGGCTGGAACCCGTGCCCGAGCAGAAGCACGAGGTCGGCCGAGCGAAAAGCCTCGAGGTTCGACGGCGTGACTTCGAGGTCATGCGGCTCGGCTCCTGCCGGCGTGAGATTCCGGACCTCCACACGGCTGCCGCCGATCTGCTCCGCCGCAAAAGCGATCGGATAGAAGGCCGCGACTACCCGCTCCTTCCCTGAGGACCCGTTGGACGACGAGCCGCAACCGGAGACGGCCAGCGCGACCGAGGCCGCAGCTACCATTATGAGAATGGTTCTCAATCTCATATGGACTATCCTACAGGCGTGATGGACGAGCGCCCAGCCGAGCTTTTGACAGAGCAAGGCCTCCGCCCCACGCGCCAGCGCCTGGCGGTGCTCTCCGCCCTCGCCGAGGAGCGGGAGGACGCAACGGCGCAGGAAATCCACGAGGCGCTTCGGAAGAGCGACCGCCGGGTCGGGCTTGCAACCGTGTACAGAACGCTCGCCGCGCTCAGCGAATGCGGCGTCGTCGACGAGCTCAACCATCATCCGCGCGAGGCCTGCTACCGGCTCTGCAGCGACGGCCACCACCATCATCTCGTCTGCTCCGAATGTCATCGCGTCGTCGAGCTCGATTGCGACCTGGACGAATGGCTCGCCGGCCAGGCGGCCGCCCACGGATTCGCCGTCTCCGGCCACCAGGTCGAGGTGACGGGCACGTGCGCCGACTGCCGCCCGTCAGGGCAGACTTAGCGGCGCCTACGTTGACTTTTCGCCGTCGAGGTGCGAACGTTGAGAGGCCAACTCTCCTCGGAAACCAGCTCTACGCCCTCGTCGCCGTGAGGATCGTCAGCACGGGCAAGGCCAGCACGCTCGCCCTGCAGTTCATCAACACCAACGGCTGGTTCGCGATGTGGAAGGACGGGAAGGTGCTGCCGGCGGTGCCGAAGAGCCAGCGCCAGAATGTCGTGAAGATCGTCAACAAGCTGCGCGCGAAGTGCGCGTAGCGACCTAGGAAGGGCGGTTCGCGAGGGTCAACGCGACAGTTCGCGTCTGCCCGCTTCGCACATAGGTGAGCTGAATCCGGTCGCCGGGTTCCTTGCCGTTGATGATGCTCTGCACGTCCATCGCCGACGCGACCTTTCTTCCGTCGATCGCGGTGATGACGTCGCCGCCGGTCGAGTATTCCTGGCCGTCGACGAACTTCGTCGAGCCGCTCGAACCGTGGAGCCCTGCGCTCGCGGCCGGCGTCCCGACCTTGACGGCCGCGACCTCGACTCCGGAGGCGAGCCCGAGGCGCCCGGCGGCCGAGGCCGGAATCGTCTGGAGGCTGACGCCGAGGTAAGCGTGCTTCGCCTCGCCGGTCGCGACCAGCTGGGAGACGACCGACCGGATGGTGTTGGACGGAACCGCGAAACCGACGCCTTCGTTGCCGCCCGAGTCGCCTGCGATCTGCGAGTTGATCCCGACCACGCGCGCATCGAGGCCGAGCAGCGGGCCCCCTGAGTTGCCGTGGTTGATCGCGGCATCGGTCTGGATCGAGTCGTTGATCGCGTAGTTGTTGGGCGAGGTCATCTGTCGGTGGAGGGCGCTCACGATTCCGGTCGTGACGGTTTCCTCGAGCCCAAACGGGCTACCGATGGCGACCACTCCGTCGCCCACCTGGAGCGCCGACGAGTCACCGAGTTGCAGAGGAGCCAGCAGCGAGGACGGCGCATCGACCTGGACGACGGCGACATCCGTCGAGCGATCGGTTCCGATAAGCCGCGCCTTGTACTCCGCGCCGTTCCAGAACCTGAGGCGAATCGAGCTCGCACCGTCCACCACGTGCTGGTTCGTGATGATGTGCCCCTGCTTGTCGTAGACGAAGCCGGAGCCCTGGGCGCTCTCCTGCGGCCCGCCGGGGACGGGGCTCGACCGGCCGACGTCAACCGTGAGCTCGACGACGCCCCGGTGGACACGCCGGTAGATCTGGTTGACCGACAGCCCACTCTGCGAAGAAGCCGGTGACGGCGTCTCGACCGGAACCTGTCGGACGACCGTGGTCGTGGTCCCGGACGACGAGAGCACCGAATAGATCCCTGCTCCACCGCCCGCGCCCACGACTGCAGCCGCGAGGATCGCGGCGAGGAGTGTCTTCTTCGAGCTCAGGCGTGGCATGCGTTCTCCTATAGAAGCGAATCCGGCTAAGAAGCCGCTGAGTCTCGGCTAAGAGCTTTCTAAGAATGCCCGGCGCCGGAGAGTCGGAGGAGGGGATCTCAAAGGGGAACCATCCGGGTTCCCCTTTGTGGGAGGAGGCGGCGGCTTTGCCGGTGCCTCCGGTCTCCGCAGAAGATTCACGAAGTTCTTACTGCTCTCTTAGAGGGCTCTTAGGAACAGGTGCGAGCCTAGCGGAGTGAACACCAAAGCCGCAGGCCCCAACCTGCGGTTCTGGATATCGACCACCGGGGCTCCCCGCCCCATGCACTCCCTTCCCTGATCGTTGCAGCCGCCGCCCCCGCGGCGGCTGCTGCGTACACACAGATGAGCGCGCAGAATATGGACATGAAGATTCTCGTCGTCGACGACGAAGAGGCCGTACGCGAATCGCTTCGGCGCGCGCTTCAGCTGGAGGGCTACGACGTCGAGCTCGCCTCCGACGGCGCGGAGGCGCTCGACCTGCTCGCGGCCGAGCCTGCACAGCCCGACGCCATCGTGCTCGACGTCCTCATGCCCCGCCTCGACGGCCTCGAGGTGGCGCGGGAGCTCCGCCGCGAGGGGAACTCCGTTCCGATCCTGATGCTGACCGCGCGGGCGGCCGTGGACGACCGCGTCGCCGGCCTCGACGCGGGCGCGGACGACTACCTGGTCAAGCCCTTCGCGCTGGAGGAGCTCCGCGCCAGGCTCCGCGCGCTTCTGCGCCGGTCTGGAGAGGGCGGCCGCGAGGTGCTTCGCTTTGCGGACCTCGAGATGGACACGGCGACACGTGAGGTAAAGCGTGCAGGCGAGCCGATCGAGCTGACCCGGACCGAGTTTTCCCTGCTCGAGCTGTTCCTGCTCAATCCCCGCCAGGTCCTGACACGGTCGATCATCTTCGAGCGCGTGTGGGGCTACGACTTCGGCTACGGCTCGAACTCTCTGGACGTCTACATCGGCTACCTGCGCCGCAAGACCGAGGCCGCGGGCAAGCCGCGGTTGATCCACACCGTGCGCGGCGTCGGCTACGCCCTGCGCGAGCCATGAGCTTTCGCACGCGGATTGCCCTTGTCGCCGCCGCTGCCGTGGCGGTCGCGGTCGTCGTCGCCTCGCTCGTCGTCTACTTCGTCGTCCGCGGGGAACTCCTCGGGCAGGTTGACACCGCCCTACACCGCACTGCCGAGGCCACGCTCACCGGTCCCGGCGTGCGAATCGAGGGCCGCCACTTGGAGGGCGGTCCCCCGTTCGGCGAAGTCTTCGACTACGTCCAGGCGGTTTCCGCCACGGGCGCCCCGGTGACGAGGTTCGGCGTCAGGGCCCTCCCGGTCTCCGACAGGGTCAGGGAGGCCGCGAAGACGGGCGGCCGGCCGTTCTTCACCGACGTTACTGTCGATGGCGTCGAGTTTCGGGTGCTCACCGTGCCGGTCCGACCGTTCGCGCTCCAGATCGCCCGGCCGCTCACCGAGGTGAACCACACGCTGCACCGCCTCGCGATCTTCCTGCTCCTGATCGCCGCCGGCGGGATCGCCGTCGCGGCCGGCCTCGGCCTGGCCGTGTCCCGGACGGCGCTCGGGCCCGTCCGCCGTCTAACGAGCGCGACCGAGAACGTCACGGAGACAGGCGACCTCTCTCAGCGGATCGACACGGAGGGGCGCGACGAGCTGAGCCAGCTGGCCGAGAGCTTCAACACCATGCTCGGGGCGCTCGAGGAATCGACGAGCTCCCAGCGCCGGCTCGTGGCGGACGCATCTCACGAGCTGCGCACGCCACTCACCAGTCTGCGCACGAACATCGAGGTGCTGGCAAGCGAGCGGTCGCTTCCCGACCAAGAGCGGAAGCGGCTGCTCCAGGACGTCGTCGAGCAGCTCGGCGAGATGACGACGCTGATCGGAGGGCTGATCGAGCTCGCCCGCGACCAGCACCAGCCGGAGGAGGCCGAGGACGTGCGCCTGGACCTCCTTACCGCGTCAGCGGTCGAGCGGGCGCGCCGGAACCAATCCGGCGTGACCTTCAACACCGATCTCGAAGAATCGCTCATTCATGGAGCCCCCGCCTCGATCGAGCGGGCCGTCGTCAACCTCCTCGACAACGCAGCCAAGTGGAGCCCTCCCGGTGGAGCGGTCGACGTCAGCGTGCGCGATGGGGCCGTAACGGTTCGCGACCACGGGCCGGGAATCGACGAGGAGGATCTCCCGTTCGTCTTCGACCGCTTCTACCGTGCGCCCTCGGCGCGCCGGCTGCCCGGCTCCGGCCTTGGGCTGGCGATCGTCAAGCAGGTTGCGGACACCCACGGCGGCACGGTCGTCGCCGAGCGCGCCGAGGGCGGCGGCACCCGCATGGTCTTGCGCCTGAACGGACCCGTCGACTCTTAGGCAGTTCTTAGCCGGGACTTAGGCCCATCTCACGGAGCCTTGATTTCCTCGAGAGGCAAGCGAGAGACAGGAGGCAGAGATGGGCAACAGCATGAAACGCAAGGTCGTCGCCGGAGCCGTTGCGGGGCTCGCGGTGGCAGGAGGCGGCGCCGCGCTCGCCGCGACGCAGCTTGGATCTCCTAAGCAGGAGAGCCAGGCGATCGTCAATGACGCCGCACAGCAGCTCGGTGTCCAGCCGAAAGCCTTGAGCGACGCGCTCAAGAAGGCCTTCGAGAACCGGATCGACGCGGCAGTCCAGGCCGGCCGCCTGACCAAGGCCCAAGGGGACGCGCTCAAGCAGCGGATCGAATCCGATGGAGCTCCCCTGTTCGCCGGACCGCCGCCCGGAGGTGGTTTCCACCGTCACTTCGGCGCCGGTCCCTTCGGCGAGCAGCTCCGCGCGGCTGCCTCATTTCTCGGCGTGACCGAGTCTGGGCTCCAAACCGAGCTGCGCGACGGGAAGTCGCTCGCCCAGGTGGCGAAGGATCACGACAAGTCGGTCGACGGGCTGGTTCAGGCGCTCGTGGACAACGCGAAGACGAAGCTCGACGCAGCCGTCAAGGCCGGGCACCTCACCCAGGACGAGGCCGACACGATGCTGGGAGATCTGAAAGAGCGCATTTCCGATCTCGTCAACGGCCGCTTCCCGCCGCTGCCCCCGCCCGAGCTCCGCGAGTTTCACCGCGCACCGGGGAGCTGGAACTAGGGCAAAGCAACCCTCGCGCCGTACTCCCGGTCGGCTGGCTCCTCCTTGACCTCGGCGCCGGCCGACCTCGCCAGCATGCGGCACGAGGACAGTACTTCGAGGTACGGCCTCGCGTCCGCGGGCGACGCATCCTGCCGCCAGCGTCGTCAGGCGGCATTGCGGGCGGCTTCGCCGGCCGGGGGCCGCCGTCCAGGAGCGCAAGGGACCAAAAAAATTCGCCGAGCCAGTTTCGCTTTCGTCCACCTCTCCGGCCGACTTTCCGCTTGCGCGTACAGCCGCCCGGTGAAGCTTCGTCCTACTCGCGCTCCGTGCTCGGCGCAAGGACGATCTAAACGGGTCGGCGCAGACAAGTCAAGGGGGTCGAAAGACGAATCGCCCGCAATTTGCGGACAACTAAAAGTAGGATCCGCCCGGCATGGCGAGACGTCCTCCCAGTCCCACGCCGCCCCCGGCGCCCTCCGAGCTCGAGGCCTTGAAGCACGAGCTCGATGCCTACAGGCGCACGAGGGCCCAGCTCGCCGAGCTGATCGAACAGGACCAGCAGCTACGCGAGCAGGCTCGCGCGATCGCGTCCCGCGACTGGGAGCTGTCGGCCGAGCGACAGGAAGTTCGTCAGCACGAGCGCGGCCTCGCCGACGCGCTCCAGTCGCTCGTCGCCGAACAGCTTGCGCTGGCCGATCAACAGGAGAGCCATGCCGAAACAGTCATCACGACCCTCGCCGAACGGATGTCACAACTCACGGAGCACGAGCAGACGCTGCTGGATCGGGCCGACGCGCTCCTTGCCCAGCTCGCCGAAGTGGAACGAAGGGAGGCAGCGGTTGAGGAGGAGGCCGAGCAGCAGGCTGAAGCCGTCGCTCAGCTCGGACGGCGAGCGGCCGACCTGACTGAGCGAGAGAAGGCTCTCTCCTCGCAAGAGTCGGGGCTCGAAACGGCGCGCCAGGCGGTTCAAGAGAGGCTGGACAAGCTCGACGAGGCGCTTCGCGTCCGCGAGGAGGACCTTGATGCCCGCGAAGAAACGGTCGGGCGGAAAGAGCAGCACACCGCGGGGGAGCAGACCGAGATCGCAACACGGCGTAAGACCCTGGACATCGCAGAAAAGGCCCTCAAGGAGAAAGCCACCGACCTCGACGAGCGGGAGCACATCCTCGCCACAGCATCGAAGGAGCAAGCCGCCCGCAAAAACGATGTCCTCGAGCTCGAGGCCGCGGTTGCCAAAGAGCAGGAGTCGGCGGCGGAGCTCGCCGAGCAGACGCGGAGCCAGGTTGAGATCGCGCAGCAGCGCGGCCAAGAGCTGGACGAACGCGAGAAGGTCCTTGCCCAACGGGAGGTTGAGCTAGAGGAGGCGCGTGCGAAGCTCGATCAGGAGGCAAAGTCCCTTGCCGGCCAGGTTGAGCAGCATTCGGCCGAGCGCAAGGGATTTGACGAGCGCGAACAGGAGCTTGAGCAGCGCGCCGCAGCGGTGGACGTCAAGACCAACGAGCTCGCCCAGGCCGAATCCCGCCGGGAAGAGATGCTGGCCCGCATCGAGGCCGCCGGCCGAGCTCTCCAGGACCGAGAAGACGAGCTGAGCGCCCGCAAGTCGGAGCTCGAGGCGAGAGCGGCCGAGCTCTCGGACGCCGAACAGCTCGTTCGGGAAGCCTCCCGTCTGGCGGAAGGCGCGAAGAAGGACCTGGACGCGCGGCAGGAGGTCATTGTCCGGCGAGAGGCGCACCTCGAAGAACGGCAAACGACGGTCGATAGGGAAGCAAGATCCCTCGCCGGCCAGGCCGAGCAGCACCTGAGCGAGCGCAAGGAGCTGGACGAGCGCGAGCGCAAGCTCTGGGCTCGCAACATGGAGCTCGAGGCGAGGGCGACCGAGCTGTCCGCTGCCGAGGAGAGCGTCCGGGAAGCCTCCCACCAGGCCGAGGCCGCCAAGAAGGACCTGGACGAGCGGCGGAAGGTCCTTGTTCGGCGGGAGAAGGAGCTCGACGAGACAAGGGCGACGCTCGATCGGGAAGCAAGATCCCTCGCCGGCCGGGCCGAGCAGCAAGAGAGCAAGCGCAACCAGCTGGACGAACGCGAGAAGGGCCTTGCCCGACGGGAGGTTGAGCTCGAAGAGACGCGGGTGAAGCTCGAAGCCGAGGCGACGTCGCTTGCCGGCCAGGCCGAGCAGCACCTGAGCGAGCGCAAGGAGCTGGACGAGCGCGAGCGCAAGCTCTGGGCTCGCAACATGGAGCTCGAGGCGAGGGCGACCGAGCTATCCGCTGCCGAGGAGAGCGTCCGGGAA
>WNGF01007338.1_pt1 | contig 18191 bp, 16 predicted proteins | sample 5400641 | NCBI WGS metagenome assembly WNGF01 (sample SAMN13153371, study PRJNA577476) | soil metagenome | isolation source: 80 cm soil or saprolite under grassland replicate 2 | place: USA:California | collected 2016-06-15
ACCGTGCACGGCTTGTTGAGGCACCAGGTCCAGGGCGTACCGGCCGCGCATTTCAACGTGCGTTTGCCCTGCGCGAATTGCTTGAGCGCGAACTGGGAATACACGGTGCGTACGCCATTGGCGTCGGTGCTGGGTTTGACGGTATCGCACGCGACCGTGGCCAAGTTCGGGCCGTCCTCGACATCGCAGGTGCAGATCGCCACCTTCGGATTGCCTGGCTCTGGGATGCACGGGGCGGACGTGCAGAGTGCAAATTGCTGCTGGCAGAAATAATTCTCCGCCTGGGCAGGCACCACGTAGCCCAGAGCGGCAGCCGCCACGACGAGTAGAATACGCAAGCTGATCAAGTTCATCGATGCGCGCTCTCTCATGCTCTGCGCGGATCGGGTCCCGGCGCCGAGAAGCGAGATGAAATCGCGGCGTCTCACTGGCCAGTACCTCCCGTGCTTGCGAACGAAAGGAATAGCACACCTCAGTACGGTAGGAGACTGCTGCACTGCGGGATTTCGATCCGGCCTATGTCCGCTAATGGCGCTGCGCGCCTCCTCAGGATGAGGGCCGCGGACGACGGCGCGTCCGCCTCACTCCACGGCGTTGGCCGAATTGAGGCTGTCGATGAGCGCGGCCCGATAGAGAAACTGCTTGTGCAGCTTCACGTCCTCCGAGATGCGCCGCAATTCGTCGAGGTGCTTGCGGCGGATCACCGGATCCTTTTCCTCGAGCGACCGCTTGTTCTGGATCGTCTGCGCCTGCACGTAATCGACTTGCGCCTTGCGCCGCTGTCGCGTGTAGCGGTCGAACACCTCGGGCCCGGCGCGGCCGAACCACACATCGGCGAGCTTGGCGGTGAGATTCATCGCGTCGTGGATACCGCCATTCATGCCCATGCCGCCGATCGGATTGTTGACGTGGGCGGCGTCGCCCGCGAGCAGCACGCGGCCCTTGTTGAAGGTCGTGGCCACCCGCTGATGCACGGAATAGAGCGCGTGATAGGGGATCTCGTATCCGCCGTCCCGTGGGTGAATGCCCTGCAGGCGGCGCTGAATGCCGTCCATGCTCAAGGCCTGCTCGTCGGATTCCTCGGGCGGAACCGGCATGATGCCGCGCCAGATGCCGGGCGGACCGTTGCCCTTGACCTTGAACAGGTTGAGCCATTCGTTGGGATCGGAAAAATAGTTGCGCGTGCAAAAGCCGCGGCCGGTTGCGCCGAAATCGAAGCTGGTGCCGATCTTGATGAAGCGCTCGGGCCAGGTGAAACCCTCGAACTCGATCTCCGCGAGCCGCCGCACGGTGCTGCGCCCGCCATCGGCGCCGATGACGTAGCGCCCGCGAATTTTTTCGGTCTCGCCCTCCGCATTGGCCAGCGTCACATCGACGTGGTCGGCGCCCTGTTCGAGGCCGGTGACCTTCGCGGAAAAACGGACCTCGGCGATGCCGCTCGCCTCGACATGCGGCCTTGCCGCCCGCACCAGCTTGTACTGCTCCCACTGCACCACGAACGGGTAGGGCACCTCGCCCTCGAGCAGGCTGATGTCGAATACAGCAACCAGCTCGCCGGTGACGCGGTCGCGAAAATGAAAGAGCGGAGCGGGCATTCCGCCGCTCGCATCCTCGGCGAAGGCTTCGTCCTTGAGCCCGAGCTCGACCAGCATTTCCACGGTCGGAGGATGAATCGTGGCAGCGCGCTGATCCTCGGGCGGCTCGGCCTCGGCTTCGATGAGCGTGACCGGGATGCCTTTTCTGACCAAGGCGAGCGCCGTCACCGCTCCCACCGGACCGGCTCCGACCACGATCACCCGATCATCCTGCCGCATCATCCGCTCCAGACGATCGCACTATACACACCACCTTGCAGACCGGTAACCGCGCGCGCCGCGCCGGAATTCAGGTCGGGGTGTCCCGGATGCGGTGCAGCGCGAGCGCACGCACAAACGTCCATAGAGGCCGCGGCCGGAAGCGCGAAGCGGTGCGCCGCGGATCCGGGACCGCCACAGGCCGAGGCGATCCACGCAAGTCGGGTTTACCTGACTTGCGCACATTTGAGCGCCGATCTCGGGTAAACCCGAGATCGGTGTCTGCAGCGCATCGTTGCGCTTCGCTTCACGCTGCGCTGCGCCCGGGACACCGGTCAGACCTTCGAAATCTCGAACATGGACGGGTGGAACAGCTCCTCGAGGGCGACGTTGCGTTCGACCAAGCCCTGCTCGTGCAGGTACTGCGTCAATGCCGTGATCTCGCGCATGTTCTCCGCGATCCCGTATGGCCAGAAATCCTTTCCCATGATCGCCATGGTGTCCTGCGTTTCCGGGATCAGCCAAGGCAGCGTCACCATCAGCGCGTTGACGTCGAGGAGATCGACCATGGCCAGCGCCTTGGCCTCGCAGAATGCCTTGTACACGCTCGACGGCAGCCACGGATATTTCTGCACGAGCTCCTTGCGGATGCCGACGAGATGCATGAGCGGGAACATGCGCGTCTTTTTGTAGTAGGCCTGCTCGGCTTCGCGCGTGTTGGCGAACAGCCGCTTGATGTGCGGCTCCCCGCGCAAGAACGATGACGGCGCGCGCGCCGTGAACAGCGCGTCGAGCTCGCCATCGCGCAGCATCCCAACGAGAGTTTGCTCCTTGCCGATGGGCTTGAGGTCGAGCCCCGCAATCGGCTTGAGCGGGGTGCGTTCGTCGCGGCCCGGCTCCTCCTGGCCGCCGCTGCACCAATGGATGTCGGTCGGCAGCACGCCGTATTCGTGCTGCAGCATGCCGCGCATCCACACCACCGCGGTGATTTGATATTCCGGCAAGCCGATCCGCTTGCCCTTGAGATCGGCCGGGGCGCGGATGCCGGCATCGGCGCGGACGTAGATGCCGGAATGCCGGAACAGCCGCGACACGAAGGCGGGGATGCCGATATAGGCCGAAGTCCCCGCGGCCACGGTGCGGATATAGCTCGAGAAAGAAAGTTCCGAGACGTCGAATTCCTGGTAGCGGAAGGCGCGAAAGAAGATCTCCTCGGGATAAAGCGGCAGGTAGGTGGCTTCGCAGCCTTCCACCTTCACCCGCCCGTCCCGGATGGCGCGCGTGCGGTCGTAATTGCCGCAGGCAATCGTTATCGGCACCTCGACCATTGGGCCTCCTGATCGGTCTGGCGGGGAGACGGCGCGGCAGCGGAATTCGGTGTTGCGCACCGTACTTGCTTCCGTTTTCGCTGTGAAGCGTCGCGCTCAGCTGGAGCCTTGTAGCTCGGATGAGCGAAGCGACATCCGGGATTCCCCGCATATCGCTGCGCTCATGCGGGCCACGACCTGATCAATGTCGCTTTGGCCCAGTTTGCGGCTTAAAGTCGGACGTCTCCCGAGTGTCTGAGAGGTGCCAGAAGGCGACATTGTTGCTAATCTTCGATCCACGGGAATGGATCAATGCACGCACCATATGGAGCGCCGGATGGCTGAAGAACGTCCGATGATGATAGGGGCCGCGACCGTGTTCATCGTCAGTGACATAGCCAAAGGCATCGAGTATTACCGCGACGCACTAGGCTTCAAAGTCACTTTTCAATATGGAAAACCGACGTTCTATGCTTGCTTGTGCCGTGATGAAATCGCTCTGCACCTACTCGCGGCGCACGAGACAGAGCAGTTACCTGGCCACGGCGGCATCTGCGTGTTTGTAAAAGATGTCGATGGTGTTTACGCCGAACTTGCCGGACGCGGGGCAAAGGTGCTCAAGCCACCGCAGAACTATGATTATGGGATGCGCGACTTTGACGTCGTCGACCCCGATGGCAACCGCCTTACATTTGGAATGGAATCCCACCCGCCGGGCTGAGGGACGCCTTGGATCAATCTGAGAAGCACTCGTAGCGAGCATATGTTGTCTGCTTTGCTCGAAAGCGGACACGCGCTAGGCATTTATGAGTACACGCCCTAATCAAGTGAAGCGTCGCCTTGTTGGATCCTTCCTCGCGCGATATTTTCATGGCCGGAGCGCCACCCGATGTGCGCATGCGTGCATCGGATCGGCAAGGAGAAAACGTCATGATGTCGAGCGTGATCGGCGGCGCCATGCTGCCCCATGCGCCTCAATTCTTCACCATGCCCGATACCGAGGACAAGAAGGTCGTCGAGCACGTGCGCGAGGTCGCGGCCGAGATCGGCAAGAAGCTGCGCGCGTTGGAGCCCGACCTCTGGATCATCTTCTCCAACGATCATGCCGAGCAGTTCTTTCACACCACCGCGCCGCCGTTCACCGTCCATGTCGGCGGGGAGGCGAGCGGCGAGTTCGCCGGCCGGAAATTCCACTGGCAGATTCCGAGCGAGATCGGTTTCGAGATTGTGCGCCAGCTCTACCGGCAGAACTTCGATCCCGCCTTCACCAGCACGGCCAAGATCGACTACGCGATCGGGATTCCGTTAACGCATATCGGTCACACCGGTCCCGTGCTGCCGATCTACGTCAATGCCTATCTGCCGCCGCAGCCCACCATGGAGCGCTGCTACGCCTTCGGGCAGGCGGTCGCGCGCACGGTGACCGCTCTGGGTCTCAAGACTGTGGTGCTTGCGAGCGGCGGCATGTCGCATTTCCCCGGCACCGACCGCTACGCCAATCCGCAGCTCGAGTGGGACAAGCGCGCGCTCGAGAAGCTCAGGGCCGGCCATCTGAAATCGCTGATCGGCTACGACGAGAGCGAGCTCGACGACACCGGCAATATCGAGCTGCGCTGCTGGGCCTGCGCCGCCGGCGCGCTGGGTGAGCGTGAGCCCGACATCGTGTCCATGGATCCGAGCTGGCATCACAATTATGCATCGCTGGGCTGGACCGGCGGCGAGGGCGAGGGACAGCGCGCCGCGCACTATCCCGCGATCAAGCCGGAGCTGGTCGAGCTCACATCGGCGCTGCACTCCCTTGCCCACGACGCCGAGCTGCGCGCGGAATATCTCTCCGATGCGCGCCGTTTCGCCGACAAATTCCAGCTGCCGCCCGAGCAGCGCGAAGCGCTGATCAAGCTCGACCTTCCGGCGATGGTGAAGATGGGCGCGCATCCGCTGGTTCCGTTCCTGGCGCAATTGCAGATTGCGCGCCAGCGCCCGCGGCCGTAGCACGGCTGTTGCGACGGGGAGTAGGGTGGGCAAAGGCGCGCCGGCTCGCTCTTGCGATATCTCGCTGACGCGCGCCTTTGCCCACGTGCCGCCGCGTGGGCAACGGCGCTCGTCCATTTAAGCGGTGCGAGTCGTGCACTGGTGTCGCGCCTTTGCCCACCCTACCACTGCGGCTCAGGTCGTTGACGCAGGGGCGCGGTCGTATTCAACTAGCCATGAGTTGCGCCGCCCGAGCGGCGCCAGATGCATCATGCCGGAGCAAACCCATGAAGAAGCTGGTCCTGGAGACCACGGCGCCGTTCCAGGGACTGCCCGAATTGGTCGCCTATGACGAGGGCCTGTTCGAAAAGGAGGGTCTCCTGATCGAGTGGGCCGACCGCGAGCAGGGGGTCGAGAAAAAGGTCGAGACGCATGTGACCAGCCCGAAAGAGGTCGACCCGTTCGCCAGCCACGGCAAGCTGTTCGAGCAGGGCAAGGCGGACATGTATAATGCCTGCGAGTGGGGCAACTACTGCCGGGTGCAGGCGACGGGCGCGGGCAGCCGCCAGGTCGGCCGTCGCGCCATCGTCACCTATTCGGCCCTGGTGGTGGCGCCGGATTCGCCGGTCTACACCCCGCAACAGCTCGCCAACCGCACGATCGGCGTGCCGTTCTATTTCGGCACCCACTACATCGCGCTGCACATGCTGGAAGGCTTCTTGCGGCGCGAGGAGATCAAGCTCTGCCGCGCGCCGAACGGCTCACGCTACCGCCTCGCCGCGCTGATGAAGGGCGAACTCGACGCCACCACCTTGACCGAGCCGCACATCACGCTGGCGGAGAAGAAGGGCTGCCGGATCATCTGTTCGGCGTTCTTCCACGGCACCGAGGTCGCCTCCGAGCGGGTGGACGCGGAAACCTACGCCGCCTTCAACCGTGCGGTGCGCGAGGCGGTGCGCCGCATCAACGCCGACAAGCGCGCCTATCTGCATTACTTTATCGATTATCATGCCAAGACCGATCCGGAGATCGCCGCGCTGAAGGTGGACGACCTGCGCGAGAGCCGCCTCGTGGTCTGCGATCCCGCGCCGATCCCGCTCGACGAGATGCAGCGCACCTACGACTGGCTCAAGAGCTGGGGCATGCTCGAGGCGACGGCCTCCCCGCTCGATCTCGTCAACACGCACGTGCAGCGCTACGCCCACCAGGCGGCGGAGTAGGGGGAAGGAGCCGCCGCCGGCGTGGCCTTTCGACCTGCGTTTTCGGGGATCAGCCTAGCCGCCGCTAACTGGGACGGTCATCTTTCTTTTCCTTCGATGAGGCAAATCCAATCCCCGCGCCCACGATCGCGCCGATCACGGTCCCGAGCCCTGGCACGATCGTCCCGGCCGCGCCGCCAACGAGCGCACCAGAAATTGTGCGGTTCTTGTCGGCCCAAGCTTTAGTCCGTTCCCACAGGGGGTCGAGTTTTGTTTCGTCGCTCATGTTGCTTCCCTCAGTGAAAGAGCGGTTGGATGTTAGCCCATCCGCCGCATCGGCGCGAGGTTGCGTCGCGCGGAAGCCGTGGGCCGTCACGTCATTGCGTCCCATTTCCTCGCAACAGCATCAGGAAAGCCATGTTGGAAAGCGGACGGCCGGACTTGCCGCCCGGTCCACATGCTAAGGAAGCCTCCTGGCAACCGTCACCGCCGGGGTGTTAAATTCAGCGGAGGCGGATCCTGGGATCCGCCGCTCGGAACGCTCCAAGCCGAGAGGAAACGATGCAGCCCGAACAAGATCGCCCGACCGTCAGCATTGCGCCCAACAACCCGGTCTTCGACCTGCCGGTGATCGTCGGCATCGAGGAAGGGCTGTTCGCCAAGGCAGGTCTTGATGTCAGCTTTTCCGCCACCTATGCGGACCGGGAAAAGGACAGCGTGCAGACGCCATTGATGTCTCGCCTCAAGGAGAACCTTTTCGATCGCGGTTCTGCCGACAGTTACAATGTCTGCGAATGGGCGAGCATCGATCGGCTGGAGCGCGGCAAGCGCGGCGGCAACATCGCGGCGCTGCGCGCGGCCGTCGCCGCGCAGGCGATCCTGAGCTTCGACGACAAACTCCAGGTCCCGCGCGACCTGTCGGACGTGCCGGTCATGGCGCAGGAGCTTACCGGCTCGCACTACACGACGATCCAGATGCTCGAAAGCGCCGTCGGCTCGGAGCACGTCAAGATCCAGAACGGCGGGCTGCCGCAGATGCGCTATGCGGCGCTCAAGGCCGGCAGCGCGCGGGCGATCGCGGTGATGGAGCCGTTCATCAGCCTCGGTCTCAAGGAGGGCGCCCATATCATCGCCGCGTCGTTCTATCGCGGCGGCGAGGTCATCTCGCCGGATCTGACGCCGGCGCAGCGCAAGGCTTATTACGATGCCGAGAACGAGGCGGTCGACCTGATCAACGCCGACTTCTACAAATACGCCCACCACGTCACGGCTCACGCCAAGGGCGCCCTGCAGCCGACGGAACTGTTGCGGGCGTTCGTGCGCTACAAGCACGTCGACTATTATGACGCGACGCTGTTCAACCGCGCCTACGAGTGGATGAAGGCGCGCGGCATGAGCGAAGGCGAGAGCCAGCACGCGGCGCTGGTCGTCGGCTGATTTCGCGTCGGTGATGGCGGCGTGCGGGTGGACGCGAAAATCTACGCGCCTTCAGCCGCGAAGACTCGGTCGGCTGCCGCGTTTAGCCGGCAATCGCACCTGCTTACTTCGCTTTGCCGAGACCGACGAGATAGTCGACGATTGCGTTGACATCTTTTGGATCGATCGGCGCCTTGTAAGCGGTGCGCATCTTTTCGACCTCGTGGTGCCATTGCTCCTTCGATAGCGCCGGCTGCGTGAGCACCATGCCGGCGGAATGACAGGCCAGGCAATTGTTGTTGACCGCCTCCGAACCCGGCCCGTCCGGGAACATGCGGTCGCCGAAGGGCAGATCGGCGGTCACCGACTTCAGCACCAATTTTTCCTCGGCATGCGCGCCGCGCGGCATAAGCGCAGCGGTAGCGATGAGGGCGGTCAGCAGCGCCAGGCGCAACATCTTCTCCTCCTCAGGATACAACGACCGGCGTCTGCTCGATGACGTTGCGCATGAACCCGCTTGGATTCCAGTAGGGCGTGTTGGGTTGCGTCTCGCCGCTGCTGCTGGTGCATCGGACCATCAGCACCTGCGATCCCTTGCCCGGCGCCGTAAAGCGGAACTGCCATTGGCGGAAGCTGTACTTGCCTTCATCCTTGCCGAGCTGGGCTTGCTGCCAGGTGTTGCCGCCGTCGCTGGAGAAATCGACGCGCGCCACGCCCGTATCGCCGCCGAAGGCGATGCCGCGTGCGAGCGTAGGCGCGCCTGCCTGCAGCGAGTCGCCCGGCTTGATGTTGGTGATGAAGGAGCGCGGAACCATCCGGCTGATGGGGACGGATTTGAAGCCGGTTTGTCCGGGCTGCACGTTGGCGTGCGGCGTATCGGGAATCGTGTAGGCCGTCTTCGTCCAGAAATTGGTGTCGGGTTGGTCGAGCACCTCGATGTCGTTGAGCATCTTGACCCAGTAGGTGGAAAACCATCCGGGCACGATGAGCCGGAGCGGAAAACCGTTGAGCAACGGGAGCTGCTCCCCATTCATGGCATAGGCGAGCATGACCTCGCCGTCGCGGGCATGATCGATGGCGAGCGACTTCATGAAGTCGGGCGCGTCCGGCACGATCGGCTCGTCCATGCCGTTAAAGCGAACCTGGACGGCGCCGGCTTTGACACCGGCGCGATCGAGCACGTCCTTCAGCCTGACGCCGGTCCAGCGCGCGTTTCCCATGGCGCCGTGCGACCACTGCGCGCCGGACACGCGCGGCTGGAAATAACCGCGCGAATTGCCCGAGCACTGATTGATGGCGACAAGCTCCACCCGCGGAAGCCCCATGAGCTCATCGAGCGACAGCGACAGGTTTTGGTTCACGTGGCCGTGCACCGCCAAACGAAAGCTGCTCACATCGACGGTGCTTGGAATAAGCGACCAGTGCCATCGCACGTAAAACTTGTCGTTCGGGGTGAACACCGATTGATCGAACACTTCGAGCGGCGTTTCCAGCAGCGGCGGCCGGGTGCGCTGCAGGATCAGCGCCCCCTTCTGCGGAAAGGCTGTGGTGATCGATCGCTCGTCCGGCCCTCCGGGCAAGGGAAGCTTGATCATTGCGTCGGCAAGCGCGCTGAGCGGCGAAAGCGTCAGGCTCGCCGCGCCGGCCGTGCCGAGAAACCGTCGGCGGGATGCGAGGGATCGAGGGGAGAGCGCTCTTTGCACGTGCGTACCTCCGGCTGAGCTCCGCTGGATTCGGCGTTTTCCATTTTAGCCGACGCCGGGCATCGGCGCTCGCCCGCATTGCTCTGATTTGTGCGATCTTGCGCCAGTGGCCGTGATGGCGCGCTGCCAAGGCCAGACGCGACCTCTTTCTCTGAAAATGCGCCGGCTGGTTCGGGTGAACCTCTCGTTACGATCGCGGGCCTTCAGAATCGCCCGCGAATGCTTCAAGTACTGCTACTCTTGGCAAATTTTGGCAAAGAAGCGAGGCCAGCTCACCACTTACGTAGGGTGCTATAATTGAGCGAGTACGTACCGGCACGCCCGCACGCTGGGCATCGGACCACGAAAACCCGTTGGCCGTCCTCGAATGCGGGGGCTACGACAGTCGTGGTGCCGCACTTAATGCACGGTGGCGGTGATGGTTGGAATAGCAGTGGCATGACACATTGGCTCCCTGGCGCCTCAGCCCGACTGCACGAGCGGTCGGGTTTCTTCGCGCATTTGTCCGCGAATTGCTTCAGCTCTTGCTCCTGCCTCTGCCTTCTTGACCGCATCTTCAAACATCGATTTTCTGATCTGATGTTTGATAGCGATTGTCGCAGGAAGTTTGATTTTTCGTCCGAACTGGTGCGTGCGCATTGGCCGCTCCTATGGCCGAGTACTCTACGCCTGGCATGTCCCGGCCAATTGCGACCGCTGCACCCCCGCACTTGCGGGTTGTCAGTTCAGCCGCAGGAACAAGTGTCAGGTTTCAAAGAAGGCCGGAGCGTGCTCGGGCCTTCTTTATTCTCAATGATCGATCGAGCGCCTCAGAAGTCCATGCCGCCCATTCCGCCCATGCCTCCACCGGGACCGCCCGGCATCGCTGGGCTCTGCTTCTTCGGCACCTCTGCAACCATGGCCTCGGTTGTGATGAGCAGGCCCGCGACCGACGCCGCACCCTGCAGTGCCGCTCGCACCACTTTGGTCGGGTCGATGATCCCCTTGGAGATGAGATTGCCGTACTCCCCCGCCTGCGCGTCATAGCCGTAGGCATAGGTGTCCTTCTCCAAGATCTTGCCGACCACGATCGAACCGTCTTCGCCGGCATTGATGGCGATCTGGCGCGCGGGCCATGAGAGCGCCTTGCGCACGATCTCGACGCCGGTCTTCTGGTCGTCGTTGTGGGTGCGGACCTTCTTGAGCGTCTCGCTTGCGCGCAGCAGCGCAACGCCCCCGCCTGGCAGGACACCTTCCTCAACCGCGGCGCGGGTCGCGTGCATGGCGTCATCTACGCGGTCCTTGCGCTCCTTCACCTCGATCTCGGTCGCGCCGCCGACGCGGATCACCGCGACGCCGCCGGCGAGCTTGGCCAGTCGCTCTTGCAGCTTCTCCCGGTCGTAGTCGGAGGTAGTTTCCTCAATCTGCGCCTTGATCTGGGTGATACGCGCCTGGATGTCGGCCTTCTTGCCCGCGCCACCGACGATCGTGGTGTTCTCCTTGTCGATCATCACTTTCTTGGCGCGCCCAAGCATATTGATTGTTACGTTCTCGAGCTTAATGCCGAGGTCGGCGGAGACCATGGTGCCGCCCGTGAGGATCGCAATGTCCTCGAGGATTGCCTTGCGGCGATCGCCGAAGCCGGGAGCCTTCACCGCCGCGACCTTGAGCCCGCCGCGCAGCTTGTTGACCACGAGGGTGGCTAGCGCCTCACCCTCTATGTCCTCGGCAATGATCAGCAACGGCTTGCTCGCTTGCACCACCGCTTCCAGCAACGGCAGCAGCTCCTGCAGTCCGGACAGCTTCTTTTCGTAGATCAGGATATAGGGATCTTCCATTTCCACCCGCATTTTGTCGGCATTGGTGACGAAGTAGGGCGAGATGTAGCCGCGGTCGAACTGCATGCCCTCGACCACTTCGAGCTCGGTCTCGAGCGACTTTGCTTCCTCGACCGTGATCACGCCCTCGTTGCCGACTTTCTTCATCGCATCGGCAATGAAACGACCAATCTCTGCATCGCCGTTGGCCGAGATAGTTCCGACCTGGGCGATCTCCTCGTTCGAGGTGACATTTTTGGAGTTCTTCTGGAGATCAGCGACAATGGTCTCGACCGCAAGATCGACGCCGCGCTTGAGGTCCATTGGGTTCATTCCGGCGGCGACAGCCTTGGCACCTTCCCTGACGATCGCGTGAGCGAGCACGGTCGCCGTGGTCGTGCCGTCACCGGCCTCGTCGGAGGTCTTCGAGGCAACCTCGCGCACCATCTGCGCGCCCATGTTCTCGAACTTGTCCTCGAGCTCGATCTCCTTGGCAACGGTCACGCCGTCCTTGGTCATGCGCGGTGCGCCAAACGACTTGTCGAGTAGGACGTTGCGGCCCTTGGGGCCGAGCGTCACGCGTACCGCGTGGGTGAGCGTATCGATGCCGCGCAACATTTTGTCACGCGCGTCGACCGAGAATTTCACTTCCTTGGCAGACATCTCAGTATTCCTTTTTGTTCGACCTCATCTCGGGGAACGCTGTTGGCGAGCTCCAACGATGAGGATTATCGAGCGATGTTTTCTCGGCCTTCGAGGGGCCCGCTTCACGGTCTCCTCCAGGACGAGAATTTGGAGAGCGCACTCAGGCGGCCTTCTTCTTGGCCTCGGCCTCGACCAGTACCCCCATAATGTCGCTCTCTTTCATGATGAGGTACTCGACGCCATCGATTTTGACCTCGGTGCCCGACCATTTGCCGAACAGGATGCGATCGCCGACCTTGACGTCGATCGGGATGAGCTTGCCTGCCTCGTCGCGGCCGCCGGGTCCAACGGCGATGACCTTGCCCTGCTGCGGCTTCTCCTGGGCGGTGTCGGGAATGATGATGCCACCAGCGGTCTTCGCCTCGGCATCGATTCGCTCGATGACAACGCGGTCGTGAAGCGGTCGGAATTTCATAGGTGTCCTCCTACGGTTTTGTGAAAAGTCTGGCGGATTTGGAAACCTGATCTTTATTTCGAAAGCTGTTCGTTGTGGGCCCCGTTATTTCGGGACCCTTGCGATCAGGTGGCCTTATTGAATGCCTTGAAGGAACTTGAATGGCTTACGCCTTTCGATGAGGAGTCGCGCGCCACAAGCAGCGCGCGGACGTGGGTGAGGCGGGTGCTTATGGCACACGCATCGAATGCAAACTCTTTTTGGAGTGTTATTGTGCCTGCCGACGGTACCAGGACTGCCACTGTGGGGAACGGAGACTTCGGTACGTCGCCGCTTTTGTTGGGCAGCTCTCGGACAAGCCGCTGCTTGCCAGTATTGCGTCATGTGGGGTGTCGGGCGCAAAGAACAATGGCGGGTCGAGAAATTACGCGCCGATCTGATTCGATGATGGCGTGGTCCGGCAGTAGGGCCAGTTTGAATAAGGCAAACAAAGCTCAGATCGCATAAAGATGCGGGGGTGAGCAATTTTATACAGACGCGATCTCGCGCGCTGACTGTGCGGTGTCTGTGCAATATTGCTCGACGCTGACGGCAGCGGTCGCGATCTCCGCAGCCTTCACCGGATGCGCACCTAATTGCACCGGACGCCGTCACAGCACCGCCCGTCGTCGGCGTGGTCTAGTCGCGGCTCGGTTGTCCGCTGGTTCCAAATCTAGCGAAACCTGTGAAGTCGCCAGTGTATTTATAGGCAATAACCCCAATCACAAGCGCGAGGGCCAGAACGGCGGCCACCAGCAATTTCCAGTCGCGCCTGAATACAAAGTCATTTCGTGGGTCGCTCATCTTGCCTTTCCGTTTTCCGTAACCCAACGAATTTGTTTCGCTGAGAGAGGTTATTCCAATCCGACTTGCTGAAAAGAGAATATTCGCGATTGTCGAACCGGTGCTCTTTTTGACAGTGATGACAGGACACTATCGTCTCGCCCGACTGAGAATATCTCTGCTTGCCTCGACTCGCATCAGGCGAGATCGCAATCCGTCGCCCGGTTTGATGGCACATTGCCCTGCCAGCTGCTTGGCTGCAGTCTCGCAGCGCGGGCATAGTGAGCATTGGCCGCGCTGAGGACAAGCTGGGGAGCCGAGTTTATGTGCCCGATCCTGAATATCTTGGGTGCGGTCTGCGCCAGGGCCGAGAGCGGCCGAACAAGCGATTGCTTGTCACCACCTTCGCCGACCAAGCGGTGATCGCGATCGAGAACGTGCGGCTGTTCGAGGAGGTGCCGGCGCGCACCCGCGAGCTGTCCGAGGCGCTGGAGCAGCAGACGGCTACCGCGGAGGTGTTGCGGGTCATTTCGAGTTCGCCGGGCGATCTAGAGCCGGTATTTCAGACCATGCTCGCCAACGCGGTGCGCATCTGCGAAGGCAAGTTCGGCGTCATGTTCGGGTTTGCCGACGGCGTATTCCGAGCGCTGTCGTCGCTGGCCGCGCCGCCGCCTCTCACGCAACAGCCTCACGTCGTGATCGAGCATCCGCATAATCCGCTCACACGCCTCGCCGAGCGCCGGAAAAATCTTGTCGGCGTTGTGTCTGACGACGGCGTAGCACTCACACGCTATGTTTTCCAGCGCTCGCCGATCGACGATTTGAATGAGACCGCGGCGGTAACGGATCAGACCGGCACTCTGCAACAGGCGGGCCGCGATGGTCACCGTGGTTCGGCGGACGCCGAGCATCTGCCCGAGAAACTCTTGCGTATCGCATCGCCGTCGATGCAATCGTGCGTTTGCAGCAGCCACCGGCAAAGCCTGGCCTCAAGCACAGCCCGCCGGCTTCGGCAAATTCACGGCCTACATAGATCGCGGGGACCGCATCATCGTTTTATTCCCGATGATCGGCGAACGTCAGCCCACGTAACTGACGCGCCTCTGTGCTGCTTCCTCGGCTGGCGTTTTTGGCTGTGCCGGAAGTTGGAGCACCGTTGCCTCCTGACCCTCGCGCAAATCCGTGAGGAGAACACGGGTGCCATCCGGAAACTCGAGCGCATCGTGATGCATCCGCGGCTGGTCCTTGTTGATCTGCCGAAAGATCGCCGTCCTGAAGTTTACCGTTTTTGTCCTCCACGAGGAGAAGCCAAAGGCTGTGGGGGCGCATTTCACCTCCTCGGAAAACGCAAGCTCTGTTCCAGGAAGAATGCACACCGCCGTTGTAGAATCCTCCGGCGCAGCAAACCCTCGAGTACCCGTGTTGAAGTTGACTGTCCTAAGCTTGTCCCCGACCTTAGCAGGGCGGGATTTAACGTGGTGGAGACTGAAGTCACACATGGCAGAGGAACTCCTCTGATGTCGCGAAGCCCCCGGCTCCTTATCTTCTAGCAAAATCGGCGCAGAATTCCAATCGTGCATGGCGTGGTGCCGTTGCGCGGAGAGCGCCGGTTAGCGCGATCATCGGCGGCGCCAAGTTGCACCAGCTCGTACTGGGGTGGCCGCGCATCACCTTCCCGCATCGCAGGTTTTGGTCAGTGCGGGCGAGGCATCGAGGGAACGGAGCATCTTTGCTCAGCGAACGATGAATTCGCGACTCGTTGTAAATATCGGGCGTAGGAATTTAGCACTCGGCGCAAGTGGGCCTCGCCCAAGACCACCATGTGGTCGACACATTCCCGTCGGATCGTGCCGATCAGTCTCTCCGCATACGCATTCTGCCACGGCGAACCTGGGGCAATGGGCTTGTCACGAATACCCATGGCTCGCAATCGGCGGGTGACTGCAGCACCGTAGATCCCGTCCTGGTCGCGGATCAGGTAGCGTGGGCTCTCATTTCAAGGGAATGCTCCAGTAATCTGCTGCGCGATCCACTCTCCCGTCGGGTGCGCCGTCATCCAGGTCTAAGAGAGACGAGCACGATGGGCATCTTGAGACTCATGCACATCCAGCTTGATCGTGCTCTTGCCGTTTGCCTTACTGCTCCAATGTGAATGGACTTCGCTCCTTCTGTAGGGTTTAGGACGTGTACTCATAAATCGCCAACGTTGGGCCACCACTGACTGATGTCCGCTCTGCCCCCAACAGCGGCGGCAAAAGCGACATGCCGGGTGGTCCGAGTCGTGCCAACACCTGCCATCTGCGCTGACAAACCTTCATCGACGGCGCGATCAAACGAGATTAAATTCGCGCCGCTTCAATCGTCTTGACTCTTATGCTCCGAAGACGAAGCGGGTTCCGACCGCGGAGCGAATCACCTTGTTGGGCATTTCGGCGCGCACCATGTCGTAGAATCTCTCTCCAGCGCAGTGGCCGGGTACCAAATAATCAGGATTGATCTCCTTGAAGGCTGCGATGACCTCCCGAATGTACTCGTCGGTCAGTGGCGGCACGATGTGGAAACCACCAATAACAGCATGCACCTTCTGGATGCCGGAAGCGGCTTGTGCCTGTTTGATCGTATTGATGACGCCACGGTGACTGCAGGATGTCAGCACGACCAGTCCCTTACCTTTGACAACGAAGTTCGTACCGATCTCATGCTCAAAATCATCAGGAATGAAATTACCGGTATTTTTTGCCGCCGACACCTTCTCCGGGAAACATCCGAAACCGTTGACAATGCCGATTTTCTCGCGGCTTGGTCGCAGCGGCTTCTCGAAACCGGTCTGCGCGATCTTGCCGGTAGTAAATGCATGATCGGCCACGACGGCTGGTCCTTCAGCCATCATGAGCGAGAGGTTAGCGTCCGTGATTGCTTTGCGGTCAAGCGCGCCGTACTGGCCAGCATCGGTCTCGCGCATGCAAAAACAGTCCTCTCCGCCAACGAAGAAAGGCAGGTCACGCTTGAGCTTGCCCTTGTTCGCCGAGAGGAAGCCGACCAAGCCACCAAAATGATCGTAATGGCCGTGGCTTAGCACCAATGCATCGAAGCTGGCCGGATCGATGTTCAGCACCGACATGTTGTTGAGCAACGTTTGCGACTGGTAGCCGAAGTCGATCAAAATATTGCGCACCTGGTCGCCGCGCCGGGACTCCGCATGCATGGACAGCCCCCACTCAGCGATTAGCTCTACATTGGGCGGAGCCTCTTTGCTCAGATAGCCTCCCGGCTTTCGTTCGATGGTCAGCCCATCCCGCTTCTCGGTCGGAATGAACTTGATGATCTGATTATCCGTAACAATTCGCACTGCAACACTGTCGACCTCCGGTGGCGTGGAAGCCAACGCTTGCGCCTGTGCCGTCCGTGAGCTACCGGCCAAGGTGCCGATCAGTGCGGTCACAAAGCCTGCCCCACCAGAGCAAAGCAAGCCGCGTCTGGAGATCGATGAGCCACTCCAATTACAATTGCATGTCCCGAACAGCATGGCGGAGTCTCCCAGGCTCGGAAAATGCATTGTATTGGCTGGTCGAGCTATTTGGAATAGGACTCTTGCGCATACCTCATTGAGATGCTGGCCCAGGTCCGGGTCGGGTCATGAACGACAGCACTCACGATGAGCATAACGAGTCCGCTTTCAGGACTATACCGAACCGACCAAAAGAAGCGCCGCGACAGGGGGATGTTGAGGCCGGCTGCCGAGCCGTGATTCAAGCTCCAAAACGGAGCTTCGAATCATGCGCTATGAACTCACCGACCATGAGTGGTCGGCCATCAAGCCGATGTTGCCAAACAAGCCGCGCGGCGTCCCACGGGTGAATGACCGCCGAGTCCTGAATGGCATCTTTTGGGTTTTGCGATCTGGCGCGCCGTGGCGCGATCTGCCGCAGGAGTTCGGTCCCTATACCACTTGTTACAATCGCTTTGTTCGCTGGCGTCGGGCTGGCGTGTGGAGTCGGATCATGGACGCACTGGCTGCTGCTCATGATGCTGCCGTCCAAATGATAGACACTTCTATTGTGCGCGTTCATCAACACGCCGCTTGCATCGCTCGCAACAAGAGACAGTCCATGGGCCAGTCGCGGGGCGGTCTGACCAGCAAGATACATGCAGTGGTCGATCGCAGCGGCTTGCCGGTCCGGCTCGCGCTCACAACGGGCGAAGCGCACGACAACCGGCTTGCCGCGAAACTCTTGTCCCGCCTGAAGTCGGGAGCAATGCTGCTGGCTGACCGAGGCTATGATGCCGACTGGATCAGAGCGCTTGTCCGCCAGCATGGAGCCTGGGCGAATATCCCTCCAAGAAGCAATCGGAAAGAGGCGCTCAGCTTCAGTCCACATCTCTACCGGGCTCGAAATTTGGTCGAGCGGTTCTTCAACAAAATCAAGCACTGTCGGCGAGTGGCAACCCGCTACGACAAGCTCGCGGCCAACTACCTCGCATTCATCCAACTTGCGTCGATCAGGCTATGGCTGCGCATTAACGAGTCCACGACCTAGTAATCTGGATTTTTACTTCACTGCCCGATCAGCGGATGAGGCCTCATTACGGACGAAAGCTTATCATCCTTTTGTCAAGAGAATGCAGCTCATTGACGCCGTCGCACGCGTCGGCCTGCTTGATGGATGGGCTTAGGTTTCGATCACGAGAGAGAACTCATGTCCCCACACAAAGAAAAACTCGCGCTGTTCATTGACGGTGCCAATCTCTATGCCACCGCGAAGTCGCTCGGCTTTGACATCGATTACAAGCGGCTTTTGCGCGAGTTTCAGTCGCGCGGCGATCTGCTGCGGGCGTTCTATTACACCGCCGTCATCGAGGATCAGGAATTTTCCTCGATCCGGCCGCTGATCGACTGGCTCGACTACAACGGCTACACGGTCGTGACTAAACCGACCAAAGACTTTGTCGACCAGACCGGCCGCCGCAAGATCAAAGGCAACATGGATATCGAGCTCGCCGTCGACGCCATGGAACTCGCCGGCCACATCGACCACATGGTGCTGTTCTCTGGCGACGGCGATTTCCGCTCGCTGGTCGAGGCGG
>WNGF01012994.1_pt1 | contig 18190 bp, 16 predicted proteins | sample 5400641 | NCBI WGS metagenome assembly WNGF01 (sample SAMN13153371, study PRJNA577476) | soil metagenome | isolation source: 80 cm soil or saprolite under grassland replicate 2 | place: USA:California | collected 2016-06-15
CGGAATTCCCCGTCGGTACTTACAAGAAGGGACACAAGCATGGTCCCGGCGCTCACGTGATCATACTCAGCGGCCAGGGCTACTCTATTCTTTGGCCGGAAGGGCAACCGATGCAGCGTGTCGACTGGAAACCCGGCAGCGTCGTCGTCCCGCCCGATCAGTGGTTTCACCAGCATTTAAATTCCGGCGCCAAACCCGCGCGTTATCTGGCGTTGCGCTGGGGCAGCTGGAAATACCGCTTCATGCGCATGCAGGACGGCGAGGGCGGCACCTACACGAGCGTGAAGCAAGGCGGGGGACAGATCGAGTTCGAAGATGAAGATCCGCAGATCCACAAAGATTTCGAAGCTGCGATGAAACAAGTCGGCACGCGCTGCAATATGGGCGGTTATCACCCAGGGTGCACGGTTCGTTAGTTCATTGGTTCCAGTCGTTCCAAATGTTCCAATGGTTTCAGCCCCCACCTGTTTCCTCCCCCGCGACGCGGGGGAGGACTAAGGAGAGGGCTTGAACGACTTGAGTCCAATTGCGGGTCTTCACCGGCCCGCGTACGTACTGAGGTCGCTTTCCTCCGATCAGGAATAGTGGAGCCAGGGTCTTTAAAGCCTAACTTTCTCCGCGGCGCGTGACATTCTCCGGCGTTAGGCCGGCGGCCCAAGGATAGCTCTTCAGGCTGTGACTGGTCTTTCCATTTACTAATGTTTCCGCCTGGCGAATGCCGACCAGCTTGGTGTTAATCACCGGCACCTTGAGCTCGGCTTCGAGCTCCAGCGGCGAAACCACGTAAGGCACGAGACGTCCACCCAGTGGAATAAGGGCGTGAGCGCCCTCGGCGATCAGCTCCTTGCCAACCGCGATCATGCGCTCCAATATGAGACTTCGGTGCGCCGACAGGTCACCGGTTTCGTAGGCATTGATGGCCTTAATCCCCGAGACAAATTTGCCCATACGATAATTCTCGATGATGTGTCGCGCATAAATGGCGTGACTATCCAATGGCGCAATGAGTGCGAAGCGATCACAGATCGATGCTGCAAAATGGCAAGAAGCGCGTAGAACGCCAATGACCGGGATGCGGACCGCGCAGCGGGCCACCTCCACGCCGGGGTCGAAGGTGTTGCTCATCACCACGGCATCGTAACCCAGCCGTTCGGCCTCGATGGTCTTTTTGACCAAGGAGGGAACCTCCAGGGCATGATGCAAGCCCGCCGGATAGTTCACCGCGGAGACGCTGAGGACGCTGAGGGGAGGTTTTGAAATAAAAAATCTCTGCGTACTCTGTGCCGCTGCGGTTAAATCCCGCTTTTTCCACCTTTGGGTGCGGCATCGCCGCGGTGGGTCTCTGCGGTGAATACGATCCAGTGTGGATGGCGAGGAGATTGCGAACAGCAAGCGTTGAATGAAAGAAGCTTTTTCGATAACTTCCGTACAGCTTACGCGTCCCACAGTGGACCTCTGAAGATTTTATTAGAGGAGCTTTTATGAGCGGGAAAAAAATTCCAATCTCCACTATATTTTTTCTTGCTTTCACCGCGGCTGTCTGCGCAGGGCCGGCGGTCTCCGCTGAACTCTCGTGGGAGTCGGAGTGGGAACGGACGGTCAAAGCGGCCGAACAGGAAGGGCAGGTGGTGATTTACAAGATCTCCGGTGATTCAGAATGGCATGCCTTCCAAAAAAAATATCCCAGGATCAAAGTCGTCTTGGTCGCGGCCAGTGCGGCGCAAATCCAGCAGCGGCTCTTGGCCGAGAGAAGAGCGGGTAAATTTCTTGCCGACGTCGTCCGACTCGGAGGCGGAACCACAACAGCGCTCTACAAGGCCAAGGCGTTGGATCCGACGCCGCCTGCCTTTGTCCTTCCTGAAGTTAAAGACGTCTCGAAGTGGTTCGAGGGTAAGCATCACTATAACGATGTCGAGAACCAGTATGTTTTTGCCTACGCCGCGTTTCCGTTGCACTTGCTGGGTTACAACCAGAAAATCGTCGACCCGCAGTCGCTGCGGAGTTTTTAAGCCCGCTGCTCTTTCTCTACCACAACCCGCAACTCGGCCCGGACTACATTAAGAAACTGTTCACCGTGGCAGGGCTGACGTTTATTCGCGATGAACGCCAACAAACCGACTGGATCGCTTCGGGCAAATTCCCAATCGCCATAACGGCCAAGGCGTCGGAAGTCGAGGATGCCAAGAAAAAGGGTTTGCCAGTCGATGTGCTTGATGGGCATGCGTTCAAAAAAGACGGCGTCGGCTTGGAAGCCGGCGGAACCATGGTGGCGCTAGTCAACAAAGCGCCGCATCCTAATGCGGCCAAGGTGCTGCTTAACTGGTTTCTCTCGCGTGAAGGGCAAATGACCGTGCAAAAGACCGGACCTGATGAGCCGGGCCAAAACTCGCTACGCGAGGACATCCCGAAGGAGAATCTGCCGGCGTGGGCCCAACGCCAGAAGGGAGCAAAATACATCCGCCTGTGGGGTCCTGATGTGTGGGACCGTACACCCATTCGCGAATTGGTCACCGAGTTGACAAAGTAGAAGGGGTCGCAGCATGTGTCTTGCAATGATTAAATTGGGCGAGCTCACTTGGGATCAAGTCGTCTGGGTTGGCTCCGGCACATTAGGGACAACTATTTGCGTTGGTTTTGGTGGAGACCCTCGGTCGTGAAGTTGTCGCAAAGGCTTGTCTTACAGGTTCTCGTGGGTGCCTTACTCGCGCTGGGACTGGCTTTGACCAAGGTCTCAGTTGAGGCGGCCGAATTTAAGCCGGAATGGCAGGTCGAGTGGGAGAAAACCATAGAAGCAGCCAAGCGGGAAGGCAAACTCTCCGTGTATTTTTGGCAGGGTGGTAATCTCGAGAAGGTCATCCTCGCATTTCAAAAAAAATTTCCTGAGATTCAAGTGACCACGGCGGGCGGGCGCGGCTCCAAATTTGTCGTCCGCCTGACGAGCGAACAGCGCGCGGGCAAATACCTTGCCGATGTTTGCATGTGCGGCGTCACTTCGCCTTACGAGGTTCTACTCAAACAGGCCAAGGCGCTCGATCCCATCAAACCGGCCTTTCTATTGCCCGAAGTGGTGGATCAGTCCAAATGGTGGGAGGGCAGACATCATTTTCAAGACCCGGAGGGCCAATATATTTTCGCTTTTTGGGGGCGACCGTCCGCGACGCGAGTGTCCTACAATTCGAATCTCGTCGATCCCCGCGACTTCAAATCTTACTGGGATATCCTCAATGCCAAGTGGAAAGGAAAGATCGTCGCTATCGATCCAAACGAGTCTGCCGGTGGATGGCGCGCAGTTTATTACAAACCATCAGTCGGGGCTGAGTTTCTAAGACGGCTTTTCGGAGAATTGGATATCACGGTAACTTCCGGTTGATGAATTCAGAGATGCGAATTTTAAGGAGCCGCCGAGTCTCGACACCGGCGCCAATGGCACGATCGTGCTATTGAAGCAGTCCCCCCATCCTAATGCTGCGAAGGTATTTGTTAACTGGTTTCTCTCGCGTGAAGGGCAGAGCCTTTACCAAGAAGTTATGAACACACGTTTTGATTATGTCGAGTCCATGCGCGAGGATATCTCGAAAGAATCTATCCCTGCCGAGTACCGGCGTCGAAAAGGGGTAAAATACATAAACATGTTTGTGCCGGAGCACATGGACCCTGCTCCCATGTTAAAGCTTTACAAAGACACCATGAAACGATGAAGGACACACGGCATGCTGAGCAAAAAGGAAAATCAAATATTGACTAGAGTCGGGCCCGGTACCCCTGCCGGCGAGTTGCTTCGCCGCTATTGGCACCCGGTGGCGGTGGCAGCTGAGTTGAACGATAAGCCGATCAAACGCGTGCGCATTCTCGGCGAAGATCTGGTCCTGTATCGCGGTGACGGCGGCGTTTATGGTCTGGTCGCCGAGCACTGTCCCCATCGCGGCGCTTCTTTGGCCTACGGAAGTATCGAAGCAGGCAATATTCGCTGCGCCTATCACGGGTGGATGTTTGGGCCGGACGGGACATGCGTCGAACAGCCGGCGGAGCCGCCCCAGAGCACTTATAAGAATCGGATTCGCCACATCGCCTACCCGGTGCAAAAATTAGCGGGTTTGATCTTCGCTTACATGGGACCCAAGCCGGCGCCTTTGCTGCCGAGATATGATGTGCTTGCGAGAACCGATGGGGAACGCAGAATCGTCGTACTGCCCCGGTTGGACTGCAATTGGCTGCAACCAATGGAGAACTCGGTGGATCCGACGCACAACCATTACCTTCATAGTCAGAGAACCGGTCGACCGGTGCACGGCGACAGCAACGTGGAGACTAGGAAGTATGAGTTCGAGGTGTTCGAGCGCGGCATCATGAAAAAGCGCTTTGCCTCTAATGGCAGCGGGCAGCTCGAGCTCGTCAACGCTCACCCTTTGGTTTTTCCCAACATGCTGCGCCAGCATCACAGTAGAGAACATTACTTGCAATATCGAGTGCCGGAGGATGATCACCATACGCTGTTCTTTGAAGTTTATCTGATCGAATCCACAGACGCCTCGCCGGTTGATCAGCCTGAAAACCCGCCGGTCGAGTACGCCTCTTACCACAAGACGGATGACGGTGTTTATAAAATGGAGAAGGTCTGGATGCAGGACTACATGGCCTGGGAAACGGCGGGGCCGACGTATGACAGAAGTACGGAGCACCTGGCGACCGGAGACAAAGGCGTATTGATTTTTCGCAAGTTGCTGAAACGGGAGATCGATAAGGTCAGGCGCGGACGAGATCCCATCGGTGTGGTTCGGAAGCCGGAAAAAAATGGGATCATTCATTTTGCGACTGTCACCGACAGCAAACGAGAAGTAAGGGATGCAAGGCTAAGATAGGACGGTTGTGGACCCAGCACGAAGGACTATTGCGGCGAAGTCACAAGCAAAGTGAATCAGAGGAGGGACTGGCAGTTTTTTGAAATACCAAAAAAAAGCAGCCAGTGCCCGACAAAGCAATCGCCGAAAAAGCTGCCTGTCCCCTTTTCGCCCCAAACGCTGAAGCAAAAAATGCTAGAAACAAATTCTCGGACTGAACCGCGCCAAGGCGTACGGTTATTACTCGGTGTAGCGGGTTTAGGTAACGCCGGGAATGCGGTGTTGCGCGATCTGGACAAGGTCGCAGGCGTGGAGCTTGTGGCGGTTGCCGACGTCCGAGCTCTGGCGTTGGAGATTTCTGAAAGAGAAAATGGCCTGGTCCGGAGGTATGACAGCGTTGCAGCAATGTGCGGATGCGAAAAAGTCGATGCCGTTTGGGTCGCTACGCCCACAGAATTCCATGCCGAACATGTGATTACCGCGCTCGAGCGTGGAAAGCACGTCATCTGTGAGAAGCCCATGGCCCTTTCGCTTGATGACTGCGACCGCATGATCGAGGCGGCGGAGAAGAATAGTTTGATCTTGCTCATGCATAGCAAGGCGATGGATCCGCCGATCGTCAAGATGCGGGAAGTGATCGCCGGCGGTGAGTTAGGTCGGGTGATCCAGATCAACACGTGGAGCTATAAAGGATGGCTGAGAAGCGCTCGGCTCCCGTCCGAGGTGGATAGCGCCAAAGGAGGGGGTGTACTTTTCCGACAGGGGCCTCATCAGGTGGACATCGTGCTCGCCATCGGCGGCAAAAGAGTTAGAAGCGTACGCGCGACTGCGGGAAGGTGGCATCCGCGTTTCGATACCGAAGGAAACTTTACTGCCTTCTTGGAATTCGAGGATGGCACCCCGGCAACATTGGTTTTTAATGGTTACGGATTCTTTGACACGAGTGATTTGACTTGGGGTATTGGCGAGGGCGGTTACCAAGCTTCGCGACAGGAAAATCGTCAGGCCGATCCGCAGACGCCAGTCGAGGAATCGCTCCGCTATTCGATGCCTCTGCGAGCCGAGGCTCGGCGGCGCATGGGCGAACGTAAGCAGCCTATATATGGATTGACTCTGGTAAGCTGCGAGAAGGGCGACATGCGCCAGTCGCCCGATGGGGTGTATCTTTACACGAGAGACGGATGCCAAGAAATTCCCTGTCCGGCTTTTCTTGACCGGGGTGAAGCGCTCTTGAAGCTAGTCGAGGCTGTTACTGAGCATCGTCCGGTGGCTACGGACGGGAGATGGGGCAAGGCTACTTTAGAAGTGTTGCTGGCAATTCTTCAATCGTCCCGAGGAGAGCGCGAGATCACGCTGGCTCATCAGGTCCGCACCGTGGTTTAGATGAAGATGCATTGTTTTTTTCGGCACAGCTTTCGCATTAGAATTTCAATTGCCGCGCTGATTTTTCTCCCAATAGCGGCGCTTCCCACCGGCCACCGCATCCTTGCGGCGGAAGGCGGGGCGACGTGGCAAGACCAGTGGGAGAAGACTGTCAGGGCGGCGGAGCAGGAAGGACAGCTTGTGCTTTACAGTCTTTCCGAAGTCGGCGACGCGATTGCCAACAGCGGATTTCAGAAAAAATTTCCCAAGATCAAAGTTTCCGTCATGGGCGCACGCGGCGGTGAGCATGTGTCCCGCATCATGGCCGAGCGGAGGGCAGGAAAATTTCTTGCCGACGTCGGCAACCTTGGCAACACTTCTCCTTACACGCTTTATCAAAGCAAGGCGCTCGATCCGATTGCCGCGGCGTATATTTTGCCGGAAGTCAAAGACGAGTCGAAGTGGTGGCAGGGAAAGCAGCAGTTCATCGATCCCGAAGGAAAGTATATCCTCGTCTATGTCGGTGCGCCGCTATTTTTGGTCGGCTATAACACTAAGCTGGTGAATCCCAGCGTGTTTAAGTCTTATTGGGATCTTTTGGATCCGAAGTGGAAAGGAAAAATTGTCGCCTTCGACCCCAAAGCCGGAGGGTTCGCGGCAACACGTGATCGCTTCTTCTATCACAGCCCAGCGCTCGGGCCGTCATTCGTGCGGCGTCTCTACGGTGAAATGGGATTGACCTTGTATGCTCGCTATCCCCAAGGTGAAGATTGGTTGGCGGCGGGTAAATACACGCTGTGCCTTTGCCGCCATCAATCGATCAGCGAAGCGAAGAATCAAGGGCTCCCTGTGGATTTGGTCGATCCCGCTCTCTTCAAAGAAGGCGTGGGCGTGGAAACGCGGGCGAAAACGCTGGTGCTAATAAACAAGGCGCCGCACCCCAACGCGGCCAAAGTGTTCATCAATTGGTTTCTCTCGCGCGAGGGGCAAAGCGATTTTCAAAAGACTTCAGGAAAGTTTGTCGATGCCGGCGCCGAAGCCTCGCTTAGAATGGACATTCCCAAGGACGACATTCCACAGCGCAACCGGTTAAACCCGGAAGTGAACTATGTTCCGCAGTGGAACCCGGAGTACTTTGACATGAAGCCGATTGCCAAGTTAATCAGTGAAGCCCAGGCTGAGGCGGGAAAGAAGTAAACGTTGGATGGAGTCGGTTGGTGCAAGGGATTTATCCCGGGATTCTACCCTGGTTGCCTCCTCTCCCTTTGGGATAGGAATGAGGTGAGGGAAGACGAAGTAAAATCACCACCCTCACCCTCGCCCTCTCCCGCAAGCGGGAGAGGGAAATTATTGGAAGTGCGATGATGACGAAGTTGCTGCATAGAATTTGAGACCTACGTCGATGATGATTCTTCCTTCTGGAATGGAGAACTAACTTATGCTTAGCCGTGAAGAAAACGAACTTCTGACAAAAGTTGGGCGCGGTACGCCAATGGGGCAACTGCTGCGGCGCTATTGGTACCCCATCGCCGCTTCCTCGGAGCTCATCGAGAGGCCTACCAAGGCGGTGCGCATACTCGGCGAAGACTTGGTGCTCTACCGCGACAGACAGGGCCGGCCGGGGTTAATCGGGCCACAGTGCGCGCACCGGCGCATGTCGCTGCTGCTGGGAATTCCTGAGAACGATGGCCTGCGTTGTCCGTACCATGGATGGTTATACGCGAGCGACGGAAAGTGCTTGGAACAGCCGTACGAGCATGCCGAGGATCCCAACAGTACTTTTAAAGACCGCGTCCGGTTGACGGCTTACCCGGCGCAGGAACTTGGCGGTCTGGTATTCGCCTATCTCGGCCCCGAGCCTGCGCCGCTGTTGCCGCGCTGGGATTTGCTCGTGCGCGATGGCGTGCTGCGCGATATCGGCGCGGCGGTGATCCCGTGCAATTGGCTGCAGATCATGGAGAATTCGCTTGATCCGGTGCATGTGGAGTGGCTTCATCAACATTTTTTCAATTACGTTCAGGAACGGTTGGGACGCTCTGAGGTCAAAGGCGAGCCGGTGCGCCACAAAAAGATCAACTTCCGTGTGTTCGAGCACGGCATCATCAAGACTCGGATGTTGGAAGGCGAAACGGAGGACAACGAAGACTGGCAGGTGGGACATCCGGTCCTATTTCCCAATATTCTTTTGAGCGGAAGCACTAGCCGGCCGACGTTTCAGATCCGTGTGCCGGTTGACGACACGCATACGCTACATCTTTGGTACACCTGTTACGCCCGTCCCGACGCAGGGGAACCCCAAGAAGTCATACCCTTTTACAACGTCCCCGTGCCGGGCATCGACGCGGCCGGCGAGCCGCAATGGTCGCTGTTGGACAACAACAGCGGCGAAGATATGATCGCATGGATCACCCAGGGTGGCATCGCAGACCGGACCCAGGAATCGCTGGGGCTTTCCGACAAAGGCGTTATACTTTATCGGCGTATGCTGAAAGACCAACTCGAAATGGTCCAGGCGGGGCAGGACCCGATAAACGTCTTCCGCAATCCGGAGAAGAATCGCTATATCAAGCTCCACCTGGAGGATGCCAAACTCAACAGTGGAAGTTTTCGCTCGGGTCCGCGCCGGCAGGGCGGCGCTACCAAGTACAGCCCGATTCTCGATCAGGAAGAGCGGACGGAAAAGAGAGATTAAACGACGGTTCCAAACGTTCCAGTCGTTCCAATAGTTCCAGCCCCCACTCTCTTCGATGTGGCTCGGGGCAGCCTTTCCTCCCCCGCGTCCTTCGACAAGCTCAGGATGAACGGATAGGGGAGGATGAAGGAGGGATGGACCGGCTCGAACAATTGGAACTTATGGAACCGAATCTTTTGGTGCTTGGACCATAGCGACAGAGGGCTTCGATTAGAATAGGCCTCGTGGGTCTTGGAACGGCGGGCCGCGCGAGCCGGTGGAAATCGATACAGCTCGGCGGACAAAGTCTTGGGATGTGAGACCATTTTGTTCCTGCGTTGCTCTTGAACTTGCTGTAACTACGCGCTAGAAACGCGCTGGCTTGGATAGGAGTCGAGTTTATGGCAAAAACCGAGACAATTGGCCCTGTATCCCTCAGCCGTTCTTGGCTGCCGCCGATGGATAGCGGCACGGCGCTGATGGCCGTGCTGATCGGCTTTATGGGCTTCTACGTGCTCTATCCATTGACCCTGATTGTTATCAACAGTTTCAATACCGCGACGATCGCCGAACCGCCGGTCTACGGCCTCAAGGCCTGGCGCGAGGCGTTCAGCGAGTACGGCATCTGGCGCTCACTGTGGAACAGCGTGAAAATCGGCATCGTGCTCCAAATACTCGCCTTACCGATGGGGATTTTCATTTCATGGTTGCTCGCGCGTACGAATATCCTATTCACTAACGCGTTGGAGTTCGGCTTTTGGATTTCGTTCTTTATGCCGGGGCTGGCTACCACGTTCGGCTGGATGCTGATGCTCGATCCGAGCACCGGACTGATTAATTCCTGGCTGCGTCAGATTCCCCTATTGAGCGGGCTTAATTTCGACATTTACACCTTCGCGGGGATTATTTGGGTTCATCTGGTCAGCAACGGTATTTCCACGAAAGTGATGTTGATGACGCCGGCGTTCCGCCGCATGGACGCGTCGATGGAAGAGGCGAGCCGGATGTCCGGCGCCAGCGCTTTCACTACCATGTGGCGGATCACTGTACCGGCAATGACGCCCGTGATCGTTGTCGTCTTCTTGCTGAGCGTGATCCGCATCTTCAGCAGCTTCGAGATCGAGCTGTTGCTCGGCGTGCCGTGGGGCTTCTACGTGTACTCGACAAAAATTGTCGATCTGGCGAGGCAGGAACCGCCGTTGGTCAGTCATGCGGCGGCGTTGGGCAGCGTTATTCTGATCTTTCTCGTGGCATTTATACCGATACAGCGCAAATTGATCACGCGCCGCCAATTCACCACGGTCACGGGCCAATTCAAACCCAAGATTATCGATCTCGGTGTGTGGCGTTACCCCGCGACGGCGTTTGTCGCCTTCATCGTTTTCATCCTGGACGTCGTGCCGCTCTTGAGCGTGTTGGGCGGCAGCTTCATGACGCGGTTTGGTTTTTTTAATCTGCCGAAGACCTGGACTTTGGAATACTGGAGGATGGCGCTCAACGATCCGCGTATTCTCCATGGCTTGCACAACACATTGATCGTAGCGGTGAGCGCCGGACTGGTCGGCGCGCTTGCCTTCTCTCTGATCGGCTATGTTCTGGTGCGCACGAAACTTCCCGGCCGCTCGGTGCTCGATTCAATTTGCTGGCTGCCATCGGCGATCCCCGGGGTGTTGTCAGGGCTCGGCTTATTATGGATGTTTCTCGGCACGCCGTTTTTCCGGCCGTTCTACGGCACCATCGTCCTCCTCGTGGTTGCCCAAGTTCTCGGCGGCATCACGATAGCCACACAAATTCTCAAAGCAAACTTCGTTCAGCTGGGTAAAGAGTTGGAAGAGTCGTCGCGCATGTCGGGCGCGGGGTTTTGGCGCACCTATTTACGCATCGTGTTTCCACTGATGGCGCAAACCATGGTGATGGTCGGGGTGATTAAATTCATGTTCGCCGCGCAGCATAACTCGGCAATCATTCTCCTGGCAACTTCGGAAACGAGAACGCTGTCGCTGCTCGCTCTGGATCAGGTGGCGGCGGGATATCGCGAGGTCGCGAGCATAACCATCATCCTGGTTACCTTGCTCACGCTTGGATTGGCGGTCGTCGCCAGATCGTTCGGCCTCAAGGTTGGCATCCGGGCCGAGTGACGTTTAAAGAACGTCGAGGATAGAGGGTCGAGGATGGAAGATCGAATATGAATATTGCCATCCTCCATCATCGATCTTCGATCCTCGGTTCTCATTAATCGGCAAGGATAGAGCACGTGAGCTTTCTGCGCATTCAAAATCTCTACAAAACTTTCGATCCGGTGATCGCCGTCAATCGATTGAGTCTAGAGATTCGCGAGGGCGAATTCTTCACGCTCCTGGGATCGAGCGGCTGCGGCAAAACGACGACGCTACGCATGGTCGGCGGCTTGGAAAAACCGGACGGCGGCGAGATCTATCTCGGCGATCGCTGCCTGGTATCGGGAGAGCAAAAAATATTTGTCAAGCCGGAAAAGCGCGACATGGGCATGGTGTTTCAATCCTACGCCCTGTGGCCGCACATGACGGTTTTTGAAAATGTCTCGTATCCGCTCAAACTGCGCGGCACGAACAGGTCCGACATCCGCACCAAAGTGGCCGATGTTCTCGGCCTGGTCGGCCTTGCCGGACTGGAAGACCGGCCCGCGCCGGCGCTGAGCGGCGGGCAGCAACAGCGGGTCGCTCTTGCGCGCGCGCTGGTTTTTTCTCCGAAGGTTTTATTGCTTGACGAACCTCTCAGCAACTTGGACGCGCAGCTGCGCGAAGAGATGCGACGCGAGCTCAAGTCCCTGCAGCGACGCGTCAACGTCACCGTCATCTTCGTTACCCACGACCAGATCGAAGCCCTGAGCCTGTCGGATCGAATCGCCATCATGAAATTCGGCGTGCTCGAACAGGTCGGGACGCCGGAACAGGTTTACTATAAACCGGCGACGCCGTTCGTGCGTGACTTCCTGGGCAAGACGTTTCTTTTGACGGGAAAAGTGATTGGAGTTTCCGACGAGCATGTGCAAGTCGAAGTCCATGGAGTCGGCGCCTCCTCCCTCACGCTGCAACGGAACAATGTCATTTCATCCGCAAATGGATTTCCCACCGTCGGCCAGTCAGCGATGGTCGCCATCCGGCCTGAAAAAATGACTCTCTCCGAAAAGATCTGTGAAGGGCAGGGTAACGTCGTCGAAGGAACTTTGCAGGCGACACAATTCCTCGGCGATCGTTACGAATACACCGTGACCCTCGGCTCAGAGACTCGGGTGATCGAGTTTTTCTCGAGCTCAAGCCGGACGGCGTCACCTTGTGGCCGCGGGAAAGCTAAACGCTTTCGCCGTTTCGGGTACGTGTTTTGAGTCTCGTGTTCAGGCGATGATCGAGATGCGAGAGGATTGGCCTGCCGTGCAACGGATCGATCATGCCGCAACGGCACGCGTCATCAAGTAGTCGCCATACCACCTCCATGAAACCGCCTTCGCTGAAAGTTCGCCTTTTGGTTCGTCTGTGCGCTTTGTTGCTGTTCAACCTGAGTTTTAATCCTTTTCTGACGGATGTCGTTCGTGGCGCTGAATTAAAGAGTGACAGCGAGTGGCAGCGCACCGTCGAGGCGGCGAAAAAAGAAGGCAAAGTCGCCGTATTCCTATATCAGCGTGAGAACATCGAAGCCGCGGTCAGAGTCTTCGAAAAGAAATTTCCCGATATTCAAGTTGTCAGCGCGAGCACGCCGGCGGCGGAGACCGGGCCGCGTCTGATGGCGGAGCGGCGTGGGGGGAAATTTCTCTGGGACGTCTGTCTCTGTGGACCGACAACGCCGTTGACGGTGCTCTATCCGGCGAAAGCAATGGATCCCATCAAGCCGGCGTTGCTGCTCGCGGAAATTACGGACGTGACCAAGTGGTGGGACGGTAAACACCACTACATGGACCCGGAAGGAAATCACGTATTCGTTTTCGTCGGCAGCGTCGATATGCCGAATCTCTTCTACAACAAGAACCTGGTCGATCCCAATGAATTCAAGTCCTACTGGGACATGATCAAAACCAAGTGGCGCGGTAAAATCGTCGCCGTCGACCCGCGCCAGTCGCCGTCGACCCGCGCCAGCCCGGCCGACCGCGCGTCGGCGCGCGCATACTGTACAATGTCCCGGACCTCGGCGACAAATTTCGAACACGCCTGTTCACGGAGACGGATGTTGTCCTGAGCCGCGAGGATCGCCAGGCGCTGGATTGGCTCGCGGTCGGAAAATATGCGCTGTGTTTATTCTGCGGCAATATCGAAGCGGCGACGGCGCAAGGTTTACCGGTCGCCGAGTTTGAAGTTTATCGCTGGAGAGAAACCCCGGCGATCTCCTCCGGCAGCAACGGTTCAATTGCGCTGATGAATCAGGCGCCGCATCCCAATGCCGCGCGGGTGTTTATCAACTGGTTGTTATCGCGGGAAGGTCAAGCCTCGTTTCAAAAGATCATGAATTCCGCCGATCTATTGGTCGAATCGATGCGTGTCGATATTGCAAAAGACCCGGTGCCGGCGGCGCAGCGGCGTGTGGCGGGGACAAAATACATCATCATGGATACGCCGGAGCGGAGCAACCAAGAGCCGGTGAACAAGCTGCTCAAGGAAATTATTAGGAAGTAAGTCGGAACGCTGAGATATCTTGGTGCTGCCATTTCTGATTATCCGTGAATTTTGTAGGGGCGGGTTTCAAACCCGCCCCTACAACGGAACGAAGATAGTAAGAAGAAATAACATGCAGGTTTTTTGCTGCGTGATAATTATTGTCTTCCTCGCTCTAAACCAAATCGTTTATGCCGCTGAAGCATGGACAGGGGAGTGGGAGCGAACGATCAAAGCCGCCGAGCAGGAAGGCGAATTTTCGTATTACACGCTGGGCGAGTTCAGATTTTTGAGCGAGTTCGAAAAAAGATTCCCTCGAGTCAAAGTCAAAGTCGTGCAGGGCAAAGGCAACGAATTGCTCGTGCGCATCATGTCCGAGCGGCGCGCGGGAAAGTTTCTCGCCGACGTGGCGCGCATCGGCAATACGTCGCCTTATTCGCTGTATCAAGCCAAAGCGCTGCAGCCGATCGCTAGTGCGTTTGTTCTCCCCGAAGTCAAAGACGAATCGAAATGGTGGTCGGGCAAGCATCAATATATCGACGCGGAGGGCAAGTATATTTTCGTGCCGGTGGGCAGCGTCTCGGTGAACATGGTGGCGCACACTACCGAGCTGGTTTCGCCGACGGAACTACGCTCTTTCTGGGATCTCCTAAACGAAAAATGGCGCGCCAAGATCGTCGTCACTGATCCGCGCTCCGGCGGCTACGGGCGCAGCGGCGCGCGCACGGTCTATTATCATCCGCAATTGGGACCGGAATTTTTGCGCCGGCTCTTTACCGAACAAGTGGTGATGGTTTCGCGCGATTACCGCCAAGCCATCGATTGGGTAGCTCAAAAGCGGTTTTCGATCCTGTTGTTCGGCAACGGCGACGATATACTGCAAGCCAAAGCCCAAGGTCTGCCGATCAACGTTTTCGACACGAGCGGATGGAAAGAAGGCGGCGCACTGGAGCCGGGCGCCTTTACGCTGTCGTGGCTGGACCGGTCGCCCCACCCAAACGCTTCCAAGGTTTTCATCAACTGGTTGCTATCGCGCGAAGGGCAAATGGCGGTGCAGCGAGACGGCGGGGTGAACGACTCGCTGCGGGTCGATATTCCAAAAACCGATTTACGTCCGCTGGCCCGTCGTAAAGAGGGCGCGAAATATATGGTGACCTGGAAGGCGGAGTGGATGGACCCTGAGCCGATGCAAAAAGTGGTGAATCAGGCGTTGGCGAAGAGCGGGAGCAAGCCATAGCAGGTTGAGGATTGAAGATCGAGGATAGAAGATCGCGATTTTCTATCTCTTCGGCGGAGTTTATCCTGGGCATAGCCAAAGGGCTGAGGACAGGCCTCCATCCTCGGTCCCCGGTTGCTGAGTGGCAGCCCGCAACGGACTTAGTTATCATAACAGAGCGTACCCATCACGAAAGCGGGAGTACATCATGATCAGCATGGAAGATAACGAACGACTTACGCAAGTCAAAGCGGGCACGCCCATAGGCGATCTTTTGCGCCGCTATTGGTATCCCATTGCGGCGGTTTCTGAACTAGCGCGCCATCCGACCAAGTTCGTCAAGATTCTTGGCGAAGAATTAGTCCTGTTCAAAGATGCGCGGGGGAAACTCGGTCTGATCGATGCCCACTGCCCGCACCGCCAGGCGAATTTGGTTTACGGCATGGCCGAAGAGGATGGTTTGCGGTGTTCTTATCACGGTTGGAAGTTCGACCACGCAGGCCGTTGTCTCGAACAACCTTTTGAAGAGACCGTCAAGCCGGGCGGCTTCAAAGACAAAATACAGTTGACCCACTATACCGCCGAAGAGTTGGGCGGCTTGATCTTTGCCTACCTCGGACCCCAACCTGCGCCGCTGGTGCCGCGCTGGGACTTGCTGGTTGAAGACAATTACTGGCGTGAGATCGGTTATACCATGACGGCCTGCAACTGGCTGCAGACCGTCGAGAATATCATGGATCCGGTGCACGTCGAGTGGCTGCACGGCGTGTTTCGCAACTACGCGGCGGAACGGACCGGTAATGACGACCTGAAGCGCAAACGCGTTCGCCATCAAAGGATCGGTTTCGATCTGGCCGAGTACGGCATCATCAAGCGGCGCATTTTGGAAGGCGAGACCGAGGAATCCGACGACTGGAAGATCGGCCATTGGTTGATTTTTCCGACGATTCAAAAAGGGCCCGACATGTTGCGCTTTCGCGTGCCGGTGGACGGGACGCACACCGCGCAGTGGTACTACTCGATCCATCCGTTTGGCGAAGGCGAACGGCAGACGGCGGAAGAGATGCCGCTTTATCACATGCCGTCGCCGGAGCTCGACCGGCACGGACAGCCGCAGTTTCAATATTTAAATAACGACGTTGATCCGCAGGACAACGCGATTTTCGCCTCGCAGGGAGCGGTCGTCGATCGCACAAAAGAGCTCTTGGGCGAATCCGATCATGGCGTCGTGCTTTATCGCCACTTGCTCGACAATCAAATCAAGCTCATCGCCGCAGGCAAGGATCCAATGAACACATTTCGCGATCCGGTGAAAAACGTTCGCCTCGATCTCGCCACTGAGAGCAGAGAAGCATTTCTGACCGGACGAATGGGAACGCAGGGAATGCGCCGGCGCTATTCGCAGCGCTTTAAGCCGTTGGCTGATTCCGGCAAGCCGCTGCCGTGAGCGGCGCTACCGCGCCGTTCAAGGGTTAAACCGTGTAGATGCCGGAAAAAATTGTACGGTTTGAACAATGGCGTAGATCGCTTAACTCGCCGCTCGTTCTTTCTGCGTGCCGCGGACCGGCGGTACGTTGCTATCAAGTTGAGCCCAGGTAAATTTTGCTATTCCCGGTATGCGCCAGGCGGTGAGCAGGGTCATGATCGTGATGATCACGCCGCCCATGACAGTCGCTTCGCGCGCGCCCAACAAGGGCACCACCAGGCCGGTTTCGGTTTGCCCCAACGGGTGGAGCCCACGATTGCTCAGTTGAAACACACCCATAACACGCCCACGAAATTTTTCCGGAGCGAGCATTTGCATGATCGTGCCGCGGGCAGCGCCCCAAATGGTATCGGTAGCGCCGACGAAGGCGAGCAGCACCAGCGCCACCGGAAATGACGGCGATAGACCGAAGGCCGCGAAACCGGCTCCATAAAGAACGGTTTCCCATCGCAATAAATAAGCTCGAGCCGATCACAGCGCCGACACCCCGGGACGACTGCAGGAAGCCAAATCCGTGCGCTCCGACGCGAAATACGTCACTCGCCAGGATGGTTAACATCGCGTGATCCAAACCAAAAACGGAAGCAAAGGCTTCCATGACAGTCAGGCCAAGGATCACCGGTTGCGAGACGATGTAAGAAAATCCCGCCTTGGTTTCCGCCAGGAAATCGCGTTGTCTCTCTCGCGCCGGCGACGGTGCGCGCATGAACAGCAACGCGACGACCACTGCCAAAAAACTGACCGCGTTGGCATAAAAAGCGCCCGCGGTGCCCATGGCGGCGATGGCGATACCACCGAACGTTGGGCCGAGCAGCGCCGCCCCTTTCCAAAGAAGCGAATTGAGCGCCACCGCGTTGGGCAACACCGCGCGCGGCACAAGCGAGGGAAACAGCGCCTGGCGCGCCGGGCCGTCGAAGGATCCCACCGATGAGCTGATGAAGGTGAATAGATAAATGTGCCATGCTTGGATGTGGCCGGCCTGATCGAGGATGCCCAGCCCGAGAGTGAGCACGCCGAGAATCACCTGCGTCCAGAGCAAAAGCCGTTTCCGATCGTAGCGGTCGGCGAAAGTCCCGCTAATCAATCCGAGGGCGATGGCGGGTATGGCGCGAAACACGCCGTTGAGCCCGAGCTGTAGCGGCGAATTGGTCAATTGGTAAAGCAGCCAGTTGGTCGCCGTCATCTGCATCCAGGTGCCGATGTTGGAGATAAACAGGCTGAACCAAAACAGTCGAAAGTCGCGATAGCGAAAGGCGGCGAGCCGCCCCACAGACTGCGGGTTCGCTGCGGTGGGGTCGTCGGTCATAGACAAAATTTAGGGGGTGACCGGCCGGTCGCCCCCTACGATCATTTTCGTTGTGAATTTTCTAATGCGGAAGAGGAAGTTAAACGCCGACAGCCTCGAATCTCCGATATCGTCTTCTCGCCGATGATTTGTTTAGTTCAAATCCCAATTAGCGAAACCCATGGCGCAACCGACGCCGGTGGTGGTGCGATAGAGCGGCGAATATTCGATCATGGTTCCCGGTCGATCAGCCGCCGCCGCGGTGACGATCCAGTTGCGAATCTCCGAGGTGCCTTCGACTAAAATCTCGGCTGGCATGGCGCTCATGTAATTCAAATCACTTTGTTTCAGCGCGCCGACAAAGTCGCGATCCAGGTTCTCATCGATCTTCGTGTGGCTGAGACCGCCGGAGCCGATGATGACGACGCGCTGATCGCCGGGAAACCGGCGTAACACATGCGCCAACGCCCGGCCGAAGTTAACGCACCTCTGTGCCGACGGCGCCGGCGGATAGTAGGTATTGACCATGACGGGCACGACGGCGTGATGGGCTTGGGGACTTAAAAACTTAAGCACGCGTGCGAAGGCGTGACCTAGGCCTCCCTCGTAACGGGTCTTTTTGGAATAGGACGGATCGAAACCCTCGTCCATCAGGCCGTGGACGAGAGCTTCGGCCATCTTGGCGTCGATGCGATATTTGCTGCGATTTT
>WNGF01005445.1_pt1 | contig 18189 bp, 15 predicted proteins | sample 5400641 | NCBI WGS metagenome assembly WNGF01 (sample SAMN13153371, study PRJNA577476) | soil metagenome | isolation source: 80 cm soil or saprolite under grassland replicate 2 | place: USA:California | collected 2016-06-15
CTGCGTATCATCTGGGCTCACGCGGGGATGTCCTCCGGGCCCCGGGAGGTGGGGGCGCTCATGGACCGCTACCCGACGCTCTGGGCCGATCTCTCCATCCGCAACGAGGACGTCGCGCCCGGCGGCGGGCTGGATCCCGCGTGGCGCGCCCTCCTCGTCCGCCACGCGGACCGCTTCCTCGTCGGCACGGATACGTGGACCACATCGCGATGGGACGCGCTCGCGGACTCCATCGCCCAGGTACGGGTCTACCTGAGCCAGCTTCCTCCCGACGTCGCCGACAAGATCGCCTTCAGGAACGCGCAGCGCCTGTTCCCGTAGCCCTCTACCCCATCCCGTTCCGAAAGGAACCGATCCGCCGAAACCACATGTAGCGGTTCTCAACCGATTCCACTACCTCCGCCGGGGCCTCAACCCCGTCTGGCCCAAAGCTTGCCGGGGAGCGCGAGTCTCCCGTATGCTGGCGAGTACCCCTCATGACCAACCGCCGAGACCCGCTGGCACCCGTGAACCGAGCGGGCCAGGACCCGCTCGGGCATGCGTCTGCCCCGCCGGCGAGCCGAGGCGAGCGCCTCCCGTGGACGTACTTCCTCATCTTCCTCGTCGGGACGGCGCTCGTCGTGGCCGCGATGTGGTACCACATCGACACGCAGCGCCAGAGCATCCAGGCCAGGTGGAGGGGGCAGGTCGAGTCCATCGCCAACGATCGGGGGCGGCTGGTCGACAACTGGCTCAATGCCCGCCGCGCCGATGCCGAGGTGCTGGCTGCCTCCCCCATGGTCAAAGCGCTGCTCTCGAGTCCGGGTCGGGCTGACGAGACGACGCTCGCGCGCCACCTCGGCCGGGTGGCGGCTGCCTATGGCTATGCCAGCATCGTGATCTTCGACGTCGGGGGACGCGCGCTCGCCCGATCGAGCGGCGTTGCGGAGCCGGAGGCGGAGCACCCGGGGATCGCCCTCGCCGTCGCCCGGACCAGACTCTCCCGGATGGACCTGACGGAGGAGAGGCCGGGCCGCCGGCTCCTGACGATCGGCGCCCCGGTGTTCGCCGAGCCCGGCGGCGCGTCGGCCGCCGTGCTGGGGGTTGTCGTGCTCCGGATGAACCCCGAGACCGGCCTGTTCCGGCTCTTCACGGAGGAGACATCGCCCCGCAGCGACGAGACGCTGCTCTTCCGGCTCGACTCCCGCAGGGCGAGCTACCTGTCGCCTTTCCGTTACGGGGCGGCCGGCTGGGCGGCCCATAACCGTTCGCTCGAAGCGCTCCAGGAGCTGGCGAGCCGTTCCACCGACGGTCGGAGCGTCTTCGGGGAGCTGACAGATTACCGGGCGGTGCCCGTCTTCGCGGCCGTCCGTCCGATCCCGCTGACCGGCTGGGGCCTGGCGCTCAAGGTCGACCGGGACGAGGTCATGGCCGAGTTCCATCGCACCGGCCAGCTGACGGGGGCGGCGGGGGCCTTCCTGCTCCTGGCCCTCGCCGGGCTCCTGATCAGCATCTGGCGCCAGCAGCAGCGCGCGCGGCTGCTGAGCGCGCAGATGGAGCAGGAACGCGCGATCTCCAACCTGAGGGGCTATGCGGAGAAGATCGTCGCCAGCGTGCCCTCCGGCCTCCTCCTCTTGTCGGCCGACCTCGTCATCCTCTCGGTCAACCCGTCCTTCCTCGAGTCCTTCCGCCTTCGCGAGGAAGACGTCCTCGGTCACCCGCTCCAGGACGTGACCCGCGCCGAGTCGCTGATCCGGCGCGCCCAGGAGGTGCTGCAGAGCGGCGTCGCCCAGCGTGACATCATCTTCGATCTGTACTTGACCCCCCGTCACGAGACGCGCCCGGTGCTCATCACGATGACCGGGATCCGCATGGCGGGCGAGGAGCCCGCGCGGCTGCTCCTGATCGTCCAGGACCTCAGCGAAGAGGAGCGGTTGCAAGCGGCGCGGCGGGCCTCGGAGGAGCGCTTTCGTGACCTGGTCCAGGGCCTCGATGCCATCGTGTGGGAGGCCGACGCCGCCACGCTCAGGTTTTCCTTCGTCAGCCAGCGGGCCGAGACCGTCCTGAGCTACCCGGTGGGGCGCTGGCTCGGGACCGCCGACTTCTTCGTCAGCCGCATCCACCCCGACGACCGGGCGCGGGCGATGCGGGTGTGCCGCGAGGCCATCGCCAAGGGCGTGGACCACGAGTTCGAGTACCGGGCGCTGAGCGCCGACGGCCGCGAGGTCTGGCTGCGTGACATCGTGCACGTCCTGCAGAGCGGCGCGGGACAGCCCGCCCAGCTTCGCGGCCTGACGGTCGACCTCACCGAGCGCAAGCGCGCGGAGGAGGCGCTGCGCCAGGCCGAGGACCAGCTCCGCCAGGCGCAGAAGATGGACGCCGTCGGAAAGCTCGCGGGCGGCATCGCCCACGACTTCAACAACCTGCTCATGGTCATCCGGGGCGACGCCGACCTCATCCTGCGGCGGCTCGAACCCGGCAACCCGATGCGCCAGAATGCCGAAGGGATCCGCGAGGCTTCCGATCAGGCCGCGACCCTCACGCGCCAGCTCCTGGCCTTCAGCCGCAAGCAGGTGCTGGCGCCCTCGGTCGTCGACCTCAACACGGTGGTCGGCGGGATCCAGCAGATGCTCCGGCGCCTCATCGGCGAGACCATCAACCTGGTCACGGTGACGGCCCCCGACCTCGGCCGCGTCAAGGCCGACCCGGGGCAGCTCGAGCAGATGATCATCAACTTTGCGGTCAACGCGCGGGACGCCATGCCCGACGGCGGGCGGCTGACCATCGCGACGTCGAACGTGGAGGTGGACGCGGGCACGGCGCTCCAGCGCGGGGTCGCGCCGGGCCCGTACGTGATGCTCGAGGTGAGCGACACCGGTGTCGGCATGGACACCGAGACCCAGAGCCATCTCTTCGAGCCGTTCTTCACGACCAAGGACCAGGGCAAGGGGACCGGGCTGGGTCTGTCCACGGTATACGGCATCGTGAACCAGAGCGGCGGCCACATCTGGGTGCAGACCGAGCCGGGAAAGGGCACCGCGTTCCGCGTGTACCTGCCGCGGGTCGAACGGCCCGCGGAGACGCCCGCCCGGGCGATGCCGGCGCACCAGGAGAACGCGGCCGTAGCCGCCCCGTCCGAGCCGGCTCGCACGCTCTTCCGGAGCGAGGAGGCGATCGCGTCTCGGCGACAGACCATCCTGCTCGTGGAAGACGCCAAGCGCGTGCGCGAGGTGGTGCGGGAAATCCTGGAAATGAGCGGCTACGAGGTGCTCGAGGCGCGGCACGGGGCGGAGGCCCTCCAGATCAGCGGCCGGCACCACGGACCCATTCTCCTGATGGTCACGGACGTGGTGATGCCGGAGATGAGCGGGCGCGAGCTGGCCCAGCGCCTGGCGCCGCTCCGCCCCCACATGCGGGTGCTGTACATGTCCGGGTACACGGACGATGCCATCGTGAAACACGGGGTGCTCGACGCCGGCATCGCGTTCATCGCCAAGCCGTTCACTCCCGACGCCCTCGCCGCCAAGGTGCGGGAAGTCCTGGATTCGGCCCCAAGGAGCCGGAGCGCCGCCCCCCCCGATGCGGGCGCCCAGGTCGTCGAAGGTCCGGAGGAAGTCAGCCCGCGGTCCCGCGCCTGAACAGCGCCCCATGATTTCGGGTGACTGCCCCCGATCCGCTTCGTCATGGACGGCGAGGGGCTGCCGGTGGTCCAAGGAACGCGGGAGACCTATCGTCCGGCCGAGCCGTCGGTCGGTTTGCGCCTTCCCCTCTCGGAAGCCGTCACGTCCCGCAACCGCGCCAGGAGCTCCCGGTCCACCTTGGCCGTGACGGTGCGGCGATCGAGCGCCAGCCGGCGCGCGGTCTCGAGGTAGCTTCCGGTCTGAGCATAGACCAGCGTGCAGTAGCCCCGCACGAGCTCGTCCGCGGTCAGTGAACCGGCCAGGAACGCGTCGGCCAGCCCGGCCCGCGGAGTGGCGGGCTCCGCCCGCGGCGGGTGATAGGTCCCGCGGACCATCACGTTGCGGATGCACTGCTCGAGCTCCCGCACGTTGCCGGGCCACGGGTAGCCGGGCCCCAGGCGCTCGCGGATCCACCGCTCGGTCGCCGCCGCCAGCGCCTCGGCCTCGGCCTCCCCCGCGATGCGGGCCGCGAGGAAACGGAGCAGTGCTGGAAGCTCGCCGGGGGCGTCGCGGAGGATGGCCGCCAGCGACGGTGTCTCGATGACGTCAGCGCAGAGGCGGTAGTAGAGGTCGGGCCGGAAGCGACCGGCCGCCATCTCGGCGGCGAGGTCGCGGTTGGTGGCCGCCACGATCTTGCCCTGGAAGCGCCGCTCCTGGGTGTCGCCGACCCGCTGAAACGTGCGGGTCTGGAGCACGCGCAGCAGCTTGACCTGGATGGAGGCGTCCACCTCGGCGATCTCGTCGAGGAACACGGTGCCGAGCAGCGGGCAGACCTCGAGCCACCCTGGACGGTCGCCGACGGCGCCGGTGAAGGCGCCCCGGCGGTGGCCGAAGAGCTCGGACTCGATCAGCGTCGAGGAAAGAGCCGACAGATTGAGCGCGAAGACGCCCTCGCGGAAGTCCTCCGCGAAGCGCTGGCCCGCGCCCTGGAAGGGGATATGACGCGACAGCCCGATCGCCCGCGCCACCAGCTCCTTGCCGGAGCCCGTCGGCCCCACGATGAGCGTCGGCACATCGTGCATCCGCTGCCAGAGGCCGCGGCGGTAGCGCCGCATGTCGTGGGTGAAGATCGCCTGCCAGACAGCCGCCCGCAGCCGCGCGGCGGGAAGGGACCCGCCGAGGATGTTCTGCATGGTGAAGTGAAAGGCGCGGCGCACCTGGAAGAAGAAGGCGATGAGCTGGGCGGGATCGGGCGGGGCGGCCGGAGCCAGCGCCGGCAGCTCGAAATGCTGGCGGACCTCTCGGGCGAACCGCGGGAACCACTCGACCCGCGCCGCCGGCCCCGCGTCCACGGTGAGCTCGTAGAGCAGGGCCTCGACGCGGGCGTAGAGGTGGTAGGTCGCCACCTCCTCGTAGAGCGTGGCGTCGGCGCCGGGGTCGGCACCCGCGGCGAGCCGTTCGCGGAGCGTGCCGACGAGCGCCCCCACGCGCTCGGCGATGCGCTGCACGTTCCGGTTGGTGTCGAGCGGGACCGGCCGCGCGTGCCAGACCGGTCCGGTCTCGATGAAGGCGTCGCCGAGGGCCTTCTTCTCGGCGACGATCCGCTCCGGCAGGAAGGGGTTGGCGAGCGCCAGCTCCGAGACCGCCCGGGAGAAGGTTCGCTCCTCGTCGCTCATGAAGCCCATCGTGGTGCCTCCCTAGATTGCTCGCCTCGGACGCACGGGGCCCAGCCCGTGGCCGTCCTGCGGCTCGCACAACCTCTCCGCGGCCGCGCGGTCGGCATCACCGCGAGGCGAGTCTCGCGAGCTGTCGATCGTGCAACCGCCCGAGCACGAGCTGAGCCGCGACGGCGCCGATCAGCGCCGAGAACATGTCGGCCTGGGTATCCCACGGGTCGCCTTGAGTGCCCAGGAAGCGGCTGGCGCCCTCGCCCATCGCGAGGGCGGCCCACCACTCGACGAGCTCGTAGAACGCGCTGACGGCGAGGCAGACCGAGGTCACGAGGAAGAACAGCCAGCCTCCGCGCGAGAGCACCGCGCGCCGGAGGAGGACCTCGCGGGCGAGGAGGGCGGGGACGAATCCCTGGGCCAGGTGGCCGATGCGGTCGTAGTCGTTGCGCGCGAGCCCGAGCGCGCGCTGCATCCAGAACCCGAGCGGGACCTCGGCGTAGCTGTAGTGCGCGCCGACGATCAGGATCACGGCGTGCGCGAAGAGGAGGCGGTAGAGCAGCGGCGTGAGCGGGAACCGGGTGTACGTCCCGACGAGGATCGGGATGCCGACGAGCACGGGCGCCGCCTCCATGAGCCAGGTCGGCCGATCCCGGGGCTGTAAGCCTGAGAGCGCCAGCAACGCGAGGCTCGTCAGCAGCAGGATCATGGGCTCCCGACCAGATCGCGTCATCGTTGCGCCTCACCCCCCTTTGGACGAACGCCCCGCGCGCGTGAACTGCCGCCCCATCGCGGCTGCGCCCGGCACCCTCGCGCGTCCCTCTCGATGCCGTGCGCCTGGCGGAGTCTCAGAATGTACATCGTCTGTTCATTTCATGTCCAGCCCCCCGACGCTGCGGGGAGAAGGAGCAGATCGAGGCTCGGGGGCCCTTGTCACCGGCGCGTTGCTGCCCGATGATCGAGGCCCATGCTTGCACGCACCATGAGCTACCGGATCATCCGCGCCTTCGCCCGGCTGCTACTGGGCCTCTTCTACCGGCGGATCGAGGTGGTCGGCAGCGAGCACATCCCGGCCCGGGGACCGGTGATCATCACCGCGAACCACCACAACTCGCTGGTGGACCCGATGCTCGTCATGACGGCTGTCCCCCGCCCGCTCGTGATCCTGGCGGCCGCTCCGCTGTTCCGCAACCCGCTGATCGGTCCCTTCCTGCGACTGGTCGGCGCGCTCCCGGTCCTGCGCCGTCAGGAGGGCGTCGGTGACCCCGCCCGGAACGACGCGATGTTCGGCGCGGTCGCGGCGTCGCTTCGACGCGGCGGGGCCGTGCTGCTCTTCCCCGAGGGGCGGACCCAGCCCGAGCCCGTGCTCCTGCCGTTGCGCACGGGGGCCGCGCGGATGCTGCTCGGCGCCGCGACCGAGGAACTGCCCGTCACCCTGCTGCCCCTCGGACTGGTCTTCCACGAGCCCGGCACCTTCCGGACGGGCTGGGCTCTCGTGCTCGTGGGTCCGCCGGTGCGGGCCGACGACTGCGTGACGCTCTACCGCAGCGAGCCGGAGCGGGCGGTTCGCGAGCTGACCGAGCGGCTGACCGAGGCGCTGGGCCGACAGATCATCGAGGCCGATGACCGCGAGACGCTCAGGCTCCTGCGCGTGGCGGAAACGCTCTGGCGCGGCGAGGCGCCCGCCTCGGCCACGGAAGAGGCCGCGCGGGTCGCGGGAATCCAGCAAGTGGCGCGGGCCTACCGGCGCCTCCAGCCGCGCGCTCCCGAGCGGCTGGCGGCATTGCGCCTGCGCGTCGAGACCTACAGCAAGGACCTGGAGCTCATCGGCGCCACGGAGCGCGACCTGTCCGGATCGTATCCGCCGGGCGTCGTCTTCCGCTGGGCCGTCCGCGAGGGACTCTCGCTCCTCCTCGGTTTCCCACTGGCGCTCTGCGGGATGCTCTTGCACGCGGTCCCGTACGGGCTGACGGCGGGCGCGGTCCGCGCGCTCCGCCGCTCCGCCGAGGAGGAGGCCACCGACAAGATCGTCGCTGGGATCGTCTTCTATCCGCTCTGCTGGAGCGCGGAGGGCTGGGCGGCGTGGACGCTGGGCGGGGGCTGGGCCCTGGCGGCGCTGCTCGCGGCGCTCCTGCCGACCGGCTTCTTCGCTCTCGGCTGGCAAGAGCGCCTGCGTCGCGTCGCGCGCGAGACGCGGGCCTTCGCGCGCTTCCTGGTCGACCGCGACCTACGCCAGCGGCTGACCGCGCGCCGGCAAGCGCTGGTGGAGGAACTCACCGCCCTCGCGAGCCTCGCCGAGACTGTCGACGCGTCGCCGGACCCGCGCCGGGGCTGAGCGCGTGGCTCTCGCGGGAAGCGTGCGGTCCGCTCGCGCGGCCCTGGGCGTCCTCACCGGCCTGAACGTCCTGAACTACGCCGACCGATACGTCGGAGCGGCCATGATGCCGCTGATCCTGTCGAGCCTGGCCCTGTCCGACGCCGAAGGGGGACTGCTCCAGTCCGCCTTCATCCTCAGCTACTCGCTCGTCTCGCCCCTGGCAGGGTGGATGGGCGACCGATGGGCGCGGCTCCGACTCGCGGCGGCCGGCGTGCTCGTGTGGAGCGTGGCCACCGTCGCCTCGGGGCTGGCGCCGAGCTACGCGGCGCTCCTGCTCGCGCGCACGGTGATCGGCGTGGGAGAGGCGAGCTATGCGGTCGTGACGCCGTCGTTGCTCTCGGATCTCTATCCGCCGGAGCGGCGCGCCCGCGTGTTCGCCATCTTCTACGCCGCCATCCCGGCCGGCACCGCGCTCGGCTATGCGCTGGGCGGCACGATCGGAAGCGCGTTCGGATGGCGGACGGCATTCTTCGCTGCCGGGATACCCGGCGCGGTGCTGGCGCTCACGCTCCTGTGCCTCGCCGAGCCGAAGCGCGGCGCCAGCGACGGCGCGGACACGGGGCCGGCGACGCCACTGGGGCTGGGTCCGTCACTCCGAGCGCTCTGCGCGCGGCGGAGCTACCTCTTCAACACGGCCGCGCAGGTGCTCTACACCTTCGCGATGGGAGGACTCGCGACCTGGATGCCGACCTACTATGTCCGCGAGCGGGAGCTGACGCTAGGGACCGCGTCGACCACGTTCGGGCTCCTGCTGCTGATCGCGGGCTTCGCCGGCACCGTCCTCGGCGGCCAGCTCACCGACCGGCTCGCCTCGCGGCTCCGTGGCGCCCAGTTCGCCATCTCCGGCTGGGGCCTCGTGCTCTCGCTCCTCTTCACGGCGGGCGCCGTGCTCGCCCCGGCGCCGGCGATCTTCTGGCCGTGCACGTTCGTGACGCTCTTGCTCCTCTTCCTCAATATCGGGCCACTCAATGCCGCGATGGCCAATGTGCTCCCACCCGACCTCCGGGCGCGGGGCTTCGCCTTGACCACGATGGCCATCCACCTCCTGGGTGATGCGGCCTCGCCCTGGCTCATCGGTGTCGTGTCGGACTATGTGGGACTGACCGCTCCCATCCTCGCCGCGGGATTTCTGCTCGGGATCGCGGGCGTCCTGCTCCTGATGGGACGGGGGGCGCTCGAGCGGGACGCAGGTCGCTGAAAAGGGCCCATCTGCAACGTTCTATCGGAGGGGGCCTCGACGGCCCCCTCCGAAACCTCCCCCCGTTCGGGGCGCGGGCAAAGCCCGCGCTCGAAGCGGAACATTCAACGCCGTGCCGTGCGATTTCCGATCCTGTGCTCGTCCCCCGACGTGTGAGTGTTCCACTTCCGAGCGCCGGCTTTGCCGGCGCAACGAATCCTGGGGGGAGGTTTCGGAAGGGGGGCGAAGCCCCCCTCCGAGTGGAACGTACAGAGAGTACGCCTCGCGTGCGGCCCTCGGGCGCCGCCTCGCAGCTGGACCCTTTTGAGCGACCTGCGGGGTCTTCAGCGTCACACTGGAATATCTTTTGACGGATTCTGTCAGCGGGACGCCCCTGAAGAAACCTCCCCGGATCGGTGAGCCGTTGGCGTTCGGGTTCACCCAACAGCAATCCGGACAAGCACTTAGCCCGGACGGGCGCGTCTCGACCGCGGAGCCGGAGAGCCCAGGCACCGTTCTTGCTGCATTCAGGCCAGGTCAGCATGTGCGCTGGCTCACGAGGTGGAGCCCCGAGTCATCGGCTCGGGCTGCCGGGAGGGCTTTGATGGGCGACAGCTATCCGAGCGTGCTGTGCGTGGACGACGATCCAGAAGTGCTGGAGCAGCTGAAGGAACACTTCACGCTTCAGGGCTTCATCGTGGTGACCGCCAGCAACGGGGTCGAGGCATGTCTGCAGGTCAAGCGCTGGGCGCCGAAGGCCGTCATCCTCGATCTCCTCATCCCGCGGCTCGGTGGCATCGGGACCCTCAGTCGGATCCGGACGTTCAATCCGACCATCCCGGTGATCCTGGTGAGCGACACGCCCGGAGCGCTGGACCTGGTCACCGAAGCCGGGCTCAGCGTGACGGGGGCCTTCGCGAAGCCGCTGGACGTGGCGGCGATCTCCGAGGCTCTGGCCGGCATCGGCGTCACGGCGCCGGCGGCGCTGGCCCCTGCGCCCAGCGGCCCGCACCGCCGTCAGGCCCGTGCACGCGTCCTGCTGGTGGACGACGAGCCCCAGTTCAGGGAGATGCTCGCGGAATACCTCGGGGGCAAGGGCTTCGAGGTGCTCGAAGCGAGCAGCGGAGAAGAGGCGCTCCCCCAGGTGCCGAGCGCGCAGCCGGACATCGTTCTGCTGGACCTGATGATGAACGGCATCGGCGGGCTCGAGACGCTGCGCCGGATCAAGATCATACGACCGGAGACCTGTGTGGTCATGGTCACCGCCGAGGACGACCTGGACGTGGCCCGCTCGGCCCTCGCCGCGGGCGCCGCCGACTACGTGACCAAGCCCTTCACCTTCGAGTACCTGGACGCGGTGCTCCACATCCACGTGCCGGCCGACCAGACAGATCAGCCGGCCTCGGAGCAGAGCCGCTCGGCCCCCTTCGAGGCTCCCCCCAAACCCCCGACGCCGGCAGAGCCTGCGCTCGGCTCGAAGTAAACTCCGGCGGGGGCTCGGCCCCGGGCCGGGGCAGCCCAGAACTCGCCGGCGCTTCCTCCGCGGACCTGCCTGCTCAGCTTCGTGTCCTGAACGATTCCAGCAGGCGTTCGACCGCCTCCTCGCCCGAGCGCACGCAATCGGCGATGCCGACGCCGCGGTAGGCGCCGCCCACGAGGGCGAGACCCGGATGGCCCCGCACGCACTGCTCGACGGCCTCCACACGAGCCAGGTGGCCGACATGGTACTGGGGCATGGCCTTCGGGTAGCGCGCGACGCGGGCGAAGAGCGGGTCCCCGCGCGCCCCCAGGAGCTCGGCGAGCTGGCCCCGGGCGGTGGCCGCGAGATGCTCGTCGCTCTGCTCCAGGACCCCCTCGCCCAGCGCCCCGCCGAGGAAGACGCGCAGCAAGACATGGCCCTCCGGCGCGCGGCCCGGGTACTTCACGCTCGAGAAGGTGCAGGCGATGATGGGCCGCCGCTCCACATGCGGCACCACGAAGCCGAAGCCGTCCAGCGGGTGCGCGATGTCGGCGCGGCGGTAGGCGAGGGTCACGGTGGCCGAGGACGCGTAAGGAATCGCCTCGAGCAAGTGGGCGAGCGCGGGATCCAGGTAGCGGACCATCCGCGCGACCTGATACGCCTCGGGCGCGAGGATGACCGCGTCCGCCTCGATCGCGCCGCCGTCGAGGGTGGCCACCTGCCAGCCGGCGCCGCTCCGCATCACGCCGCTGACGCGCTCCTTGAGCCTCACCGCGCCCGGCGGCAGACGGGTGGCCAGCCCGCGGATCAGCTCTTCCATGCCGTCGGCGAAGGTGACGAACAGCGACCAGCGCGCGCCGCTCGAGCCCGACGCGTCGCCCGGCGCGCGACGAGCGGCGCGCCACAGAGCGAGGATCACGCTACGCTCGCGCCGCTCCAGCTCGAGGAACCGCGGCATGGTGGCGGCGAGGGCGAGGTCGTCAGGGTCCGCGGTGTAGATGCCGGCGACCAGCGGCTGAGCGACGCGCTCCAGCGCCTCGCGGCCGAGCCGGCGGCGGACGAAGGCCCCGAGGCTCTCGTCGGGATCGCCGCCGCGCGGCAGCACCAGGTCGAACGCCATCCGGAGCTTTCCGGGCCAGGAGAAGAGCGTCGACGCCAGAAAGGGCCCGAGGCGCGTCGGCGCCAGGAGCTGGAAGCCGTCGGGCAGCGGATGCAGGCGCCCCCGGAACACGACGAAGGTGCGGCGGAACCGGTCATCGGTCCTCACCAGCCGGTCCTCGACGCCGAGCCGCCGGCAGAGCGCGAGCGCCCAGGGCTTCTCCGAGAGGAAGGAATCGGGCCCGCACTCGACGAGGAAGCCGTCGCGGCGCTCGGTCTGGATGGTGCCGCCCAGCCGATCGGCGGCCTCGAAGAGCGTGAGGTCCACGGCGCGGCCACGCTCTCGCGACCACTCGACCACGCGATGGGCGGCGGCCAGCCCCGCGATCCCGCCGCCGACGATGACCACCCGGGGGGTCAGACTTTGACTTCTTAACAAATCGCGGGCCATGGAGTCCAGCGACCGGGTGCCCGCGGCCGCGGTGGAGCCGAGCGGGAGTGTTTAGAAGTCAAAGCCTGACCCCTTCGCGAGGTCGGCGAGCATCTCGATGAAGCGCGGGTGGTCGTTGGCCGCCGCCGCGCGGTGGAAGCCGAGCCCGAGCTCGTCCGCGAGCCGGCGCGCCTCGACGTCGAGGTCGTAGAGCACCTCCACGTGGTCACAGACGAAGCCGATGGGGATGACGACCACCTCCTCGACGCCCTCCCGCGCGAGCACGCGCAGCACGTCGCCGATGTCGGGCTCGAGCCATGGCTCGTGGGGTGAGCCGCTCCGGCTCTGATAGGCCACGGACCAGTGCGGATGGGCCAGCCGCCCGGCAATCCGGCGGGCGACGGACTCGAGCTGCGCCGAGTAGGGAGAGCCGTGCGCCATGGCCACCGGCACGCTGTGCGCCGTGAAGACCAGATGCGCCGTCGGCCGGCGCCGCGCGGGCACCTCGGCCAGCGCCGCTGTCGCGCGCTCTACCATCGTCTCGACGAAGAGCGGGTGGTCGGCCCAGACCGGGGCGTAGCCGACCTCGGGGGCGCCGGCGCCGACCCGCTCCCGGGCGGCGGCGACGTCGCCCACGTAGCGCTCCCACGAGGCCTCGGTCTGGAACGAGGACAGGATGATGCCGAGGGCGCGACGCTGTCCCCTCCCTCGCATCTCGGCGAGCGTCTCGTGCAGGAACGGGCGCCAGTTCCTCATGCCGACATACACGGGCCGCGCGACCCCGTCGCGGGCGAGCGCCTCGCGAAGCCTCGCCGCCTGGCGCCGCGTCAGCTCGCCGAGGGGTGAGCGGCCCCCGATCGCCTCGTAGTGACGGGCCGCCTCCTCGACGCGCTCCGGTGGGATCCGACGGCCCTCGGTGACGATCCGGAGGAACGGTCGGACGTCCTCCGGCTTCTCCGGTCCCCCGAACGCGATCAGCAGCACCGAGTCGAAGCCGTTCATGGACATGACTCTGCCGCGAGCGGCCCCGCGCGGTCAGCTGTATTCACCCTCCTCGCCATCAAGGCTCTCGTCCTCGAGACATGGAAGCGGAACGCCTGCCAGTCGCCCGGCCTCCCATACGTGATCGAGCACATACGCCAGGACATCAGACACGCCGGCTTCGACCTCGGCATCCGAGAATCTCCCGGGATCGAGCTGCAGAGCCACCAGGAACGCGGCTTCCTCGAACCAGTCGCACAGGTGAAGCGCGATCTCACGTGCGCGGCCCGTGCCTTCCCTTTCGGCGAGGGCGCCCACGATGGCCCTTCGCGCGGCCCGTTGACGTCGCAGCTGAACACGCGCCGATACCTCTGACCGCGACCCGGCGAGGACCTCTTCGACCTTCCGGCGCATCGAGCGGCGAGCCGCTTCCAACCGCTCGAACCTCCGGCGCAACCGCTCATCCGCCCTCCTCGTCATCACTTTGTCTTGACCGCTAGCAGACCGCAGGTGAGCCGCCGGCGGCCGCCACCGCGCGGACGCCTTGAACTGCTTCCCCGCGAGCCGCCCCACACATTTTCAGGCCGCATCGTCCCCACGCGGGAGACGCCGTTTGCTCACGGCGTCGGTGAACGTGGGCCGCATCGGACGTGGCATGGCTAGAGCCGCGGCGAACGGAGGGCCACCGGGGCCACCGCCACCTCCGCGTTTGAAATGCGCGGTTGCCTTTGCCCGAAGTCTTCGGGCTTTGCGAATCTTTCCATGGTGCGCGTAGTGGTCGGCAAGGTACCAGTACCGATGGAACAGGTAGAGGTGCACTTCCGGCGTTGGCTCGCCGCGCCGGCCGGCGCCCGCGACCCACAGCAGCACCCTCGCTGAGACCAGATCAGCTCGAAGGCGCCACGGCGACTCCTTCGGCGATTCTGCCGTGCTCATGCTTTCACCTTCGAGCTGTAGAGCCAGCCTTGACGCCTACTCGAGCCCACGGCCGAGGAGCCGGCCCAGGGGACGGCCGGCGAGGAACAGGACGAGGCCGAGCAAGATATACCAGACGCTGCCGCCGAAACGCTCCGCCTGGTCGGGTGTGAGTGGAGTCCCGCGTAGCCGAAGCGCGGCGCCGTAGAGGAGGCCGAGGATACCTAGCATGAGGGCAATGACCCCGGCGCAACGCACGAGGACCGTTGCCATCTTCTGGTAATGGCTCATGGCTCGTAGTCTTTCGGCGGTGTCGGCCTTTTAGCCCTCCCCCGAGGTGGAGAGGGACGCAGTTCATCGCGCCGACAGCTCGTGGACCATGTCCACGAGGGCGATCACGTGGTCCACCGGCGTGTCCTTGTGAACGCCGTGACCGAGATTGAAGATGTGACCGGGCCTCCCGTCCACCGCATCGAGAATCTCCTTCACGGCGCGCCGGATCTCGCCCAGACCCGCCAGGAGCACCGCGGGGTCGAGGTTGCCCTGCACCGCCACGTCGTGCCCCAGCCGCTCCCAGGTGGGGCCGATCTCCACCCGCCAGTCGAGCCCGATGACGTCGCCGCCCGCCGCCTTCATCAGGTGGAGCAGGCCGGCCGTTCCGGTCCCGAAGTGGATGATCGGGACTCCGGGGGTCAGCCGCTGGATCACGCGGCGCGAGTAGGGCAGCACGCCGTCGCGATAGTCGGCGGGCGAGAGCGTCCCGACCCAGGAATCGAAGAGCTGGACGGCCTGGGCGCCGGCCGCGACCTGGCCGTTCACGTAATCCGCGGTGATGTCGCTGAGCAGGGTCATGAGCGCGCGCCAGGCCCCCGGCTCGTCGCGCATGAGGCGCTTGGTGCGGAGGAACTCGCGCGACGGACCGCCCTCGACGAGGTAGGACGCGAGCGTGAAGGGCGCGCCGGCGAAGCCGATCAGGGGCACGCGGTCGGAGAGCGCCTTGCGGACGAGCCGCACCGTCTCGAAGACGAACGGCACCGCCTCGTCCACCGCCACCGGTCGGAGCCGCTCCACGTCCTCCGCGCTCCGGACAGGACGGTGGATGTGCGGCCCGTCGCCCCGGGTGAACTCGAGGCCGACGCCGAGGGGCTCGAGCACGAGCAGGATGTCGGCGAAGAGGATCGCGGCATCGACGCCGAGCCTGTCCACCGGCTGGAGCGTCACCTCGGCGGCGGCCTCGGGATCCTTGCAGAGCTCGAGGAAGCCGCGGCGGGCCCGGATGGCGCGGTACTCGGGCATGTAGCGTCCGGCCTGGCGCATGAGCCACACCGGGGTGAACGGCGTCGGGGCGCGCCGGCAAGCCTGGAGGAACGGTGAGGGGGAATCGGTGCCCATCGCGTCCCGAGGGTACCGTCGGGTACTGGCGCAGTCAAGAAAGGGAGGGTATCATCGCGCAAGCAGTGTGACCCGTAGGACGTCGTGGGGCGAAGGCCCTGTCGTCGAGGGCGCGCGAATCCAAATCCGGAGGAGTCACCATGCCCTTTCTTTCCGGCAAGCAGGCGTTCCTGGAGATCCTGAAGCAGGAGGGCGTCGAGCTGATGTTCGGCAACCCCGGCACCACCGAGCTGCCGCTCATGGACGGCCTCGCGCGCGAGCCCGGCATCCGCTACATCCTGGCGCTGCAGGAGGCGGTGGCGATCGCCATGGCGGACGGCTATGCGCAGGCGAGCGGCAAGCTGGCCGCCGTCAACGTGCACACCTCGCCCGGGCTCGGCAACGCGATGGGGATGCTCTACGACGCCATGCACTCGGGCGCGCCCATGCTGCTCACCGCCGGCCAGCACGACCAGGCCATGAACCTCACCGAGCCCATCCTCTGGTCCGACCTGCCTCCCGTCGCTCGGCCCTACGTGAAGTGGTCGTACGAGATCACGCGGCTGGAGGACCTGCCGCGCGCGGTGCGGCGGGCCGCCAAGACGGCGTTCGCCCACCCCTCGGGCCCCGTCTTCATCTCCCTCCCCGTGGACGTGCTCAACGCCGAGCGCGAGCTGGACCTCCTCGAGCCCACCCGCGTCGCGCCGCGCATCCGGGGCGATCGGGCCGCGGTCGACGCCGCGGCCGAGCTGCTCGCCCGGGCCAAGCGCCCCGTCCTGATCGCCGGTGACGCGGTCGCCCACGGCGACGCCCTCGCCGAGATGGCGGAGGTCGCGGAGCTGCTCGGCGCGCCCGTCTACACCGAGTGCGTGCCGTCCACCTGCTCCTTCCCCTTCACCCACCCGCTCTACCAGGGACCCTTCCCGCGGCTCGGCCCGCCGATCCGCTCGCTCCTGATGCAGCACGACGTGCTCTTCTCGGTGGGCGGCGACCTGTTCACCCTCTCCCTCCCGTCGGACGTGGAACCGATGCCCGAAGGGTTCCCCGTGATCCACCTCGACGTGGACCCGTGGGAGATCGGCAAGAACTACCCGGCCAAGGTCGCGATCCTCGGCGAGCCCAAGGCCACCCTCCCCGACCTCGCCGAGGCGCTCCGGAAGCGCCTCACCCCCGCCGCCCGCCGCGCAGAGCCGGGGGGCGATGGAGGCCCGCCGGCGCGCCCTGCGCGAGCGGGCGGCGGCCGAGGCCGGACGCACGCCGATCACGCCGCTCTCCCTCGTGGCCGCCGCCGTCGACGCCATCCCCGGCGACGCCATCGTCGTCGACGAGTCCGTCTCCTCCAGCATCGGGCTGCGCGAGCTGCTCGGGTCGCGCGAGCCGCACTCGTTCTACGGGCTCCGCGGCGGCGGTATCGGCTGGGGCCTGCCGGCGGCGCTCGGCATCAAGCTGGCCCAGCCCGCCCGCCCCGTCGTGGCTCTGGTCGGCGACGGCAGCGCCATGTACACGAACCAGTCGCTCTGGACGGCCGCGCACGACTCGATCCCGGTCGTCTACGTGATCTTCAACAACGCCTCCTACCGCATCCTCAAGCAGCGCACGCTCGCCCTCAAGGGCTTCTCCGCCGAGGACGACCGCTACGTCGGGATGGACATCGTCAACCCGGGCATCGACTACGTGGGGCTGGCAAAATCACTCGGTGTGCCCGGCGAGCTCGTCGAGAAGACGCTGGACATCGCTCCCGCGCTCAGGCGCGGCCTCGCCTCCGGCGGCCCGTACCTCCTCGACGTGCGCATCGACGGCGCCTTCAAGGCCTGAACGCGTGAAGAAGCGCGCGGCAGAGCCGTGGATACCGGCGGACCGTTACGGGCGGATGCTGCCGGCCTTCATGGCCAACCTCATCGTGAAGGAGGTGGAGCGCGCCGTGGCCTTCTACCGGGATGTGCTCGGCGGCGTCATTCACTACGTCGACCCGGACTTCGCCGCCGTCAAGGTGGGCGGCGCCGAGCTGATGCTGCACGCCGATCACACCTACGACAAGCATCCGTGGCACGCGCGGCTCATCGGCGGAGAGCGGCGCGGGCTGGGCGCTGAACTGCGGCTCTTCGGCGTCGATCCCGACGCCGTCGAGGCGCGCGCCCGACGGGCCGGCGCGCCGATCGTGCAACCCGCGACGGCCAAGGGGCATGGCTGGCGCGAGGTGATGGTGGAGGACCCGGACGGCTATGTCTGGGCGGTGGGCGTCCCCGCGCCTCCGGCGTGAGGGGCGGTGATGCCTGACCGGCTCAAGAACAAGGTCGCCATCGTCACCGGCGGCGGGTCGCGGGGACCGGGGATCGGCAACGGCAAGGCAGCGGCCACCCTGTTCGCCCGCGAGGGCGCCCGGGTGCTCTGCGTCGACCTGGAGGTCAAGCGCGCCCAGGAAACCGTCGACGTGATCCTGTCCGAGGGCGGCATCGCCTCGGCGTGGGCCGGCGACGTGACCCGCCGTGAAGACTGTGGCCGGATGGTGAGCGCCGCCATCGAGCGGTACGGCGCCCTCGACATCCTCCACAACAATGTCGGGATCGAGTCGCGCAAGGACCTGCTCGAGACCTCGGAGGAGGAGTGGGACCGCGTGATGGCGGTGGACCTCAAGTCCATGCTGCTCGCGACGCAGGCGGCGGCGGTCCCCATGATCCAGCGCGGCGGGGGCGCGATCGTCTGCGTCTCCTCGGTGGCGGCGATGCGCGGCCACGGGCGCACCGCGTACGCGGCGGCCAAGGCCGGTGTCATCGGCTTCGGGCGGAGCGTGGCCGCGCAGCTCGGGCCCAAGGGCGTGCGGATCAACGCCATCGCGCCGGGCATGGTGTGGACGCCCATGGTGGAGAGCCTGGGGCCGGAGATGCGCGAGCGCCGGCGCCGCGCGGCGCCCCTCGGTACCGAGGGCACGGGCTGGGACGTGGGCTGGGCCGCGGTCTATCTCGCCAGCGATGAGGCGCGCTGGGTGACGGGGCAGACGCTGGTGGTGGACGGCGGCCTCACGCTGACGACGAGATGATCCATGGGTGCCGACGCCAGGCGCGCGGGCCCGCGCCGCGGTTCACCCCTCTTGCGCGCCTGCCGGGCGCGGTATACC
>WNGF01011249.1_pt1 | contig 18184 bp, 24 predicted proteins | sample 5400641 | NCBI WGS metagenome assembly WNGF01 (sample SAMN13153371, study PRJNA577476) | soil metagenome | isolation source: 80 cm soil or saprolite under grassland replicate 2 | place: USA:California | collected 2016-06-15
AGCTGTCTCCCGCTTGAACTCAACGCAGAAAATACGGCGACCGTCAGCCTTCCTCGCAAAATCCCCCATCGCCGACCGCCTTTCTCAGCCCCATTCTAGGACCCCAAAAAGTGTCTAGCCGAAATGGGGAGCAGACCACTCTTGCAGAGTCAGGGGCATGTCAAATGGAGGTTGTAGTCAAGCCACTGTCGAAGCATAAGAAAGACGAGCCCGTCGCGTTCCCAGTCTCAGGGCTGCTAACTCCTCAGGCGCCCTCCTCTGCCCTCTGATCGACGAGTTCAACCCCGGGATCAAACCGGGTTTTCATGGCTGCCAGAATCGGAACCGCCCTCTTTGCCATCACGAAGTATTGTGCGTAGCTCTCGATTCCGATGGCACGCAGCCCGAGCGCGGTCGCGGCGGCGATGGTCGCGCCTGACCCCATGAATGGATCGACCACCACGCCACGGCCAAACGGAAGCGCAGCCCAGACTAGCGGCCGCATGAGTTCCTGCGGCTTTAGCGAGGGATGCGGGGCAACGGCCCGCTCGCGGGCTTTAGGCGGGCCCGCCTGAATTAGATCGCTGAAAGGCTTATCGAGGGATGGCCGTCGCAGAGCGCCGGTTCCCCACCGGCGGAGGTTCTCCTTGACTGTTCCGTCGCAAGGCTTTCGGAATAAAAGCCACGGCTCCCAACAGGCCCTCGCCATTACTGATACCTCTGGAAACTCTTCGTGCGCGCCCTTCGGACGATCGCCACCTCGAAATGTCTTAACGATCCGCGCGACTTGTCCTCGCATTTCAAATCCGGCGCCCACGAAGGCTCGAATCACTAGGTGGGCCAACAAGCTCTGCGACGCCATGACCACGTGACTTCCGGGAACAAGCACCCTGAGGCATGCTTTGGCTAGCCTGCTGTGAAAGTCGTAGATTCGGTTTCTGTCGGCGGGTCGCAATACTGTAAAGCGAGGTGCAGGCAGCCGCCGCCATCCGTCGAAACTCGGGGGCAGTCTCCAGATACCGCCCTGCCCGTTCCGACGCTTCCTTAGCTGCTCCGAGGCATACTCGACGAGCCCGAACGGTGGATCGGTGACTACAGCGTGTACCGTCTCCGGCTGCTGCTCGAGCAGCCAATCGAGGGCATCGCCTAGCACGAGGCTGTAGGTTATGGGCGGCTTGGTCACTTACCGCTCAGGAACGGCTGGATTAGACCCAGCAAAGCCTCATGCCGTTGCACCCGCCGCATCTTGTCGTTAGCGCCTTTCTCCACTGCAAGCACGTACCGTCGCACGGCGCTATCAACGGGACCCCTCTTGCTCGTGAGGTACTCGTCGACGGCCTCAGCAAACTGCCGTAGTGCTCGCCGCAAGCCGGCCACTCGGCCTGGTTTGACGGTCCCTTTCTGCAAGCCAGCGCCTAGCGCCACGAACAGGGAGTAGAAGTCAGTCTTGTTGCTCCATCGCGTGCTGGGGAGCTCAGGAAAGAGCACCTCCAAGAGCGCCTTACTCTGTGCGAACTGTCGCTGAACCTGTCGCTGCCCAGGGAATTCGTCGTAATCCTCCAGAGTGCCGTAGTACTCGTCGATTGTGTCGCGGTCACCTCCCTGGGGCCCATGCAGCAAACCCATCAGGAGCTCGCTCATAAACTCCACGTCACCCATTCGCCTGATGGCTGCAGCCGTGATGATCTTGTTCTCAAACCAGTATTCGTCGTCGGCGAGTTTCGCAGCCAGCACGATGAAAGGCCCGGCATACGTCGCGTTCCGAAGCTCCTGCGGTTTCAACGGAGCCAGGTACTTATTCAGGCGGCGGAAGACGTCCTTCACCTCGTCGTCAGAGTTGGTGATCAGATACCGGACGGCAAACTGATAGTCGAATATCTTGACCTTCTCCGCGTCCTCTAAGTCTTCGAACCGCTGACTGAGCCACGGAGACTCAGATCCGAGCTTGTCCAGCGCGAAATTGTTCGCTGCTGGCTCCTCCGTGTCGGCGCCCACAAATTGAAGGAGTGTACGGATTCTCTGCTGACCATCCACGATGGCGTATTTCGTTTCACCGCGAGGCGTCGTTGCTCGTTGCACATAGATCTCGGGAATTGGATACCCCAGTAGGATCGATTCCATCAGGTAGCACTTCTGACGAGCTTGCCAGACCGGCTTGCGCTGGTATGGAGGCTTTAGCGTCAGTGCTTGGTTTGTGTACTGGTCCTTGAACCAGCTAGCAGAGGCCGACGACAACTCATAGTTCATCGCTCGACTCCAGACTCGCGACTCACGCGATCTCTTAACTCGGCGAGCCCGCCTCTCTGGTAAAGGATTGCGTGGTCTCTTGTCCTATAGAGTCGCGCCCCGATCGAACGTCCCCCGGCGATGGCAACGGAGAGCGACCGGAAAGCCTCAAACCATCGGAAGGAAAGAGCTCGAAGAGGACGGAGTGCAGTGGCGGCCGTCAACCTCGCTCGGCCGAGCTGCGCTGGGTCATCGAAGCAGCCCCAATAGATTTCGCGCCGGCGCTTCCGCGCCCAATCGCTCGCCCCCGAGCCAGCGCGGTTCCGGATGGGCTGATGCCACCGCAAGATCGCTGACCACAGCTGATCAAAGAGACTTTCATCAATCACGAGTAGATCAATGTCTGAAGAGGGGGAAAAGGCGCGCGGGAACTTAGCCGGATCAACACTGAAACCCAGCTTGGCGCTCCCCACCAGATGGATAGCGTCCGGGGGAATCCCGAGCCGTTCGGCGGTCTGACCTTTGAAGGAGGCCTCTTCGGCAGGGTCCTCTAAGAAGAGGTAGGTAGGACCGCCCAAAAGATGATCGTTGATAATCGCCTCGGGGGAAGTGGTTGAGAGGAGCTCTCGGAAGGCTTCGACGGTGATCATCGTGTTCGAATGCCGGAGTCGCTCTCTACCTGCAGCATTATCAACCAACCTCGTACCGACGCCTCTTGTGCCGTTGTCCTGGTCCCGCTTGGGCGATTTGGCCGCCCACGCCCAAGTTCTCTCCCATCTGGGCAGAAGGGGCGTCAACGCTAGAATCGTGCATTGTTAAAAACTCTCGCCCTGGCCCGGGCGGAGCGACTCAGTGAGCCGCTCAGGTAACCGTGGCCCACCATTAGGCCAAATCCTTTCCGGGAGCTTCCGAAGTGTCCGCTCTTCTCTGCCGTGTTAGCAAGAGCATCTGCATCAAGTGGGACAGATGGCGTCCGAGTCGGTCGGTGGGGAGGCGCAAGTCGGGCGGCAACCCAGGATAACGCAACGTGATCCTCCTTCGCCAAAGGCTTCGGAGGACAAGACGCCGTGAAGTGGGGGAAGGGCAGGGGATCGGGGATCGGGGAGCTGGACAGGCCGCAACGGGATCCGCCTCTGCCAAAGGCTTCCTCCTCCGCCAAGGCTGCGGCGGACAAGACGGCGGAAAAGACTTTGGGACGTAGCGGACACGGATTTCTCCCTGCCTATGAAGCGGGGGAAATCGGCCGAAATTGGACAAGCTGTGGAAAAAACGTCGCTTTCGTTCGCTCGGGACCTGCGCCCGGTGGGCGCACCGGCTTGCGGCTCGGCCGGGTGCGACCTCGACCGTTTTGCCTGGCCCTTCGCTCCCGCAGCGCGAGCCTCCTCCCCTTCCGTCGCTCGCAGTCCGCTCGCTCCCGCGACGCAAGCCTGCACGTCGGCGTCCGTGCGCTGCGCTTCCCTCCGCCTCCCGCAGCGCAAGGCTCCTCGGCTCGGTTACTTCGCCGAGACTCCTCACACTGCGAACCGGGGCAAGAAGGGCACGTAAAGAAGCCGCTCGGTTACTTCGCCGAGACTTCTCGCGTCGCGAACCAGGGTAGGCACCAAGGTAGTCCAACCGAGACTCCTCGCGCTGCGGGCAGCTGTGTCGGATCGGCGAACAGGGGAGGGCAGCGGCTGTTGTGCTCCGATCTTCCAAGAACTCCGTCACCTTCAAGCGCTACCGAGCAAGGTGTCAATTTCCCTTCGGAGCACCGGCAACTTGGTTTCGACGACATCCCAAACGAGCCGATCGTCTACTTCCGCGTAGCCGTGGATCAGGATGTTGCGGAACGCGATGATGCGCTCGTGCTCGCTGATCTGCGCGGCAAGCTCCGTGTCGAACTTAGCCAGTCTCGCCAGCGCCTCGCCGATGACCTCGAACTCACGTTCGACGGCGGCGCGCAACATCGGATCCTGTGCGTAGTTGGCGAAGGTCTTGCCGGCAGTGAACTCCGTCAGCAGGACTGCGGCGCGTTGAATGTCGTAGAGATACTTCCGAGCCTCAAGCCGCATAGAGCAAAGTCTTGCTTCTTTCGACGGCCTCCCGGAAGTAGGGATTCTTGATGGCCGAAGCAACGACGAGATCAACCGGCCGACCGAAGAGTCGTTGGAGAGACTCCAGGAGGTCGAAGTACGCGTCCGCGTATCCACCGGCCGGAAGTTGGTCGAATTCCACGAGAAAGTCCACGTCGCTCTTCTCGGGACGGTCCTTGCCCGTCGCGGCTGAGCCAAAGAGTTCAAGCCGCTGGACGTGATGGTCACGGCAAAGCTGCGCGATAGCTGCCCTGCTCTGTGCGATCTGGTCTCCGACGGTCATGACGAGTAGTGTACTCCTCGTCATCCATTATCACGTCGATCGCGCTCCGCTCCGGGCCTGCGTCCTTCGGGCGCACCGGTCCGGGGCTCGGCATATCGGCCTCGCCGCGGACCTGGCCCCTCGCTCCGCGCTCGCTTCCGCAGTGCGAGCCTGCTCGCTCGGTTACTTCGCGAGACTACTCGCACTGCGAACCGGAGCAAGCACCAAGGACCCTGGGTTGCTTCGCGAAGACTTCTCGCGTCGCGAACCGGGGTCGGCACGAGGACGTCAGGCTGGATGGGCGATCCTCGAAAAGGCCGTAGAATCCCGAATGGAATTGCCCGATGAAGAAGGAATTCAACGTCGTCGTCGAGAAGGATCGGGACGGCTTCTACGTCGCCTCGATCCCGGAACTCCAGGGCTGCCACACGCAGGCGAAGTCTCTCGATGAGCTGATGAAGCGTATCCGCGAGGCGGCTGAGTTGTGCCTCGAAGTCCAGGGCCAGGCGACCGAAGGTCTCGAGTTCGTCGGGGTCCAGCGCCTGACACTCGCCTGAATGCCGAAGCTGCCGAGCCGTCGCTGGTGCTTGCTCGGGGGTCTGGCTGCGCCACCGACGCTCAGCTCGGCGAGAGGGCCTCGACCGAGCGTCTGACCCCTCGCTGCGCGCTCGCTCCCGCCACGCAAGCCTCCTCCGACCGTCGCTTCCCGTTCGCTCCGAACCTGCGCCTGCGGGCGCACCGGCCCGCGGCTCGCGGTGAGCCCGCTCGACCGCGAACCTGTTCCCTCGCTCTCTCTCGCTCCCGCAGCGAGGCATCCTCCCCTCTGGGAGACTCCTCGCGCAGCGGACCGGAGCAAACACCAGGGCCCCTGGGTTACTTCGCGGAGACTTCTCGCGTCGCGAACCAGGGCGGGCACGAAGATGTCGGAGCCATTGCGAGACTCCTCGCGCCGCGAACCGGGGCCAGAAAAGCAGGGAAAGAAGCCGCTCGGTTACTTCGCCGAGACTTCTCGCGCTGCGAACAGGGGGATCCAATCGGCGCGCGAAGGCTAGCACTGGCTTCGTTTTCGGTTTTGAGTACGACGGCGTACGCCATCCTAGCGCTCGAAGGTGTCGGACGATCGACGGCTCGAGCTCGGCGATGAGGGTTCTAGCAGCCTGCTCGAGGTGACCAATCGACGGCTCAGCCGGAAGACGCAACACGGCGATGCCCTTGTAGTCGGCAGCCCGGTACCGGAGCGGGTTGCTAAACTCGAAATCCAGGGTGACAAGGCAGCGGTCTTCCTTTCGCGCGGCCACGATAACCTCGTCATCACTGGCGGAGCACAAGCTCTCTTCGTGAACCGTGGAGACCTCGTGGCCGGCCTCTTCGAAGAGCTGCTCGATTCGGTGGCCGAGATTCTCGTCGAGCTCGATCTTCAAGAAATCTTGATGAGTAGGATTTCCACGTAACGCTCGCGCGGCATTTCCGCACCGTACGCTGCAGGCGCGGATGTCGTCTTCATCGATGCCAGGGTAGCTTTCGAGGATCTCTTTCGTATTCATGCCACCCGCGAGTAGATCGAGAATTAAGGAAACCCAAATGCGGTGACCTCGAATGCATGGCTTCCCAAAGCAGACATTGGGATCGATGGTGATTCGGGTGAGAAGCTCTTCTCGCGTCATGATGTCCTCGGCTCGGTTACTTCGCCGAGACTTCTCGCCGCTGCGAACGGGGGCAAGAAGGGCAGGGAGAGAAGCCGCTCGGTTACGTCGCGGAGACTTCTCGCTTCGCGAACCTAGGCGGGCACGAAGGCGACTCCCGCGGTTACTTCGCCGAGACTTCTCGCGCTGCGAGCGGGAGCCATGGGAACAGGAATGCTCTGGAGTCGGAACCACAGCCAACCATTTGTAGACGGGAGGCTTAGAAGCCTTGTATTTATTACATTATTGAGTAATATATCTCGGCATGTGGTTGAGAGGAGCTCGGAAGGCTCGCGGTTGGACGCAAGTCGAAACAGCGTCTCGGCTGGGCGTCTCGCAGGGCTACCTTTCGCTCCTCGAGACGGGCAGGAGGCGGGTATCGCCACGGCTGGCGAATTCTCTACGGCGGTTTTTCGACGTACCGCCCACGGCGGTCGCGCCCAGGGAAGTCGGCGTGACGAATCCGGCTGTTCTCGCAAAGAAACTCGCCAGCCTTGGATACGAACCGCTGGCCTACCTCGAACGCAAGACCAAGGCAAATCCTGCCGAAGTTCTCCTAGAGGCTCTTCGCCGCCCTCAACTGGAGTCCAGGCTGACCGAGGCGCTTCCCTGGGTTGCGCTTACGTATCCCGACCTGAATTGGGATTGGCTGGTCGAACGAGCCAAGGTGCACGATGTTCAGAACAGGCTCGGATACGTCCTCTCCCTGGCCCGGCAATTGGCCGAGGAGAGTCCGAATCCGGCGCTCGCAAACACGCTCCGCGAAGAGGAACGGCGGCTGGAGCGGTCCAGGCTCGCCGAAGAGGGAACTCTTTGCCAGGACGCCATGACGCAGGTTGAGCGACGGTGGTTGAAAGACAATCGGCCCGCGAACGCCGCCCATTGGAATCTCCTCACGAATCTCAGAGCCGACGATCTCCCGTATGCCGCCTGATATTCCGGAGCCATGGCGGGCCTTTCTGCACGAGGTCGATGAGCAACTCGATCAAGAGGTAAGCCTTCACTGCAGTGGGGGCTTTGTGGTCTCCATGCGGTACGGCCTCGAGCGCCCGACCGGTGACATTGACTTCCTCGCAATCGTTCCCCCTGAGGCCATGAGGGGTGTCTTGTCTCTCGCAGGCAAGGGCTCAGCGCTGCACGGGAAGCACAAGCTCTATCTCGATCACTTCGGGATGCTCGACTATCCTGAGAATTACGACCAGCGCCTAACGGAGATGTTCGCAGGCACATTTCGGTTTTTGCGTCTCTGGGCGCTGGATCCCTATGACCTGGCTCTGACGAAGCTTCAGCGCAACTCACCGAGGGATCGCGAAGACGTTCGATTGCTAGCTGAGACGATACCGCTCGATCTGGCGACGCTGCGGACTCGTTATGAGAGCGAAATGAGGCCATATCTTGCGAATGCTGGTCGAGAGGACCTCACGCTCACGCTGTGGATCGAGGACATCGAGGAGCGACGGGCGAGAGGCGGAAAGCAAAACTAGACCCGCCGTCGCCCGCAGTCCGCGGTCCCGTGACGCACACGTCGGCGTCCGTGCGCTGCGATTCTTCCGCCTCCCGCAGCGCAAGGCTCCTCGGCTCGGTTACTTCGCCGAGACTCCTCACGCTGCGAACGGGGCGAGAAGGGCACGGAGGGGCCTCGGTTACTTCGCGGAGACTTCTCGCGCCGCGACCAAGGCTCGAAACAATCTTCAGAGAGGTCGGAGTTCGGTCGTTGTCTTGCGGCGGCGGGGTACTTGCTGGCGTAGGCGGCGTCGACGGCGTCGAATAACTTGGAGCCGCGGGCGGTGCGGGCGCGGACGGCGATCTGGCGTTTGCCGACGGTGATGGCGCCGCGGGGGTCTTTTCGGAAGGCTCGGTACCAGCCGGTGGCCTCGTCGTAATACGGGCGCACGAACACGCGGTCGCCCACCATCACGAACCAGATGCCCGTGAAGCGATGATCCTCTCCGGCCCGAATGCCGAGCATGCGCGAGGCGCGCAGCAGCGCCAGCACGCCAGCGGAAAAGCCGCGCTTTACCCTCACCGGCCGTCGCTTCGATACCCCGGCTTTCATCTCCCGCGGATTCTAATTAACTCGGGCGGTACCAGCCCCCGCGTGCCCTTCTCGCCCCGTTCGCAGCGTGAGGAGTCTCCCGACCGGAGGGAGGGAGGAGCCTCATGCTGCGGGAGCGAGAGAGAGCGGAGGGATCAGGCGCGCGGTCGAGGCCGCACCCGGCCGAGCCGCGCGCCGGTGCGCCGAAGGCGTAGATCCCGCAACGAACGGGAGCGACGGTAGCGACGGCTACTTCCACCCCTCCGCGACGTAGAGGTCGCTGTTGCGGCGCTGATAGGTGAACGCGAACGTCTTCCCGTCCGGCGTGATCGCATTGACGGTGACGACGTTCATTCCGCTCGTGTCGGCTGGCCGGAACTCTCTCCACGGCTCGCGGCGGCCCGCGGCGACGTCGATGCGCATGACGCGGTCCGTCAGCCCGCTTGCCGCATCGCTCCGGCGGGGTCGCACGAAGAGAGAGCGGCCGTCGGAGCTCCACCGCAGCGGCCGATCTCCGGGCTCCGAGCCTGCAAGCGGCCGGATCGCCCCGCCGTCGAGCGTCAGGAGGGCAAGCGCCCCGCCCTCGCCGCGGACGACCAGGCGACGCCCATCCGGATCCAGCAGCTCGCCGGTAACGCCCTCCGGAGTCACAGGGCGCGGCTCGCCTCGTTCGATGTCCTGCTCGTAGGTCCGGCGCGGGCGGCCGGGGGCGCTGCCGGTGAACAGAACCTTGCGGCCGTCCGGGAAGAAAGACGCCGCCGTCAGGTCGGCGCCGACAGAAGACTTCTTCAAGGGCTTCGGATCGCCGGCTCCCGTTGGCAGCAGGATGAGCTCGACCGGCGAGGTCCGAACGAGCCCGGCCAGAACCCATTTCCCGTCGGGAGAAAGCGCCAGACCCTCCCCTTCGCCGAGGCGCGCCGGCGCCGAACCGTCCATTCTTCGAAGAAAGACCGAGTAGCCCGGGCCTCCGGCCTCACCCTCTTCCGAGAAGATGAGAGTCTTTCCATCGGCCGAGAGAATCGGGGCCCTCGACCAGTCGAGGGCCGAGAGATCCCGCTCCCTGGTTTCACCGGCCGCGAGGCCGAGCAGGCCGATCTGCATCCTGCCGTGCTGGAACAGGACCTGGCCGCTTTTCGTGATATCCGCGAGCGTCATGTCGCCGGGCGAGGCCGCAATGAAGCGCCGCCGTCCCTCAGGAGTGACCGCCCAGAGCCTGCGATCCGAGCCGATCTCCGTCGCGGTGAACCAGATCTCTTCGCCGCCCGGGGACCAGGCGAGGCCCTGCGCGCTCGCCCAGCCTGTCGAGAGCACAGTCTTGCGGCCTGCGCGATCGATCATGGCGACGTTGCCGCGGTCGTCGCCGAACTGCGGGTGATCGAAGAACGCGACGGCATCTCCGCGAGGGGAGACCCTGACGCCGCTGATCCAGCCCGACGTCTCGTAGAGCACCTTGCCGGCGGGATACTCCAGCCGATACCGCCAGCCGGGGGCCCGCACGACCGCCATGCTCTGGCCATCGGGCGCCCAGTCCGCGCTGCCGACGTCCTCGAGGAGATCGCGCGCCGAGGCTCCCGAGACCGGCGCCCGGGCAAGCGTACCAACCTGGGCGTAACCGGTGGCGGCGCGGATGTCGTGGAGGAGCAGCATTTCCCCCGAGCCCGAGACGGAGCAGAGGGCGCCTTCCTTCAAATCGAGACGGATCGGCCCGGCCGAGTCCAGCCGCTTGCTGAAGAGCTCGGAATTGACGCTGCCGTCCCACCGCGCGCTGTAGACGGCGGTCTGACCGTCCGGGACGAAACGAGCCGCCGTCACGAACCCGCGCCGGAAGGTCAGTCGGCGAAAGGACGGGGCGGCCGCGGGCGGTGCCTTCCAGATGGCGTGGCCCGCCAGCACGCCGATGCCGAGCGCCGGGATAGCGAGCAGCCAGCCCGGCAGCCGCCGGCGTGTGAGCGCGGGCAGGGCGGCTGACGCGCGGGGCTGGGAGATGCCCGAGAGCGCCTCGAGATCGAAAGCGAGGTCGTGCGCCGAGTGGAAGCGCTGCTCGGGGCTCTTCTCGAGGCAGTGCCGCACGATGCGGTCGAGGCCGGGGGGCACGGTCTGGTTCGTGACGGAGATGTCCGCCGGATCCTCCTTCAAGATCGCCGACATCGTGTCCGCCGCCGAGTCGCCGTGGAAGGCGCGGCGGCCCGACAGCATCTCGTAGAGGATCGCGCCGAAGGAGAAGATGTCGCTCCTCGCGTCCGCGGCCTTGCCGCGAACCTGCTCGGGCGACATGTAGCCGAGCGTGCCGAGCACGACGCCGGGCTCCGTGCCGACGGCCTCCGTCGGAAGGCTCGTGGCCTGGCCCTTGTCCTCCGTGTGCGTCAGCTTGGCGAGGCCGAAGTCCAGGATCTTCACTCGGCCGTCGTGTGTGACGAAGATGTTCTCGGGCTTCAAGTCCCGGTGAACGATGCCCTTCTCGTGCGCCGCCGCGAGGCCGTGGACGATCTGCAGCGAGTAGTCGATAGCCCGGCGAGTCGAGAGCTTGCCACCGGCGAGGGCCGAGCGGAGCGTCTCGCCTTCCAGAAGCTCCTGGACGACGTAGGGGGCGCCCTCGTGCGTGCCGATGTCGTGAACGGCCGTCAGGTTCGGATGGTTGAGAATCCCGGCGGCACGGGCCTCCTGCTCGAAGCGGCGCAGGCGATCCGCGTCGGCCGAGAAGGAGGCGGGCAGGACCTTGATCGCGACCTCGCGGCCGAGGCGCGGGTCTTTCGCTCTCCACACCTCGCCCATCCCTCCAGCCCCCAGGGGAGTGAGGATTTCGTAAGGTCCAAGGCGGCTGCCCGCTGCCAGCGTCATGGCTGTGGCCGGGGATCCGCGGTCCGCCGCAGCCCGGGCGAAGGCTTACGGTACGGACCGAGTCGAGGGTGGGAGGGTATCGGCATTGGGACTGGCGGGATTCTACCGTCGTCGAGGTGAGAGACTGCGTTGAATCGGGTGATCTTCGATCGGGCGATCGGGTGATTTTGGAAACGCAGCGGGATCGCAGCGGGATCCGCCTCCGCCAAGGCTATGGCGGACAACGTCGCAGCGTGAACGCCGTGAAGTAGGAGTCGCGTGATCTGGGGACCGAATCCATGAAAGCTGTCCTTTTCGGCAACAGCTCTATTTGCCAATGTCCTCGAGCTTGACTCCATGGCCCGCGCGGAGGCTCCTGCGGGCAGCATCGATGCGAGCGAGGAATCGCAGATCGTTCTCGAGGCGGTAGTCCAACCAGTCTTCCTCAGACTCGAAGCCTATGAGGACGCCAGCAGCCTTCCCGTGTCGCGTGATGACGATCTCCTGGCGCTCTGCCATTCGAAGGACTTTCGACAAGTCATCTTTGGCTTTCGAAAGCGCGATCTTCTTCATGTCTTCTCTCCTTCTCGTGCGAGCCAGTCCTGAGCCTGACCCTTCGCCACGATCGCCAGAACCTCCACGCGTGTCTCTCTCACGTCGTAGAACACGCAAACGTCACCGACTCGCCGCGGTTCACGGCCGGCGGCGAATGCGACGCCTATCGTAAATTCTTAAGCCGCCGCCTCTCTTCCCGTAAGTCGCAGTGAGCTCGCGGACTTCCGACACGCCGGACGCCGGGCCCTCGTAGGTGAGTGCCGAGCGTTTCAAGGGGACGACGCGACGCTCGACGGATTCGCCGACTTCCCTGCGAGCGACACGCAGGTCGTACTCGGCCTGCAGACCCAGCCAGAGCTCGGGACTGGTGCCAAAGAACCGCGCTAGCCGCAAGGCGGTGTCGCCAGTAATCCCTCGATTGCCGCGCACGATTTCTGACACACGGGTCACCGGGACATCGAGCCTCTTGGCGACGCCGTTGGCGGACAGGCCGAAAGGCCGCATGAACTCCTCTTCGAGAACCTCGCCGGGGTGGATCGGGTCTAGGCGTCTGGCAGTCATGTTTAGTCCCTCAGCGGTAGTCGGTGATCTCGACATCAAACGCGTCTTCCCCACGCCACACAAAACATAGTCGCCACTGGTCGTTGATTCGAATGCTGTGCTCGCCCCTTCTGCCGCCCTTCAGCTCCTCCAGCCGATCGCCCGGTGGGACCCTCAGGTCTCGAAGCGAGACCGCGCGGTGCAGGAGCAGGAGCTTCCGCCTCGCAACCCTCTCGAAGGCTCGATAGCGCGTCACGTCCCAGTCCTGAAACAGCCGTTCCGTGTCCCGCGAGCGGAACGATCGGATCATCGTGCCTATCATATCGTTTAACGATAAACGCTACAATGGCTTCAGGGCGATCTCGGTAGGCTATAGTCGTGGCCGTTGCCGACGATGAAACTCTCAGTCTGCGGAAGGACCGACCGCGGGAGACGGCGCCCCAACAACGAGGATGACCTCGCGATCGTCGATCTGACGGCGGCACTCGAGCTCGAGCCGCCGATCGATGCGGAGGGCCTTACGGTCGGCGACCGCGGGATCCTGCTCGCGGTGTGCGACGGCGTCGGTGGCCGCCGGGCGGGGGAGATCGCGAGCGCGCTGGCGCTGGAGGCTCTGTCTCACGAGATGGAGTCACTCGCCGCAGGCTGCCCGCGCCAGACGCTCTTGCGAGCGGCCGTCGAAAACGTCAACCGCCGCGTCTGGCAGGAGGCGCAGACCGAAGCGCGCCTGCACGGCATGGCGACGACGCTGACGGCCGCCGTCGTCTGCCACCAGCGAGCCATCGTGGCGCACGTCGGCGACTCGCGCGCCTACTTTCTGCGCGGCGGATCGATCCAGCAACTGACGCGCGACCAGTCTTTCTGCGCGTCCATGATCGCCTGCGGCGCGATGACCGAGGAGCAGGCCGAGCACTCCCCCTACCGGTCAACCATCCTGCAGGCCATCGGGCGCCGATCCACCGTCGATGTGGCGCTCGACGGCGTCGACCTCGAGAAGGGGGACATGTTGCTGCTCTGCACCGACGGCCTCTCCAACAACGTCCGTCCCGAGGAGATGGCCGAAGCTCTGCGCTCGCGGTTCCTCTCGGCAGCCGTGCAGGAGCTCATCGCTCTTGCCAACGCCCGCGGCGGCGAGGACAACATCACCGTGGAGGTCGCGAGAATCGAATCGTAACGTCGCTTTCGTTCGCTCGGGACCTGCGCCCGCGGGCGCACCGGCTCGCCGCTCGCGCGGATGCGCGCTCGACGGAGCGCCTGGTCTCTCGCTCACTCTCGCTCCCGCGGCGCGAGCCTTCCTCCCTCGATTACTTCGGGAGACTACTCGCGCCGCGAACCAGGGCAGGCACGAAAGGCAATCCCCACGATTACTTCGCCGAGACTCCTCACGCTGCGAGCGAGAGTTCGCATTCAGGGGCAGCGGGCGAGACAGTGGGTCGGGATCAGCGCTCTTGAGTAATTCGCTGTCGGAACCAGATGGCGATGCGGTCTGCGTCGAGCTCACCGCGCGCCGCGGCCAGGCTGATCTCTTCCAGCTCCTCGTCCGACGCGACGAGGCGCGCGCCGTTGATCTCGATGAAAAGCTCGGCCGCCATCGTCCCAACTCGCTTATTGCCGTCCACAAACGGATGGTTCATCACCAGCGAATGCGTCAGAGCACCCGTCTTGCCGCCGAGGTCGGGATAGAGGTCGTCACCGCCGAACGTCGCCGCAGGGCGGCCGACCGCGGACTCGAGAGCGCCCCGGTCCCGGACCCCGCGTCGGCCGCCGAAATGCTCGAGCTGGATGGTGTGCAAATGGAGGATTTGCTCGACGGAGAGGTAGACGATCACCGGGCGAGCTTTCGGTAAACCCTCTCCCGCCTTGCAAGCAGTCTCGAGGCGGCCGCGCGGAATCTCCGCGTCACCTCGCCGTCGTCGAACTCCTTGATTCCCGGCCGGATCGTCACAGCACCGGTGATCGGGTGCACCGAGACTTCGACTTCCTGTCCCTTGCGGAGCTTGAACTCCTTGACGACGTCGGCGGGCAGCGTAACCGCCAGGGAGCTTCCAATCTGGACGAGTTTTCGAGCCATATTAGTATTTTATACTAAGGAGCCTGCCGAATCGCGCGGGCGAGATCTGTGGAACTTGCGCCGAGGGCCAGGAGCGATCGAATCCTACTGGGACCGGGGACCGTACGAGAATGCAGAGGGCGATTCAGATGATCGGTCCTGACGACGTCTTTTGGTCGCAGCGCGAGGAGTCTCCCAGAGGGGAGGAGGCCTCGCGTTGCGGGAGCGAGAGCGCGCGAGGGAGCAGGGGACCGGTTGAGGCGGCTGTGTCGGGTCGGCTGGGAAATGCTAGTTGCCGGAGCGGGCTTCCAACTTTTCGAGGCGTGCGCGAAGCGACGAGACATCGGCTTCGAGGGATCGCATCCGGCGGTCCAGCTCTCCGAAGGAGAGACGGATCATCGCCTTTATTTCGCTGAGCTCCTCGGCAATATGCGATTCAAGACGATCGATCTTCTCGTTCGTCGCTGAGAGGCCCTCGGCGACGGTGCGGATCTCCGATCGAAGCCCTTCGGCGACGACGTTGAAGTGGCGCTTGATCTCGTCGGCGGTTTCGCGATCCATGGATGACCCTTAGCCCGGGAGTCTATACCTGGAAGATCGGGAGGTCGCCGATCGCAGATCACCGATCACCCGATTCTTCCTTCCCACTTCACGGCTTCTCGCCGCGAGCTCCTAGCGCTTTCGCCGGCCCTCGAGCCCTCGCGCAAAAGAATTCTCGACCTTGGTGTAGCCCGCGGGGATTTCCCAGGCGGAGGCTGGAATCGGGGTGCGCTTGATCTCGACGACCTCGCTCGCGGTCATGGTCTTGCGGCCCATGATGTCGGTCGTGGTCGTGACGGCGAGCGGATATCCCCGCATCTTCTTGAACTGCTCGGTCATCTTGCTGAAGTCGAGCCCCATCGGGCTCATCGAGGCCATGAGCCCCCTCATGCTCTCCATGTAGCGCTTGTACATGTCGAACGTCTGGACGGGGAACTTGAGCTCGGTCGTCAGGCATTCTTCAGACCGAGAGAGCTTGCCCATCGTGACCGTCCAGTTCTCGCAGGCGTAGCCGGCGATCTTGCGCGAGGTGCCGACCTTCTCCACCTCGAACAACCCGGCTCCAAAGCCCTCGATGGCCTTGCGCTGCTCGGGCGGAAGATCCTTCATCGCCTCCCGCGCCTGCCTCATCTCCGGGCTGTTCATCTGCTCCTGCATCCTGGCCGCAAACTCGTCGATGTCCTTCTGAGTCGTGATCGAGTAGGTCTTCTTCCTGTGGTCGATCGAGATCATCTGGCCGAACTTGTAGTCGACGATGGCCTCGCGGCCTTCACCCTGCGCCATCCGAATGCGCTCCGAGGAGAGATAGCTCGTCGCCGTCTCGGGCGCGCCGCCGTCGTGCGTCACCCTCGAGACGATCGTGAGGTCCTGGGCGGAGGCAGATGATCCCGCGGCCCAACCAAGAACAGCAAGAAAGCAGATCGGTAATTTCAAGCGGCCCTCCAGGTTAAATTGCGCGGCGCGCGCTTCCAAAGGATAAGCCCGTATTGCGCGCTGCGAGCCGGGGCCAATGGGAGATTGACCGGACATATCGATCTGTCTCATCAGTTTGACGGAAGCTGAGTGTCGTGAGGGTCTTGCGGAGCCACCTGGCCGTGAGGTCCGGATGCTCGCGAGGGCGCGAGGGAATCCGGATGTCGGGCTCCAGGCCTTCGCGGGCATTTGCGCCGTCGGGCCAGTACTCGACGGTGTCGGGCAGGTAGAGGTTCATGCCGCTGCGCGTCAGGGGCCAGGACGCTCGCCCGAGGCTCCAGCCGCTGCCGGCGGAGGCGGTGTGGCGGCCGAGGAGAACGGCGCCGGCCGAAAACTTGAGGCTCGCCGCAAAAAGCTCTGAGGCCGAGGCCGAGCCGTCATCGACGAGAACCGCGACGGGTCCGCTCCAGGCTGACGACGTGCGCGGGTACGCATGGTCGACGTAGAGGATCTGGTCGACCTCGAAGGGAAGATCCACGTCGGGATCCCTTTCGAAGAGCCCCGTGGCAAAGAGCGGACGAGTGGCAGGCGCGAGCAGTCCAGCAGCCACGGCTCTCCCGTCCAGATCGGGCCGGCGCCGCAGGGATGCTCGGCCTCGGCAATCAGATCGTCGAGACGACAGAGCGCCTCGTCGAAGATCACCCGGCCCGCTGGGATTGGCGATGCCTGACGAAGTTGTGGAAGACCGTCTGTCGATCCTCCTGGAGGGACTCGGCCGTGTGCGCGCTTTTGACCAGGGCAGCGCGGAAGGGAGGAACGGGTCCGGGGGCGAAGAGCTCGGCTGCCCTGCGATACCAGGAGTGTCCGCCCCCGTTGTCGGTGAGGTCGATGAGCAAGGCACCTGCCTCCGCATGCCGCACCTGCCGGGCCCGCCAGGCAAGCTCGCGCAGGAGACGCCCCGAGACACTCACGCTGAAGTCACGCTGACAGGAAGGCTCGGAGGTTCCCGGGAGCGTCTGGCGAAAACGTGGCCATTCCCTCAGGCACGCGCCGCGATAATTCCGCTCCGAAAACGAGCCGATGCGCAGAAGCCCAAACCGCCGTCCGCCGACGTCGAGCAGCGCCGCGGGAAAGCTGTTTGCGCCAGGCAAACGGCGAAAGCCAGCCTTTTCGTCGAGTGCAAAGGCGAAGTCGCCCGTGCCGTCGCGGTAGCCCAGGTCCGCGCAGGCTTTCTCCGCCGGCGTGAAGCGCGAGAGCATTTCACGGGAAGGCGGCGGATCGAGCGGAGGCGAGGCGGCCCACCGGAGCCCGATGTGCGGATCCTGGAAGGCGCGGACGAACTGACGCAGGACCTGCCCGGCTTCCTCGTCGGAGCGGGCGTAGACCAGAGCGTGATAGGTCTCGGCATGGAGCTCGCGCAGATCGGTCCCGCCTTTGGCCGCGCTCCAGTCGAGGTTGGCGTAGAGGCGGCCGATGCGGCCCCGAAGCTCCTCGTAATCGCCGAGCCAGATCTTCGGGTCATAAGGCTTCGGTCGGTACTTCCACGCGGCTGCGGTCAGGAGCGGCACGAGGAGCGCTGAGAGGCGAGTCTTGCGCCACCGAGGGCGTGTGGTCTGGGTCATGCGGGCATCGTGGAACCGGCAGTCGGACAGATGGTGTCCGTATGGATCGCAACGTGATCCGCCTTCGCCAAGGCTACGGCGGACGGGTCGCAGCGTGAACGCCGGGAAGCGAGGAATGGCCTATAGGCTTGGCCGGCCTTTTCTGTAAATGGCGTCTCGGTGACCGATGCGGAGAACCAGGTAGCCTTCGGTTGTTCGTGCGTAGATCACGCGGTAGTTCTTGACCCGCAGGCGAAAAAGGCCGGCAAATTCTCCGGTCAGCGCCTTCCCGCTCTTTCCCTCGGTGCGGAGAGCCTTTTCGATCTTGCTCACGATCCGGCGGGCCATCGAGGCTTCGATTTCGTCGAGATCGCCGGCCACGGAGGCCTTGTACTCAACCCTTGCGGGCGCCAATCCGCCTCCTCAACTCAGCCGAGGAGATGACAGGATCGTCCTTGTCCCTCAGGCGATCCAGGGCGACCTGATAGTCGGCCTGTTCGGCCAGGTAAGACTCGAGGGCCTTCTCGATGAAGTAGGTCTTCGGCCGATCGGTCAGCTTCGAGAGTTTCTCGAGAGCCCTGGCGGTTCGGTCAGCGAGCCTTACGGAAACTGAGCTTGACATATTTGCCCCACATGAAATACATGCGGTGCAAGTATAGCACGTCGCTTCCGTTCGCTCGGGACCTGCGCCTCCGGGCACACCGGCTCGCGGCTCGCGCCGATGCGCGCTCGACCGCGAGCCTGGTCCCTTGCTCACTCGCGCACCCGCAGCGCGAGGCTCCTCCCTCGCATTCGCTCGGACTCCCCACCTTTTGTCAAGACGGGTTGATGTCATACGGCGATGGGGTTGGGGGCGTGAGCCCGGGTTGTGTCGTAGAGGGTTTGGTCGCGGAGCATTGCGACGAGCAGGGCG
>WNGF01004538.1_pt1 | contig 18183 bp, 13 predicted proteins | sample 5400641 | NCBI WGS metagenome assembly WNGF01 (sample SAMN13153371, study PRJNA577476) | soil metagenome | isolation source: 80 cm soil or saprolite under grassland replicate 2 | place: USA:California | collected 2016-06-15
ACTATTCGCTGACGCAAGTTCTTCCGCTGCAAAAGAACATGCATACGCTCCTGCAAGTGGGTTTAATCGGTTACGGGCAATACCAGACTACCGATAAGACTGGCCCAGGTGTTAATCCCACGGTCGCTGCAAACACCCACTATCGGGTCAACGCGCTAGGCGGGGCCGCAAACATCATCCTGCCGGTCAGGAAGGTAAGCCTGGGTTTTAAGGCTTTGAAGGAATTCTCCAACAACTCGACGGTGCAAGGATATTCGATACAGATCACAGGCGCGATCACTTTCTGAATGATGGGAGAAAAGATCCGTGGACGCCCTAGACACAAAGAAAGGAAAAGGAACCGATGAAAACTTTAGTTGAATTTTACAAGAAACAGAACCACGTCCCGGCGCTTCTTGTCGCGGCAGTAATGTTGTCAATGGCGGCGTGTGGGGAGACGTCAACAACCTCGAACACGTCAACTACCTCGAGCACTTCGGCTGCCTCGAACACTTCAACTACCCCAAACACTTCAACTTCCCCGAACACTTCAACTGCCTCTTCAGACGCGGCCCAGTACATGTTCGTGCAGAGTGCGGAGGATCTCAAGGTAGACCCTGCTAAGAGCACCTTCCGCCTGGTGAAAGTAAACCAGCAGACGTTGTACTTCTCAGATCGGCCGAAGCGTATCGCGGGGCATGTCAAGATGCCGGCCTATCTCGCTGAATGGACCAGGGCCGGAGGCGCTGACAATTTCGCCAGCGACCCGCCCAACGCCACGCTTTCGGTCTATGAGTCGGGCCAGCCCGACAACACAGTTGCCGTGGTGGAAATCAGTCATCCGGTCGTTGACGGGAATGACCTGGTCTACACCTATAAGGTGATCGAAGGCACGATGCCCAAAACGGGTGGTGCAACGGCATTGTTCATTGATTGGATCGGTGCGGGCGGTGGTGTCGGCGCTGGTTTTCACGGCGTAGGGGCGGGTGCTCGCGGGGTCGGCGTCGTTCGGTAACTAACCTGCGGGTGCCGGGGTGGACGCCGCCGCCAGTAAAGCGCGTACCGTAGAGAGTAGATCGACAATGACAACAATCATCGCAGTTACATCGACGCGAGGCGAAGTCATTGATGGGGAGAGCACGAGAAATGAAAGCCGAGCGAAGGAACCAGGGAAGCAACCCGAGGCCATTGCACTCGATTCGCGCCGTGTTGCCGTCGCTTGCCTGTCACTATTGCCAGTGGAATGTCCCCTACCTGGGGAATATGCTGGCGACGAAATCCAAACACCAAAACAGGAAAGGAAAGGAAAATGAAAAGCACAATGATTAGAACCGCATTCAGGATAATTCCGGCCTTCGCAGCATTTCTGTTGCTGTGTGGCGTAGCCGCTGCACAAGTCCAGGTGAAGGGGCCGATCACTGGGCGAAGTGGTGCCACCATGACGGTTAAGACGCAGGATTCCGGAGATGTAACGGTACTCCTTACAGCTTCCACCAAGGTGGAGGAGTCTTTAGGACACTTTCACGGCAGTGAGACCTTAAACGTGTCCGCTCTTGTTCCAGGACTCTTCGTTCAAGTGAAAGGGTCCAACAATGCCCAGAACCAATTAGTAGCAGACAAAGTCAAAGTTGGTAGCGCGGACCTGAAGGCTGCTATGGACGCGCAAGCTGGCCTGGTCCCGACTCAACAGCAAATCCAGGCGAACCAGCAGGAGGATCAGGCGGAACTTGCGGAGAAGCAGCGTGAAATTGACGCGCAACAACAAAAACTTCAGCAACAACAGGCGGAGATCAAGGCTGCGCAGCAGGTGCAGGCCGAGCATGCGGCGGAAATTGCCGCGAACAAAGAGGCAATTGCAGAGGCGAATAAGCGCTTCGGCGAGCTGGATCAATACAACATCCTGGGGGAGGTAACGCTACTATTCGGGAACAACCGGACCGTGATTGAGGAGCAGTTTAAACCACAACTGGCGCAATTGGCCCGGCAGGCCATGGCCATCAAAGGTTACATGATTCAGGTGAAAGGGTATGCATCGAAGGTCGGTGGCTCGGCTCTCAACCAGAAGCTAAGCTCGGAGCGCGCCAGGAACGTGACGAATTTCATGGAACAGCAGGGCAACATTCCGCTGACGAACATTCTGTCTGCCGGCGCAATGGGCACCAGTAGGCAGGTGGCTCCCGACACCACCGCAGAAGGGCAGGCCGAGAACCGCCGGGTTGTGGTCAGGATCCTACAGAACAAGGGTATCGCCGGCACGGGCAATTAAGACAAGGTACCTGGAACCGGTAGAGGGCGAATAAGTGTAGGGTGCCCCTGGCTCCCGTTACCCAAGAGATCATCCTGAGTCCCGGCAAGAAGAAGAACTCGGGTACTTTGGCGCCGGCTTGTAAGCTCAAGATGAACAAAGAGAATCAACTTGTGTTGGACCTGCCCCAGAATGCTTGGAAGCTTGTCAACATCATGAAGCGCTAAGGCAAGAGCGATCCGCGCCCGGGACGCTCAAAGGAACGACGCCGTCGATCCTGGACGGCACGTGGACGCCGCCGCCCGTGAAACCCACAGAGTAACGAAAGGAGTTCGATAATGATGGCCGTAGGAAGTGTTTCTCAACGCCTCGATGTCCCTATACAGGACGCCTACGAGATTGGTATCGAAGCCTACCTGTATCTGTACCCATTGATCACAATGGAGATCACGCGCAAGCTCGCTACCAACATCGAGCCTGGCAAGAAGCCCGGATTCGGACCCGCCAATTCCTTTTCGAACATGCGCGCGTTCCCTCCGGGAGATTTCAGGGAAGTGGTCAAGCCGAACTTCGACACGCTGTACTCGAGCGCCTGGCTGGATCTCTCGAAGGAGCCGATGATCGTATCCGTGCCGGACACGGCCGGCCGTTACTACCTGCTGCCGATGCTGGACATGTGGTCGGATGTCTTTGCGGTCCCAGGCAAGCGGACGAGCGGAACGGGCGCGGACAACTGGGCCGTGACTCCACCGGGCTGGAAAGGGTCACTCCCTCCCGGCATCACGAGCATAAATGCTCCCACGCCTTGTGTCTGGGTCATCGGGCGGACTCAGACCAATGGCCCATCTGACTACGCCGCGGTAAACGCGATTCAAGACGGCTTCAGGATCACGCCGTTGTCCCGATGGGGCAAGCCTCCCGAGTCGGTCGCGTTCAAGTTCGATCCATCAGTCGACATGAAGACCCCTCCTCTGCTCCAGGTCAATGGGATGTCTCTGGAAAGCTTCTTTGCTTATGGAGCGGATCTGATGGCGAGATATCCGCCGCACCTCACGGACTGGTCGCAGCTTGCGCGGATGAAGCGAATCGGGTTGGAGCGCGGAAGAACTTTCGACCTCGCGAAATTTGATCCCGCGGTCTGCGTCGCGTTGCAGCACGTGCCTGCTGACGCCATCAAGGCAATGCAGGCCAAATACAAAACTCTCGCGCGCGTGGCCAATGGTTGGCAAATGAACACAGACACGATGGGCGTCTACGGCGATTACTACCTCAAGCGTGCCGTCGTCGCGATGACCGGTCTTGGCGCCAATCAAACCGAGGATGCGATGTACCCTCAGAGCTTGACAGATGCTGACGGCAATCCGCTCGTAGGCGGCAGCCGCTATGTACTGCGCTTCACCAAAGGCAAGTTGCCACCAGCGGGCGCGTTCTGGTCGCTCACGATGTACGACGCCGACGGCTTCCCGGTTGTTAATCCGCGGAATCGCTATGCCATCGGTGACCGCGATGAGCTTGCGTACAACAGTGACGGCTCGTTGGAAATCTATGTCCAGCCCGAGAGCCCGGGGAAGGACAAGGAGACAAACTGGCTCCCGTCGCTTAATAGTGGCGCGCTGAACATCACGATGCGCCTTTACGCGCCTAAGGCCCAAGCACTCGACGGCACCTGGACGCCGCCGCCAGTGAGACGAGTGACCTAGTCCCGCGTGGGACAATGGCCAAGTCAAGGGAGTACTTGATCGAGATAGGTGAGGGTCCCCGAGAATTCGGATCGCGATGGCGCGGCAGTAAGCATGTTCCTGACCGGCAGCCTGAACCAGGTTGCCGGTGATAGAAGCGAGATTTATAGAATGGCGATAAAAGAACGCCAACACTTAACTACGCCTCTTGGCGCCAAGGACACAGTCGAGAACGTGAAGCGCTTCGGTGACAAATCGGTGGAGAACATTATCCGCACCGATGAGCGCTACGGCCACGATGGACTGTTCAAGGGCCCGCGGGGTTGGGGCTATTGGAACCACCTCGAACACCCGAAGCCCATCCAGAATCCGAATCTCTGGCCCGACGTGTCATCAACGTATTTCTTCAGCCAGATGGCCATGCCCGCAGGTAGCACCATGACGTTGCGTGCCGCATATCCGCATGCACGCTATTTTCAGTTTCAGCTCTACAGAGCCGAGCGCAACACCTTTGTTGCCATCGGCGAATCGTTCGCCGGGCACGAGATTGAGCCCGACTCAGGGTCCAGCAACCCGTTCCGCGTGGGCGCCAACCGGCTCGCCGAGCCACGCAACTTTACCCTCAGAATCCTTGCCGTAGATGCCCCGGCTGATCCGAAACTTCGCGAGAAGAACACGCTCTATGCTGGTGAGGACGGCGGTGAACTTCAAGGGGTGATTCGCATCTATCTCTCGGATCAGGGCAGCGACGGAGCAGGATGGGGGCTGGCTTCAACGCCCTTCGCTGGACGCGGATTGCCGAGCTACGAGACGACGCTCGTTGACGGAACCAAGCTTTCAGCGGAGGAAGTCGTCAAGCGCTTCGCTCGGCCGATGGAAGGCAATACCAAGCCGCCGTTAACGCCTGAGCAGTGGATGGGAGCTGTTCATGCCGCGGATAACGACCCGAGCCTCGATCCGGTGACGGCGCCGGCGCGCAAGGATCCAAAGTGGGAGAAGTTCTGGACCATTAGATATACCGTCCTGGGCACCTTCTTGACGCCCGAAGAGCGCGCCAAGATCCCCTACGCCGGGGCTATGGAGGGTGGCGGAGAAGGTCCATATCTGGTCACCTACCTTTCGCGCCAGTTCGGCCCGGTGTACGTCATGCACGGCAAGATGCCAATTTTTCCCAATACGTACGCTGGCATTGGTGACGGGGGACTCGAAGTCATGCCAGAGGCGCAAACCCAGTACTGGTCGCTGGTCAGCTGCGAGGCGGCTCCGTCGGGGCGTGTCGTGGATGGCGTGACCGACATGCAAGTGCCGCTGGATGGGGATCGCAACTACACGATCGTCGTCAGCCGCCGTGAAGACCGGCCGCAGAACGCGACCATCGAGAACGGCATCACATGGGTTGAATGGAGTCTTCGCGGCGAAGGTCTCGATGATCCGAAGAATCGCACTGACTTCGGAATGCTCTTGCTGCGCATTATGGCCAACAACCCAAAATGGGCTCAGAGCCCGGACAAAGTCACCAAGCCTGGTACGGAGGAAGCCGTTATGGGGCCTTACTACCCTCGTGGCTATTACACCACCAAGGATGAGTTCGAGATCGGGCGGCTATCCGCCCCGAATAGGAGATAACAATGGAAAGAAAAGTCACTGAAGTTACGGTCACCGGAACGCGCAATTTGCGCTACGGCGAATTCCTGGTTGTCACGGCAGACGGCATTGAGGTTTACAACTCGACCGGTCTTAGCAAATGTCCGGCCGATCAATGGAAGGCGCTGGATGTTGACAAGCTTGCCAAGCAATTTGGCGCGCCGAAGGTCCAACTTAACGGTCCGCAGTATTGGATGATGGATTCTCAAACACTGTCATTCGGCGAGACGGCCTCATTTGGAGATATTGACGCGCGGTGGGCCGCGACGCTCGACCCCGCGATGTTGTCAAAAGAGGCACCGGGGACCGCCCCGTACACGGTTTTCATGCCGAAGAAGAAACAGAAAATGGTGTACTCCAAGGGTAAGCTTGTTTACGAACTCGTGGATCCCGACGGCAACTGCTATGTCCTGCAGGGTCGGAAGGAGCAGGTCCCGATGGAATCGCTCGCGACGCTCGGCGAGCAGATGAAACAGCTGCCTGCGGGCTGGCGATATCGGACCAGGATCCTGAACGAAGATCTGGTGCTGGACCTTGGGCCTGACAATACGATCTATGCAGTCGGAGACGAATTCCATCAATACTACACACGGATCCCAAAATGATTCGCACGCGCCTGAACGGGTTAGAGGATGAGGAAAGCAGTTGGAGAAAGATGGAAAATTGTTCATTAATCGATTTTCCTTATGAAGAAAGCAGAAAGCGTCATAACACAACTCGGGTCACCTCGTCTCAGCGCGGGAGGCCGCTCGCATCGCGATGGCGCGGCAGTAAGCATGTTCCACAAAGCATCGGCGCATAAAGGCGGGCTGAACATCATCATGGTTGCGTGCCCAGGGCCCAGGCACTCGACAGCAGCAAGACGACACCGCCCGTGAGACGCGTTCCGTAATCGCTCTGCCCTCCCCGGCTGCACAGCCGAGCGTAACAAACCCGGCACTGAAGAAGTCGTCATGGAGCCCTTGAACTCATCGATCCCGAGGGCCACATGTATGTCCTGCAGGCTCGCGAAGAGAAGTTCCCGATCGAATCGCTCGCAACGCTTGGCGAACAAATGAAGCAGTTGCCCAAAGACTGGCAATACCGCTCCCGAATCCTGACTGAGGACCTGGTGCTGGACCTCGGACCTGACAAAACGATCTACGCCGTCGGGGACGAGTTCCATCAATACTACACCCGGATCCCAGAAGCGAAATAACTCAGGCTGGCAAGCAAAAAGCTGCTGGCCTCGGGGAATACATAGGTCTTCAGCGAGGGGAGGACCTCCCGCGTGTTCAGATCCATCGCAACGATCACCGAATCCGCCCGAAAGCGGCGCAAGCTTTCAGACTTTCACCAATTGCGGTCACTCTCTGATTCGCAGATCGCGCCCCCTCATTCATCCCGATGAAGTTTTTTGAAATCGAACCTTGACGAACCAGACAGCGACTTTGAACCACTCCAAACTGTCAATACTGACAGTATCAACTCACATGGGCTATCCATAATATCGGTCACAATTAACCCTCCGGGGTTGGCTTACAGGAGGAACAAGTGGGTCCGGGGAAGCATGCCAGCTTCCCCGGCTGATGTTGTTGGATCCCTCCACCTTTTCCGCCCTGCAATTTTGTAAACAGAGTCGAGTGCCAGAAATGTCGCTGAAAACCACCCGGTCGGTCACCATTATCTCAGGAATCGAGATCGCAGAAAGAGAGGAAATCCAGTGTTAAAAAAATCTCTTCGGATTCGATCGCTGCGGTTGCTATCATCGCACTAATGCGCCTCGCGCTTGCCAGAAGCTGAGCAGCCACCAGCGACGGATGAACCCGAGCTTGCTAAAAACTTGCTAACGCTGTCCCGCTCGGTCTGTGAATGCTTAGTGACACGGATCGCCAGCGCCGAAAGGAGTAGACCTAAATGAACGACACACGACCACCGGGCCCGCTCGATCGTCTTCTCGGGATCTTCGGCGATGTGCGGGCGGGGGAGGGCGGTACCGTCCTCTTAATGTCTCTCAACGTATTCCTGCTCCTGGTCGCCTACTACGTGCTGAAGACCGTTCGCGAACCTCTGATCCTGATGGCCGGCGGGGCCCAGCTCAAGTCATACGCCGCCGCTGCCCAGGCACTGACGCTCGTCGCTTACGTGCCGTTATACGGGTGGGCGGCATCGCGACTCCCGCGACAACGATTCCTAATGGCCGTCATCCTGTTCTTCGTGGGATGTATCCAACTCTTCTTTTTTGCCAGCCGGATCGGGGTTCCATATCTCGGCTTCCTATTCTTCGTTTGGGTGGGGATCTTCAGTCTGACGACGATCGCGCAGTTCTGGTCCTATGCGAACGAGATCTACGCGCGCGCCGATGGGGAGCGCCTGTTCCCCCTAATCGCTGTTGGCTCAGCGGCGGGTGCTCCGCTGGGGGCCGCTCTCGCCGAGCGGCTTTTTGCGTTGCATTTGAACCCGTTCCTGATGATGGAGATCGCCGCGGGGATCCTACTGCTGCACCTGGGACTGTACCGGATCGTGAGCCGCCGCGTTGCTTCCGGTACGGCACTGGCTCGAGAGCCGATAAAGGCTGGCAACGGTTTCGCCCTGGTGCTGAAGAGCCACTACCTGCGCTTAATCGCTCTCTTCCTCGTCCTTCTAAACATCGTTAACACGGTCGGCGAGTATATCCTCGGACAGGCGGTGGTGACGACAGGTAACGCCCAGCTTGCGGCCAACCCCGGCTTCAACAAGGAAGCCTTCATCGGCACGTTCTACGGCAAGTATTTCTTCTGGACGAACATAGCCACCATCCTCATCCAGGCTTTCCTCGTCTCGCGCATCGTCAAGAAGTTCGGCATGCGTGGCGTCCTGTTGGCGCTTCCGGTAGTGGCGTTGGGGGCCTACGGGCTGGCTTCAGTCGGGGCAGGCTTGTCGGTGCTACTCTATGTGAAGATCGCGGAGAACAGTACCGACTACTCGGTCATGAACACTGGAAAGCAGATGCTGTGGCTGCCCACCAACCGCGAGGAGAAATACAAGGCCAAGCAGGCCATCGACACCTTCTTCGTGCGGACCGGCGATATGCTCGCGGCCGGTGTTGTGTTCCTTGGTACGCACCTTTTGAGCTTCAGCGTAGCGGGGTTTGCTCACGCCAATATCGCGTTTGTATTGATAGCCATCGGTGTCGCCATCCTCCTGTTGCGGGAGTACTACCGCTTGACGGAGCCGGCTGCCAGTCAGCCTGCTCCGCGCTTGACAGAGCCGGTTGCCGGTCAGCCTGCCGCCTAGCGTTTGGATTAACAATTTGATTAGGGTCCCAGGGTCACACACACAATCAATCGAAATGCTCCTCACTCCGTTTAGGAGTGATTGTTTATAGACCGGAACATCACAAATACCAGGCGCCGTTCGGAGGAGCGGAGTGATGCTAGCAGGCCGCTGAAAAAGGGCTGTTTGCAGCACTCGCCTTGTTTTTGGAAGTTTTGGAAACAACGACGAGAGCACGATCCACGAAATTTCACGAAATAAAGAACGAATTTGGTTTTTAGTTCGTGTGGGTTCGTGGATCGGGGTCTTTGTCTTCCTTTTTCCAGCAGCCTGCTAGTCTAGAGGGATACCTATCTAGTAGAGTTCCGCTCCTCCGAACGGGCGCCGGAGGGGATTAGGATCATGAGCAACGCAGCTTTCCAGAGAGGTTGAGACTGTGACTCGGTCGACACGCAATATCCTCATTGGCCTTGGTCTGGGTATTGTGACGGGTTTGTTCCTCGGCGAGAAGGCCGGGGTTTTCAAGTTCGTGGCCGACGCCTACGTCAGACTTCTCCAGATGACCGTCCTTCCCTACCTTATTGTTTCAATGGTTGGGGGCTTCGGTAGTTTGGACACTACTAAGGCCGGTCGTCTGTTCCTGCGAGTGGGAATCCTCACGGTTGTGTTGTGGGGGCTTGCGCTCGGCCTGGTCTTCTTGATGCCGCTTGCGTTCCCCACGGTCGAGACAGCTTCATTTTTCAGCACCACGCTCGTCGAGGAAGTACCCCCCGTCGATTTCATTTCTCTCTACATTCCGACAAACGCCTTCCAGTCCCTGGCCAACAACGTCGTGCCCGCAGTGGTCCTCTTCAGCGGATTTGTGGGGATCGCGCTGATCGGCCTCGAGAAGAAAGAGCCGCTGCTGTCCTGGCTTTCGGTTGTGGAGAAGGTACTCGGTCGTGCGAACAAGTTTGCGGTTCGTCTGACACCGATCGGGCTGTTCGCCATCGCGGCTAACACAGTGGGAACGTTGGACACCGAGCAAGTGAGCCGCCTGCGCGTCTTTCTAATCGGGTACGGAGCAATGTCGCTGCTTCTCGCTCTCTGGATCCTGCCCGGGCTGGTGGCCTGCCTGACGCCGATACCTGCACGCCGAGTCTTACAGTCCACTCGTGACGCATTGATTACTGCCTTCATGACTGGTGAACTGTTCGTCGTTCTGGCGATCCTTGTCGACCGCTCGAAGGAACTGCTGAAGGAGCAAGGTCTTGACGAGCCTGAGGAGGGTGCTCCAGTGGACATCATTATCCCTGCATTCTACAACTTCCCACACGTGGCCAAGTTGCTGTCTCTCAGCTTCGTACTGTTCGCCGCCTGGTACTCGGATACACTCGTGTCGTGGGCCAATCGCGTGCAGCTGGCCCTGGCGGGGATCGTAAGTCTGTTCGGCAGCATGAACACAGCGATTCCGTTTCTTCTGGATCTCGCGCGCGTCCCCTCAGACACGTTTCAGCTCTTCCTCGCGACCGGTATCCTCAACTCACGTTTTGGGACGCTTGCCGCGGCCATGCACATGGTCGTTTTGGCCCTGGTTGGGACCTACGCGATGACCGGCAAGCTGCGCTTCTCGCCCCTGCGCATACTCCGTTACTGTGTAATCTCGGTCGTGGCAACCGGCATCACGCTGGTTGGGATAAGCTTCCTGCTCCGGGTCACCGGACAGGGGACCTATAACAAGGACCAGGTGGCAGTGAGTATGCAATTCCGTTATCCGCGGTCGCAGAAGGCTGTCGTCCTGAGCGAGATGCCTAAAGAGCCGCTCCCGCTCCCGCGCGAGGGCATCTCCGTGCTTGAGGCGGTTCGGGAGCGGGGGCGCCTCCGCGTGGGCTACATCCCAGTCGCTATGCCGTATAGCTTCGTAAATGGCAAAGGGGAGCTGGTCGGCTTTGACGTCGAGATGGCCTATACGCTGGCGGCAGAGCTGGGTGTCGCGCTCGAGTTCGTTCCGGTCACGAACGATAACCTTGCCGATGTGCTGGACGCCAGCCAGTGCGATGTGGTTATGAGCGGAGTGATCATGACGACGCGCCGGGCCGATCGAATGGCCTTTTCATCGGACTATCTCGACGAGACGCTGGCCTTCATTGTCCCGGATTACCGGCGTGCGGACTTCTCAAGTGCGGATTGGATCCGCAAGACTCCTGGTCTCCGGGTGGCGGTTCCCAACTTGCCGTACGCCCGTGACCTTGTCCATCGGGAGTTCCCGGGCGTGACCATAGTTGAGATTCCCCTAAACAACACTAGCGTCACCGACTTTTTCAAAGGGCAAGGCGAGCCGGTTGACGCGCTGGTCCTGACCGCTGAGCGAGGCTCTTTCCGGACTCTCCTCTATCCAGCCTTCTCGGTGGCGGTCCCGCATCCGGTCATCCTCAAGCTACCGCTTGCCTACCCGGTGGCGCGACACGACATCGAGGCCGCGCGATTCCTCTCCAACTGGATCGACCTTAAGAATAAGGACGGCACGATCCAGTCTCTCTACGACTACTGGATCCTGGGACGCGATGCCAGTCCCCCCAAAAAACGGTGGTCGGTGCTCCGCAACGTGCTGCACTGGGTTGATTGAGGCTTTACCGCAAAAGGCCAGGTGATATCACGCTGGGGAAAACCTCAGTAGGCGCTCAGCGGCCTGGGGTGCCCGCTTTATTCTGTGGTCAAGACTGTTAGATTTGACAGTATTTGCAGACCCGGCATCGGTGTACACTCAAGCGTCTTTATACCGTCGGATGAGTTCAAGGCGAGAAGCTGGACAGAGCTGGCCCTCCAAGGCTGTTCTGTTCTTTCTGGTATCAATCATTGAAGCTGTAAGGCGAAATGAATAACAGCCTTTGAAGAAAGGGCAGGAGGATCGGCCACCATGTTATCCCAGTTTTCAAGACACGCGAGAAAGAATGCTCGCAAATACTTCACGCGTGTGCGAGCAAGCAGTATTAGCTGCCTGTTAATTTGCGCAGTTCTATTATTGGGACCCCTAACGCAACTCTGTTCAACATCGCGGGCAGAAACCCCAGGGCCAGCCCAGCAAACTCGTCAGCAAATTTCTTTACCAACACCGCGGAGTCACTACGACATTTTCAAGCCAGGCACTTCGGGGCTTCCGCTATTGTTGGACTTATTGAAGGAATTCGAGCCAGAAACCCAGAAGGTGCTGTTGCGTTTCGCTATAGCCTCGGGTCTTCAGGACACTTTAGCAAACCGCGAACTCGCATCGGCAGACCTTAAAAAGCTCCAGAGTTTGGCCGAGGAAGCTAATTTACCCAAGCAACCGCTTATTCCAAAAGAGCAGGCCATCGCTTTGATCAAGCAGACGAATTGGGCTGCGCATCGTCCAATATTGTTGGAGTTCTTCTTGCACCAGTCCCAGGTCCTGGAAATGATTCCCGAAAAGTGGGGAAGTATCTGGGCCCCTATTGTGCACGATGCATTGCTCTACTTTCTGGACCACCTTTCTGATGATCGTCTTCTGGACAAGCTTGTCAGCCTGGCCTACCTTCCTCCCGGCACATCGCGTGGCGACTATCTCAAAGAATTCGTCTCTAAAGTCCCCAGTCTGCAAAAGCTGGGTCAGATCCTGGCCAGGAATCCTGATCTCTCAGCTGACTATCGAAAGTCGCTTCAGGATTTGGAAAACGGTATTCACACGATGACCCGGGAGGAGTTGGTTCAGTTCATAACTGAGGATGTCGGCAAGCCCTCGATCGACAAATATCAGATACAGTTTGCGGACAAGATTCTTGCCGAAGCCAGCGTTGGTGCCATCATTCGTGCGACAACGATGCCGCCCGGAGGCACGGTGCGGCGGCAGGCGATTTGCAAAGTCGTCAAACCCTACGTTCTCGTAAATATGCCTGAGGATCTTTCCATTATTAATGGCCTGGCAGAGTACTTCACCGTAAACCACGATTTCTACCAACTCGGCTCGATGCCTCTGGTAGAGATCTTCAAAGAGCTCGGCAAGTCCCTAGCCGACGAAATCAACATTACTGACGAGCAGAAAAACTTCATCCGCGCTCGAGAGTATTACCGAGGTAGTAAGAAGGTTGTCGTGCCGGAGATATTTCCCATCTCAACCAGCCACGTCACATTCATGGAATTTATCGCCGGTGAGAAAATCACCAGCGCTTTCCCGGGCGACACCAGGCAGCGAGCCATCATGGCAAACCGATTGAGCGACGTCTTAACCGGCGACGTCATTTTTTCGTCCAAGTCAGAGGCTATCTTTCACGGAGATCCGCACCCCGGAAATGTCTATCACATAACCGGTGATCCTAAGAACCCGTATCTGATCTCCTTGTTGGATTGGGGATTGATGGGAACGTTTCCGCGTAAGGACCGGCTTGCACTGATGCAATTGATTCTCGGCGTTGGCCTCGCGGACGCCAAACGCTTGCACAATAATGTGGGAGCCCTGCTGGAACATGGATTACCCAGTTCTCCGGAAAAGGTGCAGAAAATCGATGCTCTCATAGCAGAGATCATCAAACCCAAGGCAGGACGGGGCAGCTTTGATGCTCTGGAAGAATTGCTTTTCGGATTGATTGAGCTGGGGTATACGACCAAATTTAACCTGAATATCTTTATCAAGTCTCAGCTTACGATTGCCGGCGAACTCTATGAGCTTGATCCAACACTCAAGCAGGATGATCTGCTGGAAAAACAAGTCACCGCGCTCGTCAAAAAGGAAATGCCCAAGCGGCTGCTTTGCGTCGTGTTTTGCTGGAACTCTCACGGCTATCAAAGCCTGCTCTCCAACGGGGATCTTATGGATGCACGTCGAATATCAAAAAAACCAAAGGAAGCCAAGGTTGCCTCCACGAAAACTGTCTCGAGGTTAAACGTTCAGGTGCAACACTGAATACCGCCGAACAACTGACTTTAGTCGAGCAGGGACTCGGTCAAGCCGTGTCTGACTTTTCCTACAATGGGGCCGACGAGTCGCCATCAGCGAAAACAATTGAGGAGTGAATCATGGACGCCCGAGTAATCGCCCTCATCGTCTTTTCGTGCGTCTACGGCAGCGCGATGTTCGGTTTTTTCCTTGGCAAAGTACTGCCCGACCGTCATCTGGACAACGAGGCGAAGGATATCGTTAAGCTGTCGACCGGCTTGATCGCTACGCTCTCCGCGCTCGTCCTTGGCTTGTTGGTCTCCTCGGCAAAAGGAACGTTCGATCAGGTTAACAACGAACTAATGCAGATGGCCGTCAAGACTGTGATGCTTGACCGCGTCCTGGCCCAATATGGACCAGAGGCAAAGGAAATCCGCACTGGGCTTAAGCGCGCCTACATCGCTGGGAGCGAGGCGCTAATTTCCGGGGACGAGTCACAGCAAGCGAAATTGGATACCCCCGAAGGAGTAGCCCGGTTGGAAGGGCTTCAGGCCAGCATCCGGTCACTTACTCCACCGAACGACGCGCAGCGCGGGCTGCAGTCGCGCGCTCTCCAGATCTCTTCGGACATGGCCGGTTCACGCTGGCTCCTGATCATGCAGAGGAAGGGCTCGGTCTCAACACCGTTGCTGGTGGTGCTGGTGTTTTGGCTAAGTATCATTTTTGCGGCCTGGGGTGTGTTCTCCCCACGTAACCTGATAGTTGCCGTGGCTTTGCTCGCGTGCGCGCTCTCAGTCTCGGGTGCGACTTTTCTGATCCTCGAGATGGACCGCCCGCTTACCGGGTGGATCAGGGTCTCCCCGATTCCGATGCAACAGGCAGTCGCCCATCTCGGTGAGTAACAATCCGAAACGTTTTTTGCAGGTCGGATGAAAAACGAGCCTGATTCGCTGGCTATGGCGAGTACGGCTACAAGGGGACCATCCGAACTCGGTTTTTCACCCCGCTAGGTGATCCTAATCCTATTGTTGTGACCCTAATCCAATTGTTGCGGCCCGCGTCCAAACCAAACACCTCCGGCTCCGTTCGTAGGAGCGATTGGGTATTTAGCCGCCCGGTTTGGATTTTCAGCGCAACTATCTCATAGCTTTCAACAGCCATGACGATCCCCCAAGGTACCAAACTCGGTCGGTACGAAATTCGCTCACTGCTGGGCGCGGGCGGCATGGGTGAAGTCTATCTCGCCGACGACCTCAATTTGCACCGGCGAGTCGCCGTCAAAGTCCTGAGCGCCGACCTTACCACCAACAGAGATCGGCTGCAGCGTTTCAAGCGCGAAGCCTATGCAGCCTCGAGTCTGAACCATCCGAACATTCTAACCGTTCACGAGTTCGGCTCTGAGAATGAGAACCACTTTATCGTTACAGAGTTTGTCGATGGCGAGTCGTTGGGTCAGCACCTCCGGCGCGCACCCTTCCAGCTAAATGAAGTACTGGAAATAGGAATTCAGGTTGCCTCGGCGCTAGCCGCGGCGCATGCGGCGGGCATCGTGCATCGCGACATCAAACCGGACAACATCATGCTGCGGCGCGACAATCTGGTTAAGGTGCTGGATTTTGGTTTGGCCAAGCTCAGTGAGCCAGAGCTCTCTACTAATACCGAAGTGCAAAGCCAAGCATTGCCTCTTACCACTCCCGGCGTGGTGATGGGCACGGCGCGTTATATGTCGCCGGAACAGGCCCGCGGTCTGCCGGTGGATGCGCGCACCGACATCTGGAGCTTAGGCGTCGTGCTCTATGAAATGGTGACCAGGCATGCGCCGTTTACCGGCAAGACGATGAGCGACGTAATCGTGGCCGTTCTGAGCACGCATCCCCCACTTCTCACTACATACAGGACGGATGTCCCCGCAGAGCTGGAACGCATCATCACCAAGGCACTCCGCAAGGATGAGGAAGAGCGTTATCAGCTAGCTAAAGATTTGGGACTGGATCTAAAAACCCTGAAGCAGCGATTGGAGTTTGAAACTGAACTTGAGCGCAGCGGTGAGGGACGGAGAGGTGGCGAGGGAAGGCGGATAGTAACGAGCCCGGAACACGCGCAAACAGCGGAAACGTTGGTGGCGGAGCCGAAGGACAATGCCGCAGGCCAACTTCACGCTGTATCGGGAGCCGTGTCTGAATCGGACCTGGAAGCTGGCCAGACGCGAGTTAAACGCGACACGGATCCTCAACGGGCCTTCACGGTGCCTGCTGAGGGAGAGACTGGGTTCACTACGCCAGCCGCTCGAGCGATCTCTAACATAGGTCGCTTAGCCAGCTTTGCGCGCCAGCAATGGAAAGCACTCGCGGCAGTCGCTGTCTTCGGCGTCGTTGCGCTAGCGGCGTTCGGCATCTACTGGCGTTTGCATACGTCCGTCAAGCTCACCGACAAAGACACCATTGTGCTCGCTGATTTCACCAACACCACCGGTGATGCCGTATTCGACGGAACACTACGGCAAGGGCTGGCATCACAATTGGAGCAGTCGCCTTTTCTGGCCATGGTTTCCGACGATCACATCGCCCAGACGCTGGCACTGATGACCAAGCCAAAGGATTCACGGCTCACCGATCAATTGGCGCGCGACGTCTGCCAGCGCACTGGGAGCAAAGCGACCATTGAGGGATCCATGTCCGGCATAGGCGGCCCGTACACACTGGGCTTGAAGGCGGTGGACTGCCGCAGCGGTGCGGTGCTGGCGGACGTCAAGGAGAAAGCAGACGCCAGGGAGCAAGTGATCCCGGCGCTGGGCAAGGCGGCGGCCAAGCTGCGTGACGAATTGGGAGAATCGCTGGCTTCGGTGCAGAAGTATGACGTCCCGGCCCAGAACGTCACCACCAGCTCGCTCGAAGCGTTGCAGGCCTATAGCCTGGGGTCAACGGCCTGGCACGTAAACGCGGATTTCAAGGGCGCCATAGCGTCTTTCGAGCGCGCTGTCAGCCTGGATCCGAATTTCGCCATGGCCTACAGGGCGCTGGCGGTGAACAATCAAAACATTGGCGAGAGCGCCCGGGCAGCGGAATTTGCCCGCCGCGCGTACGAACTGCGCCAGCGCGTGAGCGAGCGGGAAAGGTTCGCCATCGAGTCCGCTTACGAGACCAACGTCACGGAAAACTACGAGGCGGCCCGCAAAGTTTACGAATTGTGGGCGCAAGCCTACCCACGCGACGACGTACCGGCAAGCACCCTGGGCGGCATCTATGCAGCACAGGGGGACCTTGAGAAGTCACTCGCAGCAAGGCAAGAGAGCCTGAGGCTCGATCCTGGAAATGTGGTCGGCTACTCTAATCTCATGTTTTCGTACATCGTGCTGAACCGGCTGGACGAGGCCAAAGCTACGATACAGGAAGCCCAGAATCACAGCCTTGATTCCCTGCTCCTTACAATCGGGTTGTATCAGATCAGTTTCCTGCAGCAGGATACGGCCGGGATGGAGCGCGCGGCGGCCCTCCTGATTAGCAAGCCTGGAGGGGCGCCAATCGCTTTATCCCTTGATTCGGATACAGCAGTATACCGCGGGCAGATGTCCCGAGCGCGGGAGTTGACACGGCGCGCGGTTGAGGATGTGAAGCGCGCCGGCAATAACTATAGGGCGGCTACTTTCCTGGCCCAGGCTGCGTTGCGCGAGGCCCTGGTGGGCAACCTGGATTTGGCGAAGCGTCAGGCTGAGGAAGCACGCAGCCTTTCGGACATCAAGTACATTCAGGGCCTGGTTGCGATCACGTTCGGACTAGCCGGCGATTCCGCGAAAGCCACGCGGATAGCCGATGATCTGGCTCAGCGCTATCCGGAAAGTACGATCATACAATTTCATTCCCTGCCGATGATCCGAGCGGCTATCGCCGCTCGGGGTGCGAACGCTGCCAATGCGCTTGAAGAGTCTGCGGGAGCCGCCACCTATGAGCTGGGCAATCTCTATCTCGCTTACCTGCGCGGCCAGGCCTACCTCGCGGCGGGACAAGGCACGCAGGCGGCCGCGAAGTTCCAGAAGATCCTCGACCACCCCGACCTGGTCATGAACCAATCCATCGGCGCTCTGGCGCATTTGGGCCTCGGCCGCGCCTACGTCATGACCGGGGACACCGCCAAAGCCAAAACTGCTTACCAGGATTTCTTTGCCCTCTGGAAAAACGCCGACCCTGACATTCCGATCCTGAAAGAAGCCAGGGCAGAGTATGAAAAACTGAAGTAACCAAAAGGTTTCCTCAGTTCGTTGCATCGTGACCCTAAATCCAATTGTTATCCACAAAGCCTCCGGCTTATCATCCTCAATAGCTCACAGAAGAGCGGAATGCGTAAATCCCTCTTTCGCCCCGGACGCAAATGAGCCAAACTTTTTCACCCCTCTAGACTGGTCTAGTCCATGAGCCTGTCGGGAAAATCGGATTTCTCCGTGCAGCCTCCGTGATCTCCGTGTCTCCGTGTTGAAATTGCTTCGGAAAAGGACCACCACGGAGACACACAGAACACTGAGAAGCTTTTTACCGACAGAC
>WNGF01004539.1_pt1 | contig 18181 bp, 16 predicted proteins | sample 5400641 | NCBI WGS metagenome assembly WNGF01 (sample SAMN13153371, study PRJNA577476) | soil metagenome | isolation source: 80 cm soil or saprolite under grassland replicate 2 | place: USA:California | collected 2016-06-15
CTGAACATCTTCAACTTCAACGACACGCCGGCGCCGAGCCACTTCAATTTCTTCTTCTCGCCGAGCGTCTTCTACACGCGGCGCATCGGCCGCGCGCCGCAGGTGATTCCCGCGGCCGACTTCGTCGACGTCCCCTCGGAGACGACGATCCTCGGCGCCGCGAAGGTCACGGGCAAGCTGCCGGGCGGGTGGGCCATCGGCGTCCTCGACGCGCTCACCGCCGCGGAGCACGCGCGCTTCGAGAGCGGCGGCGTCTTCGCGCGGCAGCAGGCCGAGCCGATGACGAACTACTTCGTCTCGCGTGCCACGAAGGAGATCGGCGACACGTCGCGCGTCGGCATTTTGCTGACCTCCGTCGACCGACGGCTGCCGGAAGAGTTGACCTTGCTGCGGAAGTCGGCGGTCACCGGCGGCCTCGACGGCTACAGGAGCTTCGCCGGGAAATCGTGGATCCTGGAGGGCTCCGCGGTTGGCTCGCGCGTCACCGGCAGCGCCGAGGCCATCGCGGCGACGCAGACGTCGCCGGCGCACGACTACCAGCGGCCCGACGCGGGGCACGTCGTGTTCGATCCGACCCGGACGTCGCTGAGCGGCTGGGGCGGACGGGCCATGCTGTCGAAGGCGACGGGACTCTGGCGGCCGAACATCTCCGTGCAGGCGTACTCGCCGGGCTTCGAGACGAACGACGCCGGCTTTTTGCAGCGCACCGACATCGTCTCGGCGCACGCGATCGTGCAGTTCGTCGATCAGAATCCGACCGCGCACTTCCGCGAGCGAAACCTCTGGCTCGGCACGTGGCAGAACCGGAACTTCGACGGGAACACGCTCGAGCGCGGCGTCTTCGCCGAGACCTTCGGCACGTTCCTGAACTACTGGAACGGCAACGTCTCGCTCTTCGGAACGACGGAGGCGTTTTCCGACCGCACCACGCGCGGCGGGCCGTTGGTGCGGACGCCGGCGTCGTGGAGCTCCGACTTCGGCATCGGCAGCGACCAGCGCAAGAGCTTTTCGGCGCAGCTCAACGGCCACCTCGACGGCAGCCGCGACGGCTCGTACACGCACACGCTAAGCCTGGGGATCACGGCGCGGCCGCGCTCGAACCTGCAGATCAGCGCGGGGCCGTCGCTGACGCACCTGCACGACCACACGCAGTACGTGACCGCAATCGCCGATCCGGCGGCGACGGCGACGTATGGGAAGCGCTACGTCTTCGCCGACCTCGAGCAGCGCACGTTCGCGCTGGAGACGCGCGTCGACTGGACGCTGACGTCGCGCCTCTCATTCCAGCTCTACCTGCAGCCGTTCATCGCCTCGGGCGATTTCCACGACTACCACGCCCTAGCCGCGGCGCGGACGCGCGACTACACGCCGTTCGCGTGGAGCGCCCCCGATCCCGACTTCAACTTCCGCAGCGTGCGCGGCAGCGCCGTGGCGCGGTGGGAGCTCCGCCCCGGCTCGGCGCTGTACGTCGTCTGGAACGAGAACCGCGCCAACGTCGCGCCGTTCGGCGACTTCCGCCTGCGCCGCGACCTCCGCGCCATCCCCACCGCGCCGTCGCACGACGTCTTCCTCATCAAGTTCTCGTACTGGCTGCCGCTGTAAGAGGGGACAGGGGACAGGGACGGGGGGACAGCAGTTTTTCCTGTCCCCTGTCCTCCATCCCCTGTCCCCTGCTATTGTCCGAAGCATGAGTGATGAGGAGACTTTTGACGAGCGCGCGCTCGCGAAGAAGTACGGCGTCCGCGAGCTCGTCTTTCCCGACAGCGAGCAGCTCAAGGCGCTGACCGCGTATCTGTCGGACGCCGTCGAGAACGGCCGCAGCGGCCCGGTGCCGAAGATGGCCGTGATGGTTATGCTCGAATTCCTGCAGGGCGTACTCAACCGCCAGCACATCACCAAGGGGCCGCGGATGTCGGACCGCGAGTTCGACGCCCTGCAGACGCCGTACTACCTGGCGGCGCGCATCGTCACGAAGCTCGTGCGCGAAAGACGCGAGCTCGCGGAGAAGAAGGGGAAGGTCTATCAGACCACGTACCTCTCGCTGGTGCAGTTCATCGAGCTGCTGCGGAACCTCGTCGATCCCGGCTGCTACTGGATGCGCGTCGGCAAGGTCCCCGAGGGCGTGCTGGAGGTCATGGAGGCGCTGTGGGACTTCGTCCTCCTCTATCCCGAGGCGCGCAAAAAAGGGCGGGCACTGTAGAATCCGGGCGTCCATGTCCCGCTACCTGCAGAAGATTTCTCTGCGGCCATACAGCGATTCGGAAGTCTGGGCGGGGTGGGAGTTGGAGGGCCGCGACGGCGAGATCGAAGGGCTGATCCTCGCCGACGACATGAGCGACGAGGAGGTCGCCGGCTTCGGCGTGACGGAGTTCCAGAAAATCCCGAAGGAATACCTCGCCGACATCCTGCCGAAACGGTGATCCGGTCGTGAAGCGTTACGACAAGGCCTACTTCGACAAGTGGTACCGCCGGCAGCGCGTGAATGCGCCGGCGGAGGTGCGGCGGAAGGTGGCGCTGGCGGTGGCGGCGGCCGAGTACTTCCTGGCGCGCACGCTGCGCGACGTGCTCGACGTCGGCTGCGGCGAGGGGGCATGGCGCGAGCATCTCCGCGCGCTCCGCCCGCGCGTCCACTACCTCGGCATCGACCCGAGCGACTACGTCGTGGAGACGTTCGGCCGCGCGCGCAACCTTCGCAAGGCATCGTTCGGCGAGCTCGCCTCGCTGGGCATCGACCGGCAGTTCGACGTCGTCGTCTCCTCCGACGCCATCCACTACGTGCCCGACGACGAGCTGCGCCGCGGCCTGCCGGCGCTCGTGGCGCTTGCCGGCGGCATCGTGTTCCTCGACCTGCTGACCGCGGAGGACGACATCGTCGGCGACATGGAGGGCCTCATCCGCCGCCCGGCGGCGTGGTACCGCAAGCTCTTCCGCCAGCACGGACTGATCCAGGTTGGCGCGTACACGTGGGCGGCGCCGCCGATTCACGCCTCGCTGGCGGCGATGGAGAGAGGGTAGTTGGTCAGGAAACACCTGACCAACTACCCCATCCTCTCCACATACAGCCCGTGAAAGTGATGCACGCCGTTCTCGCGCTGCGGCGAGAGGCGGCCGGTGTCGTACGTCGACGAGGCCAGGCCGCGCTGCACGGCCTCGCAGATGGCGATGTCCTCGAGCTGGATCTCGTCGCTCCAGGCGATGGTGTCGTCGATCCGCTTCTGCATGTCGGGCGCGTCGGGGTTGTGGAAGTACCACTCGAAGAGCGTCAGCGTCCGGGTTGGGCCGAGCGGCACGATGAGGTTCGTGGAGAAGTTGTCGGGGTAGACATTGAGCATCAGGTTCGGGAAGAGCCAGAAGTACTCGGCCTTGTCGTCGCCATGCCGCAGCGGCGCATGCTGGATGGAGTAGTTGCCGCGCGTCTCCGTGCGGTAGCGCTGGTAGTCGAGGGCACGGAACAGCGAGGGATGGACGATGGGGATGTGATAGCCCTCGAGGTAGTTGTCGACGTAGACCTTCCAGTTGCAGTCGACGAACCATTCCTTTCGCGCGGCAAACGAGAACCTGGCAGGGGCGCACAGCGTGCGCGGGTAAAGGTCGCCGAGGAGCTCGCGCAGCGGCGGCGCGGCGGGATCGAGGTTCACGAAGAGCAGCTCGTTCCACTGCTCGACCCGGAAGCGCGGCAGCGACACGGCGCCGCGGTCGAAGCACTCCACGCCGTCGAACTCCGGCGTCGTCAGCAGCCGCCCGTCGAGCGCATATGTCCAGCCGTGGTAGCCGCACTGCAGGACGGGGCGCTTCCCCTCGCCGTGCGCGATCGGGCCGGCGCGGTGGCGGCAGACGTTCGAGAGAGCGCGCAGCTCGCCGTCGCTGCCGCGTACGATCAGCAGCGGCTCGTTGGCGATCCGCCCGGTGAAGTAGCCGCCCGGCTCCGCGACCTGCTCGGCGCGGCCGACGAGCTGCCACGTGCGCGAGAAGATCGCGCGCTGCTCCGCCTCGAGCACGGCCGGATCGAAGTACCAGTTCGACGGAAGGGTCGAGGCGCGGGCCAGGTTCGGTTCGAATTGCCAGGTCATCGCAGTTTGCGGACGAGAAGATAAACCGGAACGCTGCCGAGGAGCACGGCGACGGCCCAGATGCTAGTCTTGAGGTCGCCTAGGATGACGCCGATGAGGAAGGCAACGGAGGCGAGGAGCGCGAGCGCTGTCGTCAGCGGATGGCCGATGGCGCGGAAGCCTTGCTGCGTGTCGAGTCTGCGCCGCCGCAGCACGAAGAGCGACGTGAACGAGAGCGTGTAGTTCGCCACGAAGAAGAACGCCAGCACCGCCACGACCTGGTTGAACCCGCCCCACATGACGAAGACGGCGGCGATCATGCTGCTGATGAGCAGGGCCACGTCGGGCGTCCCGCCGCGATTGACCTCGGCCGCGCCGTGCCAGAAGAGGCGGTCGCGGGCCATGGCGAAGACGACGCGCGGCGCCATCAGCACGTTCGAGTTGACGGCGCTCAGGAGCGCGACGATGGCGAGGATGCGCGTGATGTTGTCGCCGTCGAAGCCGAAGAGGTGGTGCGCCACGACCGCGACCGGCAGCTTCTCACGCGCGATCGTCCCGAGCGGCACGACGCGCAGGAAGGCGACGTTGAGGACGAGGTAGATGGCCATCACCGCGAAGACGCCGCCGAACATCGAGCGCGGGATGTTCTTTTCGGGCTCCTTCACTTCCTCCGAAAAGTAGATGACCGCGGACCAGCCGTCATACGTGTAGATGACGAGCTGCAGCGCCACGATGAAGGCGACGAGGAGCGAGCCCTCGCGCTCCGGCACGATCCCCTGCGCCGCCGGGTTGCGCGCGCCGAGCCAGAAGCAGGCGGCGATGAAGAGGAGGAAGCCGATGCCTTTGGCGAAGCTGGTGAGGTCCTGGGCGAAGCCGCCCCACCGCACGCCCGCCCACTGCACGAGCGTGAGCACGGCGATGACGCCGAGGGCGATGACCTGCACGGCCCGGAACTGCGGCCAGAGCACCAGCGCGTACTCGCCGAGGACGATGGCCACGGCGGCGGTGGTGCCGCAGGTAGAGATCCAGTCGCTCCAGCCGACGACGAAGCCGCCGTAGTCGCCGAGGGCCTCGCGGACGAAGACGTACTGCCCGCCGGAGCGCGGGACGACGGTGCCGAGCTCGGCGAGCGCGTTCGCGCCGAGGAGCGCGTACGCGCCGCCGATGACCCAGACGGCGAAGTAGAGGCCGAGCGTCGGAAGCTGCTCGGCGATGTCGCCCGGCGAACGAAAAATCCCCGCCCCGATCATGTTCCCCACCGTCACGGCGAGACCGAAGGTCACACCGAGGACGGTGAGGAGACGACGAGCTGGACGGGGCACCGCGGAAGTGTAACGGACACGCTGTCACCCCGAGCGTTAGCGAGGGGCCTGGTGGCGTGGGCGGCGCGACACCCGTCCGCCCAGGCCCCTCGCTAACGCTCGGGGTGACACGTCGCCTACTCGGCTTCCTTCACCACCACCGGCCCGTTGTTCGTCGACAGCGTCACGTTCCGCGTCCCGCTGCCGAACGAGAGCCGGCGCGGGGTGTCGTTGTCGTCGTCGTGCCAGGAGCGCTTCATGTCGCGGCACGCCTCGGCCTTGCACGAGATCGGGCCGTGGCCGTTGACCGTCACGTCGACGCCGCTGCCGAAGTTGCGCGGGAGCTTGAGCGACACGGGGCCGTTCTGCGTCGTCGCGTCGAGCGTTCCGTCCCAGCGCGTGCCGGTGAGCTTCACCGACAGCGGGCCGTTCGTCGCCGAGATCTTCACGTTGCCGGAGCCGCCGGCGAGCGCGATCGGGCCGTTGACCGTCGCCGCGTCGATCGTGCCGCTGGAGTTCTTCAGCGAGACCGGGCCGTTCGTCGCGCGCACCGTCAGCGTTCCGTTGACGCCGTGCAGGCCGATCGGGCCGTTGTGCGCGGTCACGTCGAGCGTGGCATTGCGCGGCGTGCGCACGAGGAGGTAGACGACCCACTGCTGGTCGCCGTCCGGCCCCGAGGCCGTGACCTCGTTTCCGCTGAGCCGCGCGTTGACGGCGCGCAGCATGTCGGCCGACGCCGCGGCCTTGCAGACCGTCACGGCGTAACGCGGCTGATCCCATCCGGCCACGCGGACGCCGCCGCGCTTGTCGCTGACGATCTTCAGCGAGCGCAGGCTCCCGACCGGAAGCTCTTCCTCGGCGCGCAGCGCAGCCTCGTGATCGAACGTGACGCGGATCTGGCTGCACGAGGTCACGTCCTCGTAGTCGTCGGTGGTGATGGAGATGTTCTGGCCGTGATCGTGGGCAAAGAGCGATGGGGCGAGCAAGAGTGTGGCTGCGGCGATGAGTCGGCGCATGGTGTTCCCTCCATTGCGCCGTTAGACGCCGGGATCGGACCGGCGTTAGGTTGGTTAGGGGGCAGGGCGCAGGGGGTGGGGCGCAGGTGGTTGTCGTCGTGAGGAACTCACCTGCGCCCTGCCCCCTGCGCCCCGCCCCCTCTATTGCGCGATGACCAACTCGACCCGGCGGTTCTGCTGCCGCCCCGCCGCGGTCTTGTTCGTGGCGATCGGCTGGGTGTCGCCCTTGCCGACGGCGGTGACGCGGTCGGCCGGCACGCCGGCGCCGACGAGGAAGTCGTGCACGGCTTCGGCGCGCTTCTCCGAGAGTGCCTGGTTTTTCGCCGCGGTGCCGGTATTGTCGGTGTGCCCCTCGACCGTTACCTTGATCGAGCTGTCGCCCTTGAGCTGGTTGGCGATGCGGGTCAGCGTCGTCTGCGCGCCCTTCTTCAGCATGCTCTTGCCGCTGTCGAAGAAGACGCCCGACGACAGCGTGACGATGAGGCCGCGCTCCTCGCGGCGCGTGGCGGCGATACGCGCGAGCTCGTTCTGCATCCGCAGCATCCGCGCCTCGGCGTCGCGCTCGGCGAGCTCCTGCCGCGTCTTCTGGAGCTCCGCCTGGGCCTGCTGCGCCGCGGCCGTGGCCTGTTGCGCGGCGGCGGTCGCTTCCGCCGCCGCTTTCGCTTGCGTCTCCGCTGCCTTGGTTTGCTCGGCCGCCTGCTGCTGCGCCGCGGCGCGCGCCTTATCCGCCTCGGCCTTGGCCTGCTCGGCCGCCTGGGCCTGTTGCTGCGCCTGGACGGCGGCCTGCTGGGCCATCTCGGCCTGCTGCTTGAGCGCCTGCGCCTGGGCCTCGCGCTCCTGCCGCGCGGTCAGCGCCCCAGTGATCGCCGCCTGCTGCGCGCGCTCGGCCTCGGCGCGCCGCGTCATGGCGTCCTGCCGCTCCTGCCGGAACTGCTCGAGCTCCTGCTGGCGGCTGATCAGCTCCGCCTGCCGCGCCGCGAGGAGCTGCGGCGTGAGCGTGCTGGAGCGCTGCGCGGCATCGAGGTCGTTGCGCATCCGGGTGGCGTCGGCGGTCATCGCGTCCTGCGCCAGCCGTTCGCGCTCCTGCGCGGCGCGGAGGGCGATGCTCGCGTCCTCGAGCGCGCGGCGGGAGGCCTCGAGGTCGGCGGCCGTCGCCGTCGGCGAGGCGATGGCGAGCTGGTAGTTGCGCGCCGCTTCGTCGGCGCGGCGCTCGGCCTCGGCGCGTGCGGCGCGGTCGGCAACCCGCTGCGCCTGCGCGGCGGCGCGCTGCGCGTCGACCTGCTGGCGAAGCTGCTCGAGCTCCGCCGCCTGCGCCTGCCGGTTCGATTCCTGCGCCGCGAGCTGTTGCCGAAGCTCCGCCGTGCGGCGCTCCGCCTCCTCGCGCTGCGCGCGCTCGGCCGCGGCGGAACGCTCGCTGGCCGTTTGCGCGAGCCGCGTCCGCTGGAGCTGGAGGTCGGGCATCCGCCGGCTCGCGTCGGTGAAGCGGGCCAGGTAGTAGGCGCGGCGGGCGAGCATCTCGGCGCGATAGGCGAGGCTGTCGGCGACGTCGCTCTGCCTCGTGCCGCGCGAGACCTTCCGCGCGCTGTCGAGGATGTCGGAGGCGAACTTCAGATTCGCGTCGGCGACCAACTGCTCCGCGCCGGCGGCGCGGGCCTGGTCGATGGCCGCCTGCGCCGTGGCGATGCGGGTCTGCGTCGTCGCGCCGCGATCGATCTCCATCGCCGCCGGCTCGTCGACCAGCGTCACGGTCGCGGTCCCGCCGAAGCGGCTGATGTCGTCCTGCAGCGTGCGGATGGCCGCGTTCGTCGACAGCCACCGCGCCTTCGCCGTGGCCGCCTGCGCCGCGGCATTGGCTTCGATGGCGCGCATCTGCGCCTCGCCGGCGCGCTTGCTGTTGTTCCAGTTCTCCTGGGCGAAGCGGAGACGGTACGCGGCGTCGTCGTAGAGCGCCTTCGCGTACGTCGGCGCGCCGGCGCTTTCTGCCACGCCGAGGGCAGATTTTGCCTCTTCGAGAGGAGCGGTGTTGTTGTTCTGAGCGAGGCCGGCCGCTGCAAGAAGCAGCAGCAGTAGGAGCGCGATCCCGGGCGCTTTTCGAGCCATAAAAAACCTCCTTTGCGATCAGATCACAAAGGAGGTTTGCAAATGTAGTGCTCGGCGCTTATTCGTCGAGATGCGTGAGGTCGCCGCCGCCGGCACCGTGCTTGGCGACTTCCTTCAGTGTGTACTCGGCCATGACGCTGTGCCGCCGGCCGTAGGCGAAGTAGATGACCAATCCGAGAGCGAGCCAGATGATGAGCCGGTACCAGTTCTCCGCCGGGAGCGAGAACATCAGCAGCAAGCACGTGAGGATGCCGAGAATCGGGACGAGCGGGACGAACGGCGCGCGGAACGGCCGCTCCGCGTTCGGGTTCGTGCGCCGCATGACGATGACCGCGCCGCAGACGATGACGAAGGCGAAGAGCGTTCCGATGCTCGTCATCTCCGCGAGGATGCTCAGCGGGATGAAGCCCGCCATCGAGGCGACGAAGAGGCCCGTGAGGATCGTCGACTTCCAGGGGGTGCGGAAGGTGGGGTGGATGTCGCCGAAGAAGCCGCGGGGGACGAGTCCGTCGCGCGCCATGGCCAGCATGACGCGTGGCTGGCTGAGCATCATCACCAGGAGCACCGAGGTGATGCCGGTCATCGCACCGGCGGCGACGAGGTACTGCATCCAGTGCATGCCGGCACGCTTGAAGGCGTCGACCACCGGCGCGTTGATGTCGATGTCCTTGGTCGGGACCATCGCCGTCAGCACCGCGGCGACGGCGATGTAGAGAATCGTGCAGATGATGAGCGAGGCGATGATGCCGGTCGGCACGTCCTTGGCCGGCCGCCGCGCCTCCTCGGAATGGACGGAGACGGAGTCGAAGCCGATGTACGCGAAGAAGATGATCGCGGCGCCGGCGATCATGCCGAGGGGCTCGCCTCCCGCCGCGGTCTTCCCGAAGAGCGTGTGGCCGAAGAAGCTGATGCCGGTGTAGCCGAAGGGGGCGAAGGGATGCCAGTTCGTCGTGCCGAAGCGGGTGAAGACGAGCCACCCGCCGATGCCGATGACCATGAAAACGATCACGAGCTTGATCGCCACCATGACCGCGTTGAACGTGGCGCTCTCTCTGATGCCCTTCACGAGGACGACGGTGAGGATGAAGGTGATCAGGATCGCCGGCAGGTCGAAGTACGAGCCGGTCGAGACGAAGCCGGTGGTCTTGCAGTCGCCGCCGACGCTGAGGCAGTAGTTGAACGGCGCCGAGGCGACGATGTGCGGGATTTTGAAACCGAAAAGCGGCGTGAACTCCTGGAAGTGCGCCGACCAGCCGTGGGCGACCGTGGCCGATCCGACGGCGTACTCCAGGATCAGATCCCAGCCGATGATCCAGGCGAACAGCTCGCCGAGGGTGGCGTAGGCGTAGGTGTAGGCCGAGCCGGCCACCGGCACCATCGAGGCGAACTCCGCGTAGCAGAGCGCCGCGAAGACGCAGGCGATCCCGGCCAGGACGAACGACAGCATCAGCGCGGGGCCGGTGCGGTCGTGCGCGGCTACGCCGGTGAGGATGAAGATGCCGGTGCCGATGATCGCGCCGACGCCGAGGCTCGTCAGTTGCACCGGCCCGAGGATCCGGCGCAGGCGGTTCTCGCCCTTCATCTCGTCGAGGAACATGGAGAGCGGTTTCTTCTGAAAAAGACTTCTTCCGTTTCCGTTCATTCGTTTGCCGGCACGGCCCGGAGGCCGCGTTCCTTTCTTCGCCAGAGGATGTACACCGGAATCCCTGTGAGCACGATGAGCAGGCCGGGCCACGTGGTCGAGGTGAGATACAAAAGGAGCACGACGAGGATCGTCGTCGCCACCGCCATGTATGCCACCGGAACGACAGGATAGCCGAAGGCGCGGTACGGCCGCTCGGCTTCGGGGCGCTTTTGTCGCAGAACGATGACACCGGCGATGGTCAGGACATAGAAGATCAGCACCGCGAAGACGACGTAGTTCAGCAGGTTGCTGTAGAGGTTTCCGTACTGTCCGTTGGGCAGACGCGTGCGCGGAAGAACGAGGAAACAGGCCCAGATGCACTGCAGGATGAGGCCCGAGGCGGGGACGCGCGCCTTGTTCAGACGCCCGGTCGCTTTGAAGAAGAGGCCGTCCTTGGCCATGGCGTAGTAGACGCGCGCGCCGGCGAGGATCAGGCCGTTGTTGCAGCCGAAGGTGGAGACGACGATGGCGACGGCCATGATCGTCGCGGCGATCGGACCCCACATGCTCGCCAGCGCCGCCGTAGCCACTTTGTCGTCGGGCGCGCCCTGGATCTTCTCGATGCTCAGAACGCAGAGATAGGCGACGTTCGCGAGGACGTAGAGCACGATCACGCCGCCGACGCCGAGGGCCAGCGACAGCGGGACGTTCTTCTTCGGGTTCTTTACCTCGCCGGCAGTGAAGGTGATGTTGTTCCACGCGTCGGCGGAGAAGAGGGAGCCGACCTGGGCGATGCAGAAGGCGATGAGGAGCCCGAACGCGCCCATGGCCGCGGACGTGGCGGGGATGCCCGGGATTTCCGGCTGAATCGTGACGACGTTGCGCGGCGCCCAGAAGTGCGCGCCGAAGTTCGCCGCGATGGCGCCGGCGTTCCGCCCGACGACGATGCCGAGGACGATGAGGGCGAGCAGCGAGAAGGTCTTCGCCGAAGTGAACGTGTTCTGGATCAGCTTCCCCGTCCGCACGCCGCGCGTGTTCAGCCACGTGAGCGCGACGAGCATGGCGATGGCGACGAGCTGCTGCGTGGAGAGGCTGATGGCGTAGGTCGAGGAGAGGTTGATCGGCGCGACGATCCACGACGTCGGCGAGATCCACGGGACGAGCACGCCGAGGTAGCGGGCGAAGGCGACGGCCACCGCGGCGATGGTGCCGCTCTGGATGACCAGGAAGAGGGTCCAGCCGTAGAGGAAGCCCCACAGCGGCGAGTAGGCCTCGCGCAGATAGACGTACTGCCCGCCCGCGTGCGGCATCATCGAGGCCAGCTCGCCGTACGCGAGCGCCGCGGCGATGGTGAGGAGCCCGGTGACGACCCAAACGCCGATGAGCCAACCCGCCGAGCCGACCTGCCGCGCGATCTCGGCGGGCACGATGAAGATGCCGGAGCCGATCATCGACCCCGCCACAATCATGGTGGAATCGAGCAGACCGAGCTCGCGCACGAAGCCGGTTTCGGTGGTGGTGCCCAGGACGGGGAAAGTGTAGCAGCCTCAGGGGGCGAGGAAACCGCGGTCGGCGGCGATTTTCGAAGCAGCCTTGACGAGATGCTGGAATAGGTGCGGGTGAAAGAGCGTCTTCGCGCGGAAGTCGCGTTTGATTTTCCGCGCGTACCTGCGGAAATCGCGGGCGGCTCTTCGCAGCGCGGAGGCGTCAGCGCGCTGGGATTGAAAGGCGTCGAGGATGGCTTCGATCATGCCGTCACACGTGCCGTGATGGATGAAGAGGTCCCGTCCTTTGAAGTCGCTCAGCCGGCGATCCATCCGATGCGCTTCTGAGTCGAGAACGATGACATCGTATTGCTGTGGCGCGGCCAGCTTCAGAGAACAGGCCAGTCCGAGCTCGAACGGCATATTGAACCGCACCGGTGCGCCGATGCGGCTCATGTCGTGAATCGAGATGCGGCACGTGCGCATCAGGTCATAAATGCGCTGGAGCCGTCCCTCACCGGTCTCGCGCACTTCGAGAACGCAGTGAGGCTTGTAATCGAGGAAGGTGATCATGCCGATCAGCGTGACGAACAGCGGCTCGTACGCGCGGTCGAACGGCGCGTTGATGAACACGTCTCTCGAGTCGACCGGCGGTGTCTCGCTCACTTCGCGCGCGCGGTCTTGGGCGAGGACCGCCGTCTCTTGCTTTCAGCTCTACGTAGCTTCTCCAAGAACTCGGGCATCGTTCGGTCCAGATACGCCTGATGTTTGGGCGGCAGCGGATACTCTGCAGCGATCTCAGACGCTGTGAGTGGTTTGCCGATGTAGGGGATCTTTCGCCTTTTTGGCTTCACGGATGACATGAATAAAAGGATACCTCGGCTATCCCCCCAAGTAGGCCTTCTTGATCCGGTCCGACGCCAGCAGCGCCTTCGTCGTGTCTTGCAGCACGATCCGGCCCGTCTCCATCACGTAGCCGCGGTGGGCAGTCATTAGGGCCATGTGCGCGTTTTGCTCGACCAGGAGGATCGTCGTCCCTTCCGCGTTGATCTCCCGGATGACGCCGAAGATTGCCTGGACCAGTTGCGGCGCGAGGCCGAGGGACGGCTCGTCGAGCAGCAGCACCTGCGGCTTCGACATCAATGCACGCGAGATGGCCAGCATCTGCTGCTCGCCGCCGGAGAGCGTCCCGGCGTTCTGCTTGATCCGCTCCTTCAGCACGGGGAAGAGCGTGAAGATCCGCTCGTACTCCTTCGGCGTGACCTTGTCCTTGCGCAGATACGCGCCGAGCTCCAGGTTGTCATTCACGGTGAGATTCGCGAAGATCCCGCGTCCCTCCGGCACGTGCGACACTCCCATGGCCGTGATCGCGTGCGGCTTCACGCCGGTAATGTTGCGTCCCTGATACGACACCGCGCCGCGCTTCGGCTTGAGCAGTCCGGAGATCGTCCGCAGCGTGGTCGTCTTCCCCGCGCCGTTCGCGCCGATCAACGTGACGATCTCGCCCTGCTCCACGTCGAGGCTGATCCCATGCAGCGCCGCGATCGCGCCGTAGGAGACCTCGAGGTCGGTCACGGTGAGAAGTGCGCTCACACCGCCTCCGCCGGCTCGCCGAGGTACGCCTCGATCACCACCGGATCGGCGCGCACCTGTTCGGGAGTCCCCTGCGCGATGGTCTTGCCGAAATTCAGCACCAGGATGCGCTCGCAGATCCCCATCACCAGCTCCATGTTGTGCTCGATGAGGAGAATGGCGATGCCGAAGCGGTCGCGCACGTCGTGGATCGTTTCCATGAGATCGCGCGTCTCGCTGTCGTTGAGCCCCGCGGCCGGCTCGTCGAGCAGCAGCAGCTTCGGCCGCGCGGCGAGCGCGCGCGCGATCTCGAGGCGCCGCTGGTCGCCGTACGGCAGGTTCTTCGCGTAGTCGCGCGCGCGCCGCTCCAGGTCGAAAATGCGCAGCAGCTCCAGCGCGCGCTCCTCGGCCTCGTCCTCCGCGTGATGGAAGCGATTCGTGTGCAGCACCGCCGCGGTGCCGGAGTACTTGTAGTGGATATGACCGCCGATCTTCACGTTATCGAGCACCGTGAGCTCCTTGAAGAGGCGGATGTTCTGGAACGTGCGGGCCACGCCGCGGGCGGTGATCTCATACGGCTTGCACCCGGCCGTCGGCTGCCCGTCGAAGACGATCTCCCCCTCGGTCGGCGCATAGACCCCGGTCAGGATGTTGAAGATCGTCGTCTTCCCCGCGCCGTTCGGTCCGATCAATCCGACGAGCTCGTGCGGCTCCACGGTCAGATTGAAATCGGCGACGGCGGTGAGGCCGCCGAAGCGGATCGTGACGCCCCGCGCTTCAAGCAGCGGCATCGTCGCGCTCCTTCTTCGGCACCGCGTCCTTCCGCTTCGGCAGCACCTGCCACAGCTCGCGGCGTCCGAGGAGTCCCTGCGGCCGCGTGAGCATCAGCACGATCAGCGTGAGCGCGTAGATGACCATGCGCGGGTCTTTGTCGGTGTGGAGGATTCCCTTGGCCATCCGCAGCCCCTCCGGGAGGATGGTCAGCACGACCGCGGCGATGATCGAGCCGGAGATCGAGCCGAGGCCGCCGAGAACCACCATCACCACGAGGTCGAACGAGCGGATGAACATGAACGTGGTCGGGTTCAGGTACATCATGTAGTGCGCGAAGAGTCCGCCCGCCACGCCCGCCCAGAACGAACCGATGACGAAGGCCTTGACCTTGTACTTCGTCGTGTCGACGCCCATCGCCTCCGCCGCGACCTGGTCCTCGCGCACGGCCAGGAAGGCGCGGCCGACCGACGAGCGCACCAGGCGCCACGAGACCAGGATCGTCAGTCCGGCGAAGAAGTAGACCCAGAAGAAATTGCTCCATTGGGGGATGCCGCTGAAGCCGCGCGCGCCGCCGATCTTCTCGACGTTGAGGATGACCACGCGGATGATCTCGCCGAAGCCGAGGGTGACGATGGCCAGGTAGTCGCCGCGCAGCCGCAGCGAGGGGAGACCGACGAGGTACCCCGCCACCGCCGCCAGCGCCCCGCCCCCGAGCACGGCCGCGACGAGCAGCGCGTTCTGCGCGGCCGGGAAGCGCTCGGCGATCGCGCCGAAGTAGTAGACGGTGAGGAACGCGGAGAAGTACGCGCCGACGCCCATGAATCCGGCGTGCCCGAGCGAGAACTGTCCGGCGTGGCCGTTGATGATGTTCAGCGAGACGGCCAGCGTGATGTTGATGCCGATCAGGATGAGGATGCGGTTGTAGTAGGCGACGCCGGGGAATCGCAGCGCGCCCAGGCCGTACGCGAGCGCGAGGAGGACCGCGACGAATGCCGCGAGGAAGATCGCGTCGCGCAAGAACCACGGGAGACGTTTCATTGGCCGCTCCCGCGGAATGCAAAATGCAAAATGCAAAATGCAGAATTGCTCGCGCCGAGTGGCGGCAGCTCATTCTGCATTTTGCATTTTGCATTCTGCATTCAGTCAGACCTTTTCCGCCTCGTATTTGCCGAATAGTCCGCTTGGCCGAAAGAGCAATATCCCGATCAGGATGACGAACGCGATGGCGTCGCGGAAGTTCGAGAAGCGGCTGCCCGCGACGAAGGCTTCGATGATGCCGATGGTCAGCCCGCCGACCACCGCGCCCGTCACGTTGCCGATGCCGCCGAGCACCGCGGCCACGAAGGCCTTCAGCCCCAGCAGGATGCCCATCAGCGGATCGATCTTCGGATACGAGAGCCCGAAGAGAATGCCGGCCACGGCGGCGAGCGCGGAGCCGATCACGAACGTCGTCGAGACTACGCGGTCGACCGGGATGCCCATCAGCGACGCGGTCTCGAAGTTGTACGACACCGCGCGCATGGCCCGGCCGAACTTAGTCCCGTAGATGATGTACTGCAGCAGCCCCATGAAGATGACGGCGACGATGAGGACGATGATCTGGTAGTTCGTCGTGACGATGCCGCCGAAGTAGACGATGTGCTTCGGCGTGAGCGTGGGGAAGAACTTCGGATCGGGGCCGAAGACGAGCTGGCCGCCGTACTCGAGGAAGAACGAGACGCCGATCGCGGTGATCAGCGAGGCGATGCGCGGCGAGTTTCGCAGCGGCCGGTAGGCCACGCGCTCGTTGAGGTAGCCGAACGCGCCGCAGACGATCATGGCCAGGAGCATGATCCCGCCGGCGACGAGATAGCTGGCCGGATGCTCGCGGCCGATGCGCGCCATCGCCCAGTTGCCGCTGTAGTAGCCGACGAAGGCGCCGAGCATGACCACGTCGCCGTGCGCGAAGTTGATCAGCTTCAGGATCCCGTAGACCATCGTGTAGCCGAGGGCGATGAGCGCATAGATCGCCCCGACGGCAACGCCGATGAGCAGCGTCTGCAGGAGTTGCTGCATCAATGTTGCGGCTCGAATGTCGCCTTCACGGCGAGCTGTCCGTTCTTGATCTCCTCGATGATGAGCTTCTTGCCGACCGGATTGCGGTCCGGCCCGAGGGTGATCGTGCCGGTGACGCCGGCGTAGCCCTTCGTCGCGGCGATGGCGTCGCGCAGCGTCGGCCCGTCGAGTTTCTTGGCCCGCTTCATCGCCTCGGCCAGCACGTGCATGGCGTCGTACGAAAGCGCGGCGAAAGCATCGGGCACGGCGCCGAAGCGCTGCTTGTACTTCTCGACGAAGTTGTGCACCGCCGGCGTCGGGTCGGCGTAGAAGTAGTGGTTCGCGTAGTAGCAGCCCTCCAGGGCCGGGCCGCCGATCTCGATCAGCTTCGGCGACTCCCAGCCGTCGCCGCCGACGAGAGGGGCGCTGATGCCGAGGTCGCGGGCCTGCTGCGCGATCTGCCCGACGTCGGTGTAGTAGCCGGGGACGAAGATGATCTGCGGGTTCGACGGCTTGATCGAGGTGAGCTGCGCGCGGAAGTCGGAGTCGCCGTTCGAGTAGCTGGCCCGGGCGATGATCTTGCCGCCGTCCGCCGTGAAGCGCTCCTCGAAGTACTTGCCGAGGTAGACGGAGTAGTCCTGCTTCACGTCAGTGAGGAGCGCGGCGTTCTTGATGCCGAGCTTCTGGGTGACGAAGTCGGCCATCGAGTGACCGACGTAGTCGTCGGTGAAGCACATCCGGAAGATGTAGCTGCCGCCCCTCTTCGTGACCTCGGGATTCGTCGACGACGGCGTGATCATCGGCACTTTGTTCGCCTGGCAGATCGGTCCGGCGGCGATCGACGCCGACGACGCCACTTCGCCGAGGATCGCCACGACGCTGTTCTGCGAGATCAGCTTCGAGACGGTGGTGGCCGCCTCTTCCGATTTCGACTGATCGTCCTCGGTGAGGATCTTGACCTTGCGGCCGTTGATGCCGCCGGCGGCGTTGACCTCGTCCGCGGCCATGATGATGCCGTTGTGCGTGGAGGTGCCGAAGGTGGCCTGCGAGCCGGTCAACGAGCCGTACTCGCCGATGAGGATGTCGCCGGTCGCCGCCGTGGTGGCGGTCGACGCGCTGCCGGTCGCCGCGCCGGTCTCACTCTTCGGCGGACAGCCGGCGAGCGACAGCGACAGCGATGCCATGAGTGCAATGAAACCCAATTTCCGCATGAGTCCGTCTCCCAAAAAGCGCGCGAATTCTACAGCAGAGCGTTCTGCATGAGCCGCGCCGGGCGTCTAATGCAGCGATGAGAGCCGCAATGTTTGCCGGAATGATCCTCCTCACCGCCGCGGCACATGCCGCCGGCGCCCCCGCTCCCGCCGCGTCTCTTCTGTTGCCGCGCTTCGAGGTCTCCGTCGAGAATCCAACGGTCATGACGACGTTCACCGTCACGAACGCCAGCGCGCTGCCGCAGATCGTTCGAGTCATGTTGCACACCGATCGCGGCTACGCGGTCGTCTGGTACAGCACGGCGGTGATGCCGCGCGAGTCGATGACGGTGAACCTGCGCCGCCTGCTCGTAGAGGGAAAGTTCGACCAGCGTCCGTTGCCGGCGTCACCCGCGAATCCGAAGCTCGCTGCCGGCGCCGACCGGGAGTGCGGCGAACACGAGCACAGCGGCGAGATGGGAATGGCGCTGATGCCGGTCCGCTACATGCTCACGAGCGGCTGCCAGTTGTCGAGCATCATTGCCTGCACGGCCCCGATGGGCCATCGGCACGCACACGCCATCGGCTACGCCGTCATCGATCTCATGACGAGCTGTTCGACCAGCGAAGACACGCCGCGCCTCGGCGACGCGGCGTTGACCGGTACGTTCGAGCAGCGCGCGGGCGGCCGCCTCATCGCCTCCGGGCCGCTCGTCCCGATGCCGCTGCCGCCGTCGGTGACGCTGCGCGTGCCGCGAGGCGAGCACGACGTCGTGGTCTGGCGCGCGCCGCGCGGGAAGGTCTCGTGCGGTAATGGCGATGAGGACGTCTTCGAGGTGCGGCACGTCGACGCGAAGCGAGCGCAGACGCTCACGTTCCGCGGCGAGCACGTGTGGGCGATGCTCAGCGAGCCGATGCCTCCGGATCCGGCCGCCGCCGGGCCGCCGCCCGGCTGCCCGGGCGTGCCGGTCTTCTGACTCAGTGCTGCAATTCGATCTTCCCCGACCGCACCGCCTCTTCCTCCTCGGGCGACGCGC
>WNGF01005564.1_pt1 | contig 18177 bp, 20 predicted proteins | sample 5400641 | NCBI WGS metagenome assembly WNGF01 (sample SAMN13153371, study PRJNA577476) | soil metagenome | isolation source: 80 cm soil or saprolite under grassland replicate 2 | place: USA:California | collected 2016-06-15
CCGGGGCCTCGGCCTGGCTCATTCCGAACGCATCCAGGGCCTCTCTCAAGATGTCGAACTGCTCGGGGAGACCTTCAGGATCCGGTGGCCGGTTCGCCTTGTAGCCGTCGTACACGGCGACGCGAGGCGCGGGTCGCCAGTCGTCGTCGTAGACGTGGATGATCTCGTCGGGACTGCGCGAGCCGATGAGGCTCGCCGTCATGTCGAGATAACCGTGAACGGCGTTGATGGGCCGTCCGTCCGGAGCCTTCACCGTGGCGGGCATCGAGAAGAACGCTCGGAACATGAGGCTGGACGTGTCGAGCAGCAGTCGGTTGGCCATTACCGGACGAAGACTAACCCGCTGGGCTGGCACTGCCGACGAGAGGTGGATGTCGTAGCCTAGGGCCATGTCCCGGGTGGAGGACGCTCCGCTCGAGTTCAACCCTTTCCTCCCCGAGATGCGGGCGGATCCATACCCTCTCTATCATCGGTTGCGCTTTCAGGATCCGGTCCACCAGAGCTTCCCCGGGGTGTGGATCCTGACCCGATACGACGACTGCGTTGCAGTCCTGCGAGATCCGGGCCGATTCAGCAACGACTCCAGGAACTCGGACCTGTACCAGGCCTTCAGGGCGGCCCGGGGCCGGGAACCGACGATCATGGAAGACACGGCCGGCCGGACGATGCTGTTCATCGACCCGCCCGACCATACGCGTCTGCGGAACCTGGTGAACAGGGCGTTCACCGCTCGGAGGATCGAGGCTCTTCGGTCACACATCCGTGAGATCGTGAAGGGACTGTTGGACGACATCGAAGCCTCCGGGCGAGACACCTTCGACCTGGTGAACGAGGTGGCCTACCCGCTTCCGGTCACGGTCATCTGCGAGATGCTCGGAGTGCCCTGGCAAGACTGGGATCAGTTCCATCGGTGGTCGTCCGCCCTGGTGGTCACCCTGGATCCGGTCATGTCCGACGAGGTGCTGGGTCCGGCCAACGAAGCCGCTCTGGCCTTCGCCGATTACTTCACGGGATTGCTGGCCGACCGGCGCGCCCGTCCCAGGGACGACCTCCTCACCGCGATGATCGCCGCCGAGGATCGGGGCGAGCGGCTGACCGAGCAGGAGCTCCTGGCCATGTGCATCCTCCTGCTCATCGCGGGACACGAGACGACGGTCAACTTGATCGCCAACGGGATGATCGCGCTGCTCCATCACCGCGATCAGCTGGAGCGGCTCACCGCGAGCCCCTCGCTCATCAGGAGCGCCACGGAAGAATTTCTCCGCTATGACAGCCCCGTGCAGTTCCTCGGGCGAACGCTGATGGAGGACGTCGAGATCGGAGGCCGGCATATCCGAAGGGGCGAGCAGGTGGTGCCGGTGATCGGGGCGGCCAACCGAGATCCGGCGCAGTTCTCGGAGCCGCACATGTTGGACATCGGCCGGACCGACAACCGGCACCTGTCCTTCGGAGGCGGCATCCACTTCTGCCTGGGAGCTCCCCTGGCCAGAGCCGAAGGCCAGATCACCATCGCCGAGCTGGTCGCGCGGTTCCCAAAGCTGGAGCTCGCCACCGAGATCTTGGAGCGCAGGGAAACGGTCACCCTCCGCGGCCTGAGGTCCCTCCCGGTTGCGGTGGGTTGAGCCGTCGATGGGCGAAGGCTACTCCCCGCCTGCGGGACGGATCGGATCGCTGACGCGGATCACGCCGCCAACCAGGATGTCGGCCCGGAGGCCGCCTCGGTGGGTCAGGGCCTTCACCACTCCCTGCCTCGACAGGCTGGCGAGGTGAGCACACGGCTCGCAGAGACGCGTTCCTCGGAGCCGCACTCGGCCGACGAGGAACTCCTTCCCGACCAGGTGGTTCAGAGCGACACCGACCGTGACGATGTTGCGCCGGGCCCGCCCGGGCTCGAGCGAGATGCCGTAGTCGTGGGCCGCCGCCTCGACGGCCTCCTGCTCGATCAAGGTGATCTGGCGGCCGGTGCCGGGCGTGGCCGAGTACGTGCCCTTCTCCTCGAAGTACCGATCGCCTCGGAGGCCGCGACCCGCGACAGCCTCGACCTCCTGGAGCGAGATGATCGGGCCGGCGCCTTCGGTCGCGATGTAGATGCCGGCCACGGCCCCTTGCCAGGTAGACGTCGGGGTGGGATAAGGCTCGATCGAAGTCTCGGACATTGGCATCAAGCGTACGCTACAGTGCCGGGTCCGCGGGTGCGGCGAGGAGAAGAGATGGAAGTGCTGATCGTCAACCAACGGGAAGTTCCCGAGCTCCTCCCGATGGACGAGTGCATCGACGTCATGGCTGATGCGCTGACCGGCCTGGTTCGAGGTGACGCGGTGATGCCACTGCGGGGCATGGCCGGGTTGCCCGACCAGGCGGGTCTGTTGGCGTGGATGCCTTCGCTTCGTCCGGAGGCCGGGGTGATGGGGATCAAGGTCATCAGCGTGTTCTCCGGCAACGAGGGGAGCGAACTCGAGTCCCATCAGGGGGCCGTTCTGCTGTTCGAGGCGGAGCGCGGGCGACTCCTGGCCATCGCTGACGCCTCCTCGGTAACGGCCATCCGAACCGCCGCCGTGAGTGGGCTGGCGACTCGGCTCCTGGCCGGAGAGGACGCGGACGACCTGGCCATCCTCGGGTCGGGGACCCAGGCTCGCACCAACCTGGAAGCCATGCTGGCCGTGCGGGACGTCAACCGGATCCGGTTGTGGAGCCGCAATCTGGAGCACGCGAAGAGCTTTGCCGAGAGCGAGTCCCGCCGGCACGGCATCTCGGTGGAAGTGTCGGCCACCGCGCAGGAGGCGGTGGAAGGCGCCGACATCGTGTGCACGACCACCTCCGCAACCGAGCCTGTGCTCCAGGGGCGGTGGCTCGATCAAGGAGTGCACGTGAACGCCGTGGGGTTCTCCGGCCCCACCGGCCGCGAACTGGACACCGAAGCGGTCCTCCGCGCCCGGCTGTTCGCCGATCGCCGGGAGTCCATCCTCAACGAGTCCGGCGACTTCCTCATCGCCAAGAGCGAGGGGGCGATCGGTGATGACCACGTGGTGGGCGAGCTGGGCGAGGTCATCCTGGGGAAGGTCGAAGGCCGGACCTTGCCGGAAGAGATCACCGTCTTCGAGTCACTGGGGCTGGCGATCGAGGACCTGGCCGCCGCGCACCACATCTACCGTCGGGCCATGGAGACTGGCAAGGGCACCAGGGTGGAGCTGGGGGGCGATCGCCACGTCGACGGCTGAACCGATCCCGCTCGAAGACGTTCTGGCCGCTCGAGACCGCATCGCAGGATCCGCCTTGCGCACACCGCTCGTTCGCCTGGACGTGGACGACGCCCCCGCCGAGATCTATCTCAAGCTGGAGAACCTCCAGCCCATCGGCTCGTTCAAGATCCGAGGCGCGGCGAATGCAATGGCTCAAGTGGACCCTGGTCATCTGGCACGAGGCGTCTACACGGCGAGTGCCGGCAACATGGCTCAGGGAGTGGCCTGGAACGCCAGACGCATCGGCATTCCCTGCACGTCCGTGGTGCCGGAGGCCGCTCCCGAGGCCAAGCTCTCCGCTATCCGTCGCCTCGGTGCCGACTACGTGAAGGTCCCCTTCGACGAGTGGTGGCAGGTCATGGTCGATCATCTCTATGAGCCGCTGGCGGATCGGGTCTTCATCCATCCGTTTATCGACCCCGCGGTGATGGCCGGGAACGGGACGATCGGGCTCGAGATCGTGGAGGATCTCCCCGAGGTTGACGCCGTGATAGTCCCCTACGGTGGCGGGGGGCTTTCATGCGGCATCGCCTCTGCACTCCGCGCGCTCCGACCGGAGGCCAAGGTCTTCGCCAGCGAGATCGAGACCGCCGCCCCCCTCTTCGGCTCGCTGTTGGCCGGACGGCCCGTGGAAGTTCCCTACGCCCCGAGCTTCGTCGACATCGGCTCGAAGCGACTGCTCGACGACATGTGGCCGCTGGCCAGTTCGCTGCTGGCAGGCTCCCTGCCGGTATCGCTGGAGGAAACGGCCGGAGCCGTTCGTCTGGTGGCGGAGCGAAACCGAGTGATCGCTGAAGGGGCAGGTGGCACGGCAGTGGCCGCCGCCCTGTCCGGGCGAGCCGGCTCCGGGGAGATCGTGTGCGTGGTCTCGGGTGGGAACATCGACTCGGCCAAGCTCGCCAAGATCCTGGTGGGCGAGCTGCCCTGACGGTCAGTCCCGGAGGATGGGGCGGGTCAAGCAGGTCGGCCCCCCGCCTCCGTTGATCCCAACTTCCCACGCGGGGAACTCGTGCACCTCGCAGCCCCGCTCGGCCAGCGCCGCAGCCGTTTTAGGGTTTCCCTCGGCCACGACCACCACCCCGGGTCGAACGGCCAGCACGTTGCAGCCGAGCGTGGGGTACTCCTCCGCTGGTACCGGGATCATCGAGATCCCCATTTCTTTCAGCAGCTCGTACAGGCCGGCCGGCAGGAGCGGCAGATACACGATGGCCAGATCCTCGGCGACAGGCGAGATCAGGCTGAGCAAATGCAGGCAGACCTCAGGCCCCTCCCCGTAGGGTACGTCGAAGGTCCGCACCTCTCCTCCGACGATGCCTGCGAGCTGTTCGGCTCCGACCGGGTTCGTCCGGAGTGACCGGCCGATGCAGAACAGATCGGGCCGGAGCCAGAAGGTATCGCCGCCGTCCACCGTGCCCGGGGGCTCGATCCGGCCGTCCGATGGGACCCCGTGCTCCGTCATCCACCGCTCCAGGACCAGCTCCTCACCCTGTCGGTTCGGCTTGCCCGATCGCAGCGAGATGGCCCCCCGATCCGACACGAGAGCCGGGTCGAACGTGTACACCAGGTCCGGGCTGTCTGTCTCTTCCCCTAGCTCGTGCACCCTCACCCCGAGGGCAGAGAGAAGCTCGCAGAGCGCGTCGTGCTCTCGTTGAGCGGCCGCCAGGTCGACGGGGTGCAGATAGCCGTGACGGGGGTCATCGTAGGCTCGCCCGAACGTGGGGCCGGGGCGCTTGACCAGCGTCTCGAGGAGAGGCGAGGTCATGCTCTGCGCGCCGAATCGCTTCCCGGTCACGGCCAGGGATTCTACGGCCGCCAACCGTATCGGCCGTTGGCACCTTCACCAGTCGTCGGATTGAATACCGGGTGAATTCTGGATCCGATGGAGCGGCGGAAGTTCGGACGCAGTGGTCTCGAGGTCCCGGCCGTCGGGGTCGGGACGTGGCAGACCTTCGACGTTCGCGGATCCAGCGAGGAACGCCGGGTCAGGGACCAGGTTTCAGAAGCCCTCCGGGCGGGCGCCGACCTCTTCGACTCCTCCCCGATGTACGGGCGGGCCGAGCGGGTGCTCGGTGCGGCTCTGGAAGGCCGGAGGGAACAGGCGATGGTCGCCATGAAGGTGTGGGCGCGATCGGCCGACGAGGGTCAGCGTCAGATCGATCGTGCGTTGGGGTTCTTCGGCGGCGTGGTGGAGCTGTACCAGGTCCACAACCTGGTCGCCTGGCGAGAGCACCTCCCCGCGCTGGAGAAGCTCCGAGACGAAGGCAAGGTGACATCGGTCGGGGCCACGCATTACAGCTCCTCGGCCTTCGACGATATGGCCGAGGTCATGAACACCGGACGGATCGACGCGATCCAGGTCCCCTACAACCCCGTGGAACGGGAGGTGGAGCGCGAGATCCTGCCGCTGGCCGGGGACCTGGAATTGGGCGTCGTGATCATGCGGCCTCTTGGGCAGGGAGCCCTGTTGCGCCGGCCACCCTCGCTCGAGCAGCTGCGGCCCTTGGAGTCGTTCGGTGTGAGGACATGGGCGCAAGCGCTCCTGAAGTGGGGCCTCTCCGACCGAAGGTGCCATGTGGCCATCCCGGCGACGTCGAAACCCGGACGGATCAGCGAAAACGCGGCCGCCGGGGACCCTCCTTGGTTCGGACCGGAGGAGCGAGAACTCGTGACCCGGCTCGCCAGGCGATAGTTACTCGGCCGGGCCGTCCAGCGGGTCTGTCGGCACCGCCTCACCAAGAGAATGTGGCGCGCGGGCGCCCGTCGCCAGTCGCGCTCGCTCGCTTCGCCTGATCGCGGACAGCCCACCGGCCCCCAGTACGGCCAGGGCGAGAAGGCACCCGGCTCCACCCGAGAGCGCGATCGCCTTGGCCGGCCCGAAACGTCCGACATCCCCGAGCCAGGCAAACCCGAGGCTTCCGACGGCGGAAGTCAGCGCATACAGGCTCTCCGTGGCGCTGTAGGCACGGCCCCGGACATGGTCGGGGAGAGTTTCGGCGATCGTCGCGCTCATCGGGATCCCGGCACCGGCGTCTGCCAGGCCAGACACGAGGGCGATGGGCAGCAGCCACAGAAACGAGGGGCTGAACCAGGCCAGCCCGAAGGCTCCAATTCCCAGGGCAGATGCCACCACCCAAGGGCTCCGTGCGTGATGCTCGTCTCGAGCCGCGATGACCAAGCTGGTGATCACGGTCCCCAATCCGGCGATGGACAGGACGATCCCGTACTGCCCCCCGGACCGGTGCAGGACCTCCCTCAAGTACACGACCAGCAAGGCGATCACGCCTGCGAATCCCAATGAGAGACAGGCGTTCACCAATGCATAGGTCCGCACGGCCGGGGCCACGAAGACTTCCCGGATGCCCTCCCGGAGCTCATGAGCCGTGGACCGGCGCTCCGAGGTCGGCTTCCCGCGGGAGGTGACGGATGCGACGAAGGCTGCGGCGACCGCGAACGACGCCGCATCGACGAAGAAGGCATTCCGGGCACCCAGTAGGAAGACGGCGACCCCTCCGATCGCCGGACCGACTGTGTGAAGGACCTGGTGGGTCGTCTCGGCCACGGAGAGAGCGGGCACGAGCTGATCTCTCGGGGCCACTTGGGCCAGGAGCGCCGAACGCGCCGGCCGGAACACCGGACCGAACATCGAGGAGGCGAACGAGAGGGCGTACGCCTGCCACGCCGCGTGAGTGAACGGCAGCGCTCCGACCAAGACGGCCCGGATCAGCTGACTTCCGATCATCACGGCTCGGCGGTCCATCCGGTCGGCCAGGACGCCGGCAACCGGCCCGATGGTGAACCACGGCACCGATCTCAGGGCCAGGGCGAAGCCGACGGCGGTGGCGCTGCCGGTCAGCTTGTTGATGTACACGGCGAGCGCGATGAATGTGACGAAGTTCCCCACGTCGGAGATCCAGTCGGCGTACCAGAGCGCGCGCAGTTCCCGGTCCCTCAGGACCGCGAAGATGGCCATGGTTCGCTTCAGGACGGGAAGTTGCATGGACTGGAGATTATGCGGGTCCGACGGCAACGTGCCTCAGGACGCCCTGGGTGCCTACGGGAGCGGGATCAGGATAGTCTGGCCGGGGCGAAGGACGTTTGGATCTCGAAGGCGCTCGGCGTTGGCGCGAAGGATCCTCTTCCAGGCCTGGCCTTGCCCGTAGAAGCGATCGGCCAATCCCCACAACGTGTCACCCGGGAGGATGTCATACCGAAGGACGAAGGCTCGGAGCCTGCCGGCCTGCCCGGCTGCTCGAAGCCGGCGTCGAGCCGCCTCGAGCTCGGCCCTCTGAACCGCTTCGCGAGCGGCCATTTGGGCGAGCGCGGTCTGGGCGGCGGCCAGTCGCTCCCCGAGCTCCCGGGCGCGGTCCTGCTCATTACCTAGCCTGGTCCGAAGCTCGGCGCCCGCCGCCCCCACTCGAACCGGAGCCCGGTCACGACCGATCCAGTACCCTGCCGACCCGGCAGGCGCGATTGCCAAGGCGAGCCCCGCTGCCACGCTGGTTTCTCGCCCTGATGTTCTTGGACGCGGTCAGCGGGGATCGCCGCCTCGACCGCGACGGATGAGTTCCGGCGCTATCCCACCAGGATCCCCCCGACCCTCCGAGCCTGGGCGGCGTTGACATGCTGTGTGATGACGTCCAGCACGCCTGGCTCGAGCAGGGGAAGTTCGCTCACGGCCGTGACCGAGTCTACCCCCCCGGGCCAGGCAGACCAAGCTGGCGCGTCGACATGCGACTTTTCGGATGATTGCGCGACGCGCACGCCAAGAACCACTACCTGGCCCATTCGTTGGATGGCGGGCAGACGTGGAGTGAGACCAACGTCCTGCGGCCACTACCAGGGCATCGACATCCAAGGCGCCAATGCGGTCATGGTCTGGGGCGAAGGCGTGAACTACACCGGCGGGCCGGAGAACCCGGGGCACTTGATCTATCGGACGATGGCGATCTGAACCTGGAGCAAGATCAAGAGCCCGCCCTCATTCGCCTCCGGAGAAGCGGCGGGCGCCAGTCCCGGAGCGATCGGTCCGAGGACCACGGCGCGTATGGCGCGGCCGTGAGCCCGGCCAGCGCCACCAGGACCGTGTCGTAGTTCACGCGCCACCCGGCGAAGTCGAGCCAGGCTTCGTCGAGGTCCGGCTTGAGTGGGAGTCCGGCCGCGGCCAGCCGCTCGCACGATTGGTCGAACTCGTTGCGGCTGATGGTGATCGGGTCGCCCCGCTTGGGGTCGGGGTCGTACGGGATCCCAAAGAACTCGGCGACGCGGCGAAGAGCGAGATAGCCGGCCCTGATGCAGAACTCGGCCCGGACGTTGCGGGGGATGTCGACCGCGGCCAGGGACAGCGACGCCGCATCGAGGACGGCTCCCGCGGCGGTCACCCAGGAGTGATCGGGCTGGGGCGACCGGAAAAACACGACGGCCGGGAACGACAGGTGGGTCTCCTCGAGGTCGACGAACCAGTCCTCCCACCTCACCCACACCTCGTCCAACTGGTCGATGCGTTCGAGCACCCAGTACCGCTCGATCATCTCCACCCCGGATGGCGGTGACCCCGCCCGGGTCTCCAGGGCGGTCACAGCCGACTCGCGGCGGGAGAACGCGCCGTAGATGCTGGGCAGATATGTGATCAGCATTGCCAACAGGATCAGGCCCAGAGCCGCTTCGCTGAAGGCAAGGACGGTCGCCGGAATGTCCGGGGGACGTTCGAACCCCAGGGTCAGGATCGCCGAACCCGACAGAGTGAACGCGCGACGCACCGAGCGGCCACCCAGGCCCCAGAACATCGCAGAGTACCCGCCCATGACGAGGCTGATCCACACGACCAGGAGCATGAGCAGGCTGGTTGGGGCGTAGGCAGCCATGACCCGGTCGCGGCGCTCGTAGGTGGCGTTGCGGCCGATCCTCAGGCGAAACAGCGATCGCATCGAAATGAACACAACCCGGCCGAGCTTGGCCGGGATGCCTCGAGGGAGGATGACCGTCCGTACGGCCGAGCCGAACGTGGCGATCACCACGAGGGCTCCACCCCCGAACACCAGACCCCGTGCGACCACCATGGAACGCGTCCCCTCCCCTGAGAGCGGCCAAGTCTCCCTTGCCGTCCCTGGGCTTCACAACTTCGTCGCTCGTGTTGGGCTTGCCTGTCCCATGGGAAACCTTGAAGATAGACAATGCCTTCCACAACCGCCCAAGTGAGGTTAGACGTTGGATCAGCAGTGGTGGGGAAGCCGGGAGTCGCCGGCCCTTTCCATCTCCGAGGCCGCCAAGATCTGTGGCGTCAAGCGTCGAACGATCCGGCGTCGCCATCAGGCCGGCGAGTTCGAGCACGCGTTCAAAGACCCCGCCGGCACGTGGCGGATCCCGGTGAAGGACCTGGTCGCCGCCGGCCTTCGCCCCACCGTCGTGTCCTATCCGGACGAACCGCGGATCGTGTTCTCCGCTGACTCGCAGGCCGATCGACTGCTGACCGAGGTGGCGGTCCTGCGGGAACGCGTCCGAGCCCTCGAGATCATCGCCAAGGAACGGGAGGAGCGCGTGATCGACCTGCGGACGATCTTGCGGATGCTCCCGGCGCCCAAGGTGGCCGACGAAGCTGCCCTCCCGAGGGCCGAGGAGCCACTTCCTCCGCCGTTGGACATCGAGGAGGGACCGGTGGAGGAGGAGGTGCGGGAGGAGGCCACCTCCGAGGAGGTCCGAGAGGCGCCAGGGCCACCTCGACCTTCCCCGGCCGGGGAAACGCCGCCGCCTGTCAGAGTGAGCTCTCCGTTCGACTCCCCCGCTTCCCGTGCTGCTTCGAACGAACCGATCGTGATCCTTCCGGACGTCTCCACCGAAGAACCAGAGCCGCCCGAAGGGGACTTCGAACGATCGGCCGAGCTGCTCGAGACCGCTCGCCAACGGTCGGCCCAGCTACTCGATGATGCCATGTCCCTGTGGTGGCCCTCGCCGACGACGAGGGCGCAGCCCGGTGCCGCGCCTTCGTCCTCCGGCCGATCCAGCTCGGCGGCATCGGCGGCCACGACACCACCCGCGTCGGAACCTGCCCAGGCCACCGCGACCGCGTGGGACATGGCCGCAGCCAGCTCGACGCTGACCGATCAACCGAGCCTCTCTCCCTCGACCGAAAGGGCTCAGCCAACTCCGGCACCGCGGCCCGAGGCCCCGAGGGAGAGCGATCTGTTCACGCCCACGCCCCTCCCGGTCGACGAAGCTTCGTTCGACTGGCTCGACCCTGACTTCGCCCGCCCGCCCGGGCACCGCCGCCGATTGGGGCGGTTGTTCCGCCGGCACCCGAGGCCGCGATGAGCTCCCCCAGGGTGACTGTCTTCCCCGTGCCGGTTACCCAGAGGCCCATCCGCGAGGGCCAGGATCCCGCACGCATGGGTGTCGAGATCGAACGCCTCCGTGCGGAGAACACGCTCCTCCGGCAACGCCTGGCTGCGGTGGAGACGATCGCCTTCGAACGCGAGCAGACCATCGCGGACCTTCGTCGTGCATTGCAGATGCTCCCCTCGGTGTGGGCCGAGAAGCTCGAGGAGAAGCTTGAACCGGCCACCGAAGAGGCCGGACAACCTGCAGCGACGCTCGCTCAGACGGTTGTCCCGCCGCCCGAAGCGGTGCCTCCGCCCGATCGAGCCGCGACAGCTCGTGTGTCCGCCGGCGGCTCGGATGCCGCCATCGATTCGGTGGAGGCCTTCTTCGCAGAGATCGCGGCCCTGCGGGGGCGGCTGGAGCGAAAGCGGCTGGAGGCCGAGCAGGAGATCCTCGAGCAGGAACGAACGCGGCTGCTGGCCGATATCGAGTGGACCCGGAAGTGGCAGCGCTCGCGCGGCGTCCTCGCCCGGCCCACCGAGGAGTGATCTCGGGGCTCAGTCGTCCACGTCGACGCGCTGCAGGACCACGTCCTCCTTGGGTCGGTCACCCGATGCCGTAGAGACCGTGGAGATGCGCTCGACCACGTCCATGCCTTCGATGACCTCGCCGAAGATGGTGTGCTTGCCGTTCAGCCACGGCGTCGGCACGACCGTGACGAAGAATTGCGACCCGTTCGTGTTCGGCCCGGCGTTGGCCATCGCCAGCAGTCCAGGCCGGTCGAAGGTGGGGCCATCGGGAGGGCACTCGTCCTCGAAGCCATAACCTGGCCCGCCCCGGCCCGTGCCTTCCGGGTCTCCCCCCTGGATCATGAAGTCCCGGATGACCCTGTGAAAGACGGTGCCGTCGTAGAGCGGCTGGGTCGTGTCCTGCCCGGACCTCGGGTCGCGCCACTGGCGCCGCCCGGTCGCCAGCTCCACGAAGTTGGTCACCGTCGCCGGTGCGTGCTCGGGCATGAGACGAACCTTGAACGTTCCCATGGACGTGGTGAAGCTCGCCGTGTTGGACATCGTGATGCTCCTGTCTGTCGGGAGTTTCCGAGTCTATCGGGCTTCCCGTCAGGCCTGGATGATGACCGGCGTTCCCAGGATGAGGATGCGCTTGAGACGTTCCAGCGTCGCTCGCGACACTCGGAGGCATCCTGCACTCGCCGAGCTCCCGATCGAGGCGGGGTTGTTCGTCCCGTGGATGGCGAGCTGGTTGCCTCCGCGCCAACCGGCAGGAAGATGGGGCTGGATGCCGGAGATCCCGAAGGCGAATGCTCCCAGGGCCCCCCCAGGGTTGAAGGGCACGCGATCGGTGACGAAGTAGCGGCCGGGGGGCGTGGGAGACGCCGGAGCTCCGGTGGCCATTGGGACCCGCAAGACGAGGTGGCCGAGCTTTGTCACCGTGAGCCGGTGCCTGGAGAGATCGGCTCGGACGAAATAGGGGGTATGTGAACGCTTCAGACCGCGCAACGAGATCCAGCCGGTTCTGGGTTTCGAGGTGTAGGGGATCGGCACCCGTCCGTAGCGGCCTTTCGGGCTCAGGTCGAGGACCCATGCCACGGTGGGTGTCCGGTAGTACTTGGACCCCGCGGGCACGACACCGACCACCTTGCGGCCCCCGGGGCGCGAGGTGGCTCGGAGGCTCCGGATCAGCCTGACCAGGAGCGCCGGCGCGGGGCGGTGCGGACGGCTTGCTCCCCCGGCGTTGAGCGGCTGGCCCGCGGGCCGGGGAGCTCTCACGAGCTCCAGGGCGCTCTCCGCGGTCAACCGCTTGCTCTGGCCCGCCGAAGCCTCCGCGACAACGGCGTCGATGGGTGGAGGAATGACGCCAGCGGGCCGATGCGCCGCCGAAGTAGCTGCCGGCGCAAGGCTGCCCTGCAGCATGAGCGCGGGGGCCGCCAGCAAGGCCAGCCCAGCGCGGGCGGGGCGCGACCATTTCATAAGAAACGTGTTCGGACGTTAACCAGCTGAACTGTAGGAATTGTCCGAAGTGGAGGAGGCTATAGTGCCGCCGTGAAATGGGCCACCTTCCGTGACCTTCACGGTCAGGAACGCACAGCGGTCGCCGTCGGCGAGAACCTTCACGCATTTCACCCAGGTGTCCGGCTGCTCGACTTTCTCGGGGAGGACGGTGACAGCCTCGCTTTGGCCGGTGATCGGGTCGTTTCCGACCCAGCCGAGGTCCTTCCGATGGGCGCCGTGAGGCTCCTGTCTCCCATCCCTCGGCCGCCCTCGATCCGTGACTTCTACGCCTTCGAACAGCACGTCCGAACGGCCCGCCAGCGCCGGGGGCTGGGGATGGACCCGGACTGGTACGAGCTGCCGGTCTTCTACTTCAGCAACCCCGCGGCTGTGACCGGGCCCTTCGATGAGGTGGCCGTCCCGCCCGGGAGCTCCGCCCTGGACTTCGAGCTGGAGGTGGGGGCGATCGTCGGTCGTGGCGGGGCCGACCTCGACCCCGACAGGGCGGAGGGACATATCGCCGGGTTCTGCGTGATGAACGATTGGAGCGCCCGAGACATCCAACAAAGAGAGATGAAGCTGTCAATGGGACCGGTGAAAGGCAAGGACTTCGCCACCACCTTGGGCCCCTTCATGGTCACCCCTGACGAGCTCGAGCCCTACCGGAAGGAGCGGGCGTTCGACCTCACCATGTTGGCCCGGGTGAATGGCGCTGAGTACAGCCGAGCGTCGCTGGCCGATCTCTACTGGAGCTTCGGGGAGATGCTCGCGTACGCCTCTCGGGGGACCGAGGTCCTTCCCGGGGACGTGATCGGCTCGGGGACGTGCGGGACCGGGTGCATCCTGGAGCTGTCGCTGGTCCATGGAGAGGATCGGTACCCCTGGCTGCACCCCGGCGATCTGGTCGAGCTGGAGGTCGAGCACCTCGGCCGGATCGCCAACCGGGTGGTCGAGGGCAAGCCGCTCAGGCCGTTGAGACCGTCGTGACGGACCAGGCATCCGCCGCGCGGGGTCCCGCAGACGAATTCATGGCCCGCGTGGACGCCGTCCAGGCCAGGCTCGAGGCGCTTTCAGCCATGTTTCCGGCCGCCGGTCTCACCGATCCCGACCCTCCGACCGGGGAGCGATGGGACTGGGGCCAGGTCTGGGCACATCTGGGGGAGTTCGTGCCCTACTGGTGTGGCCAGGTGAAGCTCATCGTGCGTGGCGAAGGCACAGACCCGGTCTCCTTCGGTCGGACCAAGGAGGATCCGCTCCGCGTCGCCGCCATCGAGGCCGATCGCCATAGCCCCTCGGCGGAGCTGATGGAACGACTGGCGGGTCAGCTGGGTCATCTCCGCGCGTTGATCCGGGAGCTGACTCCGGCGGACTGGGAACTACGAGGCATGCACCCCACGATCGGTGAGGTGGAGATGCCCACCATCTTCCGGGACTTCCTGGTCGGTCACCTGGAAGCGCACACGGATCAGCTCGACGGCTTGCGAGCCAATTCGGTGGGCCCAGGGGAATAGCAGGCAACGAGCTCGGAAAGAGCGAGGCAGCGGCGGCCCCTGGCTCGTAGACGCTCCGCCTTACGGCGGAGCTTCGAAGAGGAGACTTACGGCAATACCTTGCGGAGGCCGGCTGCCAGCGCCTCGTACTCGGCCGGGGCGTTGTACGCCTGGGCGGAGAGGCGGATGTACCCGTGGTCACTCCACGGAAACACAGCGACCTCGGCCCCCAGTTCCTCGGCGATCCTGGCCGACAGCGCCCTGGTCTCCTCCAAGGTCTCGGGGGAGCCCTCGGGGAGTGCCACCAGCCTCACCGCCTCGAACACGTCCGCTTCCGTCGGAAGGGGCGTGTCGAGGGCATCCCGAACGACCGCTGCGCCGTGTGCCGCGAGCTCGCGATTGTGGCGTCGAAGGCGTTCCCAACCCAGCTGCTCCATGAAGCCGATCGCCGCCGGCACCGTCAAGTACGGCGTGTAGTCCGCAGTCCCCAGCCATCCGAAGGACTTGACGAAGCCCTCCTTCGCGTCCCAGGAGGTGACGAGCGGCGCGATCCGTTCCCGGTGTTCCTCGCGGACGTACAGGCCGGCCGCACCTCGAGGCGCACAGCACCACTTGTGGAAGTTCCCCGTCCAGAAGTCGGCATCCAGCTCGCTGAGGTCCAGATCGACCATCCCCGGAGCGTGGGCCCCGTCGATGAGCGAGAGCACGTCGCGAGCGCGAAGCTCACCGACGAGGTCTGTCACCGGGAAGACCACACCGGTGGGCGAGGCGATGTGATCGACTATGGCGATCCTCGTGCGATCGGTGACCCCGGCCAAGACACCATCGACGAGCTCGGCCGTTCCTTCCACCGGAAGCGGGACCGGCTGCACCACCAGGGTCGCGCCACTCAACTTGCAAGCCCTGTCCGCGGCCAAGCGGATGGCCCCGTACCCGTGATCGGTCACCAGAACCTCGTCCTGCCCGGTCAGGTGGAGCGAGGCGAGAACGGAGTTGATCGCCGTCGTGGCGTTGGTCGCGAAGACGAAGCCGTCGGGATCGGCGCCGAGGAATGCGGCCGCGGCCACGCGGGCGTTGTCGAGGGCATCCGGCAAGACGCGCCAGAAGAAGCCGGTTGGATTGGAATCCATGAGGGTCCGCCAACGGTCTTGCTCGGCGAGCACAGGGGATGGCACGGCCCCGAACGACCCGTGATTGAGATGGGCGACGTTGGGATCGATCGGCCAGAGTGCGCGCACCTCGGGCCAGTCGGCTCCCCACAGACGGTTCTCCCACACGACTCCTCTTCTCCTCCCCGACGCTCCGCCTTTGGCGGACCGTCGACGAGCCAGGGGTCCGCAGCTGCCTCGCTCTTACCGATGAGCCCGATCCTTCGGATCGTCCTCATCGCCAGGGGAGTGCAGCAGCCTCACCCGCTCGCTTCGCTCGCGGGGCGGCTGCCCCCTGGACCCCCGCGCTCGTTGCTGCTACCGCCCTGGACCCCCGAACGCTAGCAGGCAGCTGCGCCCGCTTGTCGATTCCTGCCTGGGAGACGAAGCTGGGGTGCTGTCCAGGGAGCCCTGCAAGGAGACCGACGTGACCAGAAGGAACCGGATGCGGCGCGGAAGGATAACCACCACCGAGGCCTCGGGAACGACCGAGGACGCGTTCCTCCTCCAACGCAGAGATCCAGCTTTCGTCGACACCGATCCCTGGCGGGTGCTGCGGATCCTCTCCGAATTCGTGGAAGGCTTCGACGCCCTGGCCTCCATCCCTCCGGCCGTGAGCGTGTTCGGCTCCGCCCGGGTCGACTCGGAGGATCCGTTCTACCAGGCGGCCCGGGAGGTCGGTGCCGAGCTGGCCCGGGCCGGCCTCGCCGTGATCACCGGGGGCGGGCCGGGGGTGATGGAAGCCGCGAACAGAGGATGTCGTGAGGCCGGCGGCCTGTCGGTCGGGTGCAACATCGAGCTCGTGGACCTGGGCGTCGACTTCCGGTACTTCTTCGTCCGCAAGATGATGTTCGTCAAGTACGCGGAGGCCTTCGTGGTCTTCCCTGGGGGTTTCGGGACGCTGGACGAGTTGTTCGAGGCGCTCACCCTGATCCAGACGGGCAAGGTCCACCACTTTCCCGTCGTTCTGTTCGGCTCGAGCTTCTGGTCCGGACTGGTGGACTGGCTCCGCCGGCCCGTCCTGGCCGAGGGCAAGATCGGTCAGGAGGACATGGCTCTGTTCCACGTCTCCGACGATCCGGCCGAGGTCGTGCCGCTTGGCCGGAAAGCGGCCGGTCGAGCCCACGGAGCTTGCGCACGTGCAACCCGAGAAGGCAGACGCCGAGTAACCGTACGGAGAGCGAGGGCAAGGCGTTCAATGGCCGTGGAGGACGGGCAGTGGGTTCTGCACTACCAGCCAGTGGTCGACTTGATCGAGAGCGAGGCGTTCCGCCCGACGATCTCCTCGGCCAGTAGCCATACAGGCGGGCGGCCCCTGGATTCCACGAGAGGATCGTGCCTTCCAACGATGTGCTGATGATGGAGTCGTCCGAGGATTCCACGATGTCGCCCAGCCGGCGGCTGGCCTCCTCGGCCCGCTTCCGGTCGGTGATGTCTCGGACGAATCCGGTAAACATCGCCCGCCTGCCCGGGAGCTCGACGCCGGTGACGGTGAACTCGACTGGGAACTCCGAGCCGTCCGCGCGCATGCCGCTGAGCTCCAAGCGCTTGCCGAGGATCTCGCTCGTGCCGCCATCCTGCAGGCGCCTCAGCCCTCTCGGTGCCGCTGTCGAAGTGCCGGCGGGATGATCAGTTCGGCGAGCTTCTTCCCGACCGCGTCCCTTCACTCATAGCCGAAGGTCCGCTCGGCTGCCGTGTTGAACTCGACGACCCTTCCCTCGTGATCCATCGTGATCACGCAGACGAGGGCTGACTCGAGCATGGCGGTCTTGAGCGCCTCGCTCTCGAGCACAGCCTGTTCGATGTCCTTCCGCCCCATGAACTGCCCGATCTGCGACCCGATCGCGGCCATCAGGTTCAGGAGGTCCTCGTTCGGAGGGCTGATGCCGGTGCTCAGGAACTCCATGACCCCGGCCACGCCGCCGCCCTAAATGATGGGGAAAAGCCACGGCGGCGCGAAACCCTGCATCGAAGGCCAACTGCCCTCGAGGAAAGTCGGAGTCTTGGGTGACGTCGGCGACCAGGCCGGGGCGCAGGTGGCCCAGACCCGGCCGGAAAGCCCTTCGCCGGGAAGAAACGTCATCTCGGAGCTGGCGATGGCGAAGTCGGGGACGCCCAGGCCTTGCGTGGACCAGGCATCGACCAGCCGGAGGGGACGTCCAGACCGGCTGCGGAAAGATTCTCGTCGAGGAGTTAGTCCTTGACGTCGTCCTTTGCTTCTCGCACCTTCTGGCCAGCGTTCTTGACGTTGCCCCAGGCCTGCTTGCCCTCACCCTTGACCTGTTGAACTTTTCCCTCGGCCTCTTTGGAGGGGTTGTCCGTGGCTTCGCCGTACTTCTGCTTGGAACAAACTGTCGGGATAGTGACGATTCGATACACTCGGCCGCGGAGAGGTCGCCTAGTCCGGTCTATGGCGCCGGTTTGCTAAACCGGTTGGGGTGTGAGCCCCTCGGGGGTTCGAATCCCCCCCTCTCCGCCAAAAGCCGACATCCTCGCAGCAGGTCAAGCGGGAACAGCGAGGTCGGCCACGACTCCGAAATGGTCGCTCGCCCCGACGCCATCGATCGGTTCGTCGAAGATCCGCGAGCAGGCGCAGACCTGGAGCGTCGGTCCCCCATGCTCGCCGCATCGCACGAAGATGTAGTCGAGCCGGCGGAACGGCCAGTCCCAAGCGCGGATGGGCCGGGATCGGACACATGGAGCACCCTTCCCCTCCGCGGCAATGGCAAACGGCTGGGCGGTGCGCCGGCCATCCTCGTGCTGGAAGGGTCGCTGGTATCCTCACCAGAGGCGCCAGTAGCTCAACCTGGATAGAGCGTCAGACTACGGATCTGAAGGTTGGGGGTTCGAGTCCCTCCTGGCGCACGGTAAGCTACCCGCCCCCGGCAGGAACGGTTCGCAGCTTCGCGCCTGTAGCTCAATGGATAGAGCTTCTGACTTCGGATCAGAAGGTTGGGGGTTCGAGTCCCTCCAGGCGCAC
>WNGF01005824.1_pt2 | contig 18170 bp, 17 predicted proteins | sample 5400641 | NCBI WGS metagenome assembly WNGF01 (sample SAMN13153371, study PRJNA577476) | soil metagenome | isolation source: 80 cm soil or saprolite under grassland replicate 2 | place: USA:California | collected 2016-06-15
ACCGTCACGAAGAGCGCCTGCGCGATCTCCTTGTTGCTCAGCTCCTCCGCGGCCAGCTGAGCGACCCGCCGCTCGCTCGCCGTCAACGACTCGAGCCCCGTCAGCACGAGCTTGCGCGGCCGCGCACCCGTCGCCGCAAGCTCCTCGTTCGCCCGCTCGACCAGCGGCGTCGCCCCGCACCGGTGCGCAAGCTCCACGCCCTGCCGCAGCAACTCTCGCGCTTCGCTCCGCCGATTCCGCCGCCGCAACGCAGCACCCAGGTCGACCAACACACGCGCAAGCTCCAGCCGCGCCGGCGACGCGGACAGCACGTCCACCGCCTCCCGCAGCCACCGCTCGCTCTCGGTCGGGCCGTCGACGAGACCGAGCACGCGGAGCGAGACGCCGATCGGCCGCAGCGCGCCCCAGCGACGCGCGAGCGCGAGCTCCTCGGCCGCGAGCTCACGGGCCTCGCCGTCGCGTCCGAGGTCGTGGAGAGCCGAAGCGGCGAGCGAGCGCCAGGGTCGGTAGGCGGGGTTCCGGATGCCGAGGGCGTCGGCGACCCGACCGACCGCGAGGAAGTCGGCGAGGCCTTCCTCCGGCTTCCGCTCCGCGAGCCGGAGCTTGCCGCGGGTCTGGAGGATGAGGACGAAGTGGACGTTCTCCGGAATCTCCTCGGGGAGGTCGGCCCGCTCGAGCACGGTCGCCGCCTCCCGGAGCTGGCCGAGCTCGAGCAGGAGGTCGGCGAGGAAGCCGGCGTTGTACATCGCGATCAGGGGTGACGCGCGCTGCTCGGCCAGCGTGAGCGCCTCACGGGCGTCTGGCTCCGCCTCGAGCAGGTCGCCGTGCTCCTTGCTCAGGGCCCCGAGGTTTCCGAGCAGCAGCGCGACGTCGAGCAGGTCGCCGCGCTGTCGGGCGGCCGCGACAGCGTGGCGGTGCATGGCGAGCGCGTTCGGGTGCCACGCGAGCCGGATCGCCGACGACGCGTAGTGGAAGGCGACCGAGCCGGCTCCTTCGAGCGAACCGGCCGCCAGCGCGCGCTCGGCAAGGGCCATCGCGCGGTCACGGTCGATTCCGCACCGTGCCTCGTGGTAGGCCAGGACCGCGAGGAGCGCTGCCGTCTCGATGCGGCCGGGCTCCCGCTCGCGCGCGTCGAGCAGAAGCTCCTGCGCCGCAGGATAGAGCTCCGGCTCCCACCAGGCCGTGCTGATGAGCTCGGCCTCGAGCTGCTCGCGCAGGTCAGGGCTCTCCGCACCCAGCCGCTCGGCTCCCTGCCTGAGGACGTCGACGGCTTCGCCGTTGCGGGCTGCGTAGAACAGGGCTCTGCCGCAGTGCAGCGCGACCTGTCCGTACTGAACCGGGTCGTCGGCCAGGCTGAGCGCCTCGGCGAGATGCTCTGCTGCCGCGAGGACGTCGCTGCGCCGCTCGGCCAGGCCGAGCTCCAGGAGCACCGCGCCGCGTTCCTCGCCCACCGGGGGCTCCCCGAGCGCGCGACGCAGGTACGTGACGGCCGCGTCCGGCGCTCCACGGCCGAGCGCGCGACGCGCGGCTTCACGCAGGGTCGAGCAGACGAACGCGTCCCCGACGGCCGGGATGACGAGGAGATGAGAGGCGGTCTGCTCGGGCTCGACCCTCGCCGCCGCGAGGACGTCGGCCGCCTGGCGGTGCGCGCTCGCGCGCTCGAGCGCGCCGGTCGCCTCGTAGATCGCGGCGCGCACCACCGGGTGCGTGAACTCGAGCCGCGGCTCGAGTCGCACGAGCTCGGCATCGGCAAGGGCGCCCGCGGCGGCCGCTGCGCGCTCGTGCTCGAGTCCCGCCAGGACGGCGGCCCGCGCAAGCTCAGCACCTTGATCGAGCACTGCGATCGCGCGCGCGAGAGCGGCCGCCTCCGGCGGGAGGCGCGCGAGGCGGAGAGAGACGGCCCGCGCGACCGGCTCCGGGCCGACGTCGTGCACGTGCGCCGACGACTCGGCGGTGGGACGGACGCCGCCTGCTGCGAGCGTCGCCAGGAGCGCCCGCACGTAGAGAGGGTTGCCGCCGGCCGCGGTGTGACAGGCGGCGCAGAAGTCGGCGTCGGGCTCCTCCGAGAAGACGTCCCGCGCCAGGATCGCAACCGACTCGAGACCGAGAACGCCGGGCTTGACCAGGACGGCAGCCGGATCGGCCAGCACCTCGAGCAGGAGCGCCGTCTGCTCGCCCTGCTCGGGCGGTCGCGTGCCGACCGCGAGCATGAGGGGCAGCCCTTCGAGGCGTCGGCCGAGATACGCAAGCCAGCGCAGCGAGGGAGCGTCCGCCCAGTGGAGGTCGTCGACGACGAGCAACGTCGGCCGCCGCAGCGCCGCGTTGGCTGCGAGCCAGTAGAGGCCGTGGAGCATCGCGAACGAGAGGTCGCGCCGCTCGGACGTCTCACCGAATCCCGAATCGCCGAAGAGCTCGGCGGAAAGGCCGGCTGCCCCGCCGAGATAGTCCGCCCGCTCCTCCTGGGACGCGGTCGCGAGCAGCGGCTCGAAGAGTTGCCGGACGACGCCGAACGCGAACTCGCCCTCGAGCTGCCCGGCCCGCGCCGACAAGACCCGCAGACCCATGTCCGCCGCGATGCCGCGCGCCTCGCCCAGCAGGCGGGTCTTGCCGATGCCCGCGCCGCCCTCGATCACGCTGACCCTGCCACTGCCGTTCCAGGTCGCGTCGATCAGCGCACGGAGGGCCGCGAGATCGGCCTCGCGCTCGAGCAAGCTGCTCTGGCATCCAACCATCGTAGAACTGTCTGCAGCCGAGTCCCAGCCCGCCTCCGGTCTGCCGCAACTTGAGGGGTGGGGCTTGGCATCACCTCCGATGCGAAGGAGGCCTGTCGGCGCGCGGAGTCGGGATATGTGTATCCCACTGGTCATCCTCTCCGCTCTCGCAGCCGTCGCAACGAGCTCGGCATCTGCACCATCGCGCGCCCGTCGACGCCGGCCGCGACGCCGCTACCCGCGCGGCTGGACCAGCTCCTCCAGACGTTCTCCCGTGCTCATCCCGGCTTTCCCGGCGTCGCGCTCGCCGTCAGGACGCCGACGCTGAGCCGGCAGGGCGCCGCAGGCGTCGCGGATCGAACCACCCGCAAGCCGCTCACCGCCCGGGCTGAGCCCGTCCACGTGCGGCTCCTTCGGCGTGGCAACTACGACGTCGACGCCATTCGCGTCCGCGACCTGCTCCGGCACACGAGCGGCCGGCCTCTACGAGTACGCGGAGGACGCGGCGTATCAGACGTTCGTGGTCGGTCATCCACGCCATCGCTGGAAGCGCGCCGAGCAGATCCGTTTCGCGATGACCCACGGCAAGCCGCTCTTCCCGGCGCGGACGAGCTTCCACTGCTCGGACACGGGCTACATCCTGCTCGGCGAGATGCTCGAGCGTGAGACCGGGCACAGCCTCGCCACGGCCTTTCGCACCCTGCTCGGCCTCGACCGGCTCGGGCTCCATCACGAGCGCAGCCGCGATGGGGTACTGGACGACCCTCAAGCCGGCCGAGCGTAGCCGCGCTCGCTGAGAAGCCTGCTCAGGCGCCGGCCTGGATCTCGCCGGACTCGTAGGCGTAGACGACCGCCTCGACGCGGTCGCGAAGGCCGAGCTTCCGCAGGACATGCGCGACGTGCGTCTTCACCGTTCCTTCGCTCACGAATAGCTCACGTGCGATTTCGCCGTTCGAGAGACCACGGGCGACGAGGCGAAAGACCTCCCGCTCGCGCTCGGTCAGCTCGTCGAGCTTCGCCGCCAGCTCGCGGCGTACCGCCGGTTTCCGTGCGAACTCCTCGATCACCGCGCGCGTCACGGCGGGGTCGAGCAGCGCGTCGCCGCGGTCGACGACGTGCACAGCAGCAAGCAGACGGTCGGGTGGAGCATCCTTGACGAGGAAGCCGCTCGCGCCCGCCCGCAAAGCGTCGTAGACGTACTCCTCGAGCGCGAAGGTGGTCAGCACCAGGACGCGCGGGCGGCCGCTCGTGTCTGCGCGGAGCGCTCGGGTCGCCGCGATACCGTCCAGTCGCGGCATGCGGATGTCCATCAGGACGACGTCGGGGTCGAGCTTTCGTGAAAGCTCGATCACCTCCTCGCCGTCGGCCGCCTCGCCCACGACCTCGATCTCGGTGTCTCCCTCGAGGATCTTTCGGAATCCCGCGCGCACGAGGGCCTGATCGTCGGCGACGAGGACGCGGACGCTCATGGCACGGTCGCGGTCACCGGGATCCGCGCTCGGACGACGAACCCGCCACCGTTCCGCGTGCCGGCGGCGAGCTCTCCGCCGTAGAGCGCGATCCGCTCGCGCATTCCGGCCAGCCCGTGACCCGGATCGGAGTCGAGCGCGCCACGCCCGTCGTCTGCGACCTCCAGCTCGAGCGCGTCGCAGCCGTACCGCACGACGACCGACGCTGTCGCCGGTCCGGCGTGCTTGAGCACGTTCGTCAGCGCCTCCTGGACGATGCGGTACGCGCAGAGAGCGACATCCGGCGGCAGGACGCCCGGCTCACCCTGGATCCTCAGCTCGACCGGCAGTCCGGCCTCACGCACCTTGCCGACGAGCCGGTCCAGCTCGTCCAGTGTCGGTTGCGGCGCGCGTTCGGCCGGGGCGTCCGAGCGGAGGAGCGCGAACAGCCGCCGCATCTCGGCCAGCGCCTGCCGCCCGGTGCGCTCGATCGCCTCGAGCGCCTCGCCCGGCGCGGCCCGCTCGCTCCCGAGCGCGCTCCGCTCGGCTGCCGCCTGCACGACCATCACGCTGACGCTGTGCGACAGGAGGTCGTGCAGCTCGCGCGCGATCCGCGCGCGCTCCTCCGCCGCGGCCGCGCGCGCGTTCGCCTCGTGCTCCCGCTCGAGCGCTGCGGCACGCTGCGCCATCGCATCGCCGTACAGTCCGCGCTGGCGGACGAGCCGGCCGGCGACCCAGGCGCCGCCGGAGACGACGGGCGGGAAGAAGACATCGTCGAAGCCGCTCCAAACGACGCCCGCGGCCAGGCTTAGCGCGCCGCCGGCCACCGCGGCGACCCGGCCGCAGTAGGCGGCCACGCTGTAGACGGCGAACAGCCACCCCACAAGCTGCGAATCCGGCGTCGGCGCCGAGCCGACCAGGAGCGCCTCGACGACGAGCGCTCCCATCACCACGACCGCGACCGCGAGCGGGGCGCGACGGCGGAAGGCGAGCGGCAGCGTCATCAGCAGCGCGGCCGGAACGTAGATCGCCTTCGAAGCGGTGAAGTAGTCGCTCGACGCCCAGATGTCCTGCTGCACGTACAGCGTCAGCACGGCGGCGACAACGGCATCCGCGGCGAGCGGGTGCCGCGCGATCAGATGACGGATCTCTCCGAACCAACTCATCGCCTCCGAACCTAGCGCTTCATTCGCACGCCGTCATCGGCCCTGAGGCAGAGAAGCGCCGCCCGAAAGATCCCTCCTCCGACAGAGGCGAAGTCGGGCCCCCCGACAGACGACGGCGGCGGCCCGGGCTCATAACGTCGATGCGGACACGAAAGGAGGCTCATGAATCACCAATCCAAGGAGCTGCTCGACCGCGTCGGCGCTGGCGCCGGCATCGCCGCCGTCGTTCTGCTCGTCGCGCTCTTCACCGTCTTCCCGTCGCTGCCGACGCCCGACCACTCGATCGGCGAGATCGCACGCAAGGCGACCGGCGAGAGCGACGGCCTGCTCCTCAGCGCCTATGCGGGCACGCTGATGACCGGGGCGCTGCTTCTCTTCGGCGCCTCGCTCGCGGCACGGTTGCGCCGGGCTGAAGGCGCCGGCGGCGGCTGGTGGCTCGTCGCGCTGGTCGGGATCGGCGGGACGTCGATCGGCTTTGTCGGCAACGCGCTCGAGCTCGTCTTCGTCCGCGCGGTCGGCCACGGGACGCGCGGCGACGCGCTCTGGATCGGCTACGGCGCCGACCACTGGCTCGGCGTCCTCATCGCGATCCCGCTCGCGCTCTTCCTGCTCGGCGTCGGCCTGGGCGCACGGGCGACCGGGATCCTGCCGCGTTGGCTCGCCTGGGCGAGCTTCGCTCCGGCCGCGCTCTTCGTCGCCGGCGCCGGCAGCGTCGCCGGGGACGAGGTCGACGGCGGCATCCTCGGCACGCTGCTCGTGCTCGCCTACCTCGGCCTGCTCGTCTGGATCGTCGCGACGAGCGTGTGGATGCTGCGCCGCGCGAGCGGCGCCAGGGTCGAGCCCGCAACGGTGGTCGGCTAGGCCCGCCGCGCTGCCCGCCTGGCCCCAGGAGCAATGGCCCAGGACCTGGTCGCGAGACATGTCTCGCGACCAGGTCCGGGCCCGGATCTCAGCGGCCGCTCGCGACGACCTCGTAGGTGGTGTTGTCGCCGTGCTGCTGGGTGTAGAACCAGCGCCACTTCGGGTTCTCGAAGAGCTGCGGGAGCTTCGCGCCGAGGATGCCGTCGACGCTGGAATCGCCGTCCGAGACGTGCGCGCCGGTGAGCTCGTTGTCGCTGTCGTTCTTGCCGAAGCCGCCGTTGGCGGAGTCGATCGTCGCCGACGCGTCGCGCCCCTCGGCGAGCCAGCGCAGCGGCGTGTTCGCCGCGTCCGAGTAGTCGACCGTCACGTTCCAGGTGTAACCGGAGTCGAGCGCGTTGCGCTGCGCGTGGAGCGTGTCGCCAGCGTCCTCGACGAGCGAGAGGAGGTCGCGCGACAGGAAGGCCACGTTGTCGAGGCCCGAGTGCACCTGGTCGCACTTGTAGAACAGGGTCAGCGTGCCCGTGTCGGCCGTCGGGCTCGCCTGCGTCAGCTTCTGGATCGCACCCCAGCCGCCCGCGGTGTCGTTCTCGGGCGAGGTCGCGTTCGTGTCGCCCGTCTCGTCGAAGTAGAACTCGGTGAACTTCGAGCCGGGCCGGAACTGCCCGTTCTCGGGTCGCTTGAACGGCGTCGCGTGCGCGGCCTTCGCGAGCGCGTTCGCGTCGAACGGCGCGTTGCCGTCGGCCGCGGTGTCGTGCACGGTCACCCAGCGCGTCTCGAAGGTCTGGCCGTACGAGTGCAGCGCGACCTGGTCGGCGTTGTTCAGCGGCGCCTGCGACTCGAAGGTGATCGGCGCGTCCGCCGCGTTCAGCACCTGCAGCGCCTGCAGCTTGCCGTCGCCGAGGTCGCCCGGGCTCGCCGGCACGTACCGGTAGACGAAGCTGTTCGGCCGCTTCGCGGCCGTGCCGGGCTTCGACGAGCCGCCGCTGTCCTCCACGATCCAGAGGTCGCCCGCCGAGTCGTTCTGGATCCCCTCGTAGCCGCCCCGGCCGAGCGCGCCGGAGACGTCCGTCACGTGCGCCGGCACGGCGAGGTCCGCGGCCCAGACGCCGCCGTTGGCGCCCAGCTCGGCCGTGAAGAGCAGCCGCTGCGCCCACGGGTCCCAGGTGGAGCCGTCGAAGTCGGGCAGCGGCTTGCCGTTCACGTCGGCGGTCGCGAGCAGCGTCACGCGGTGCGGGGCGTCCGCGTCGAGGTTGATGCGGGTGATGTTGCCGGGGGAGCCGCCTTCGTGACCCTGGAACAGGAAATGCGTCCCGTAGTCGTACGCGGGATCGGCGCCCATCAAGCCGTTCGGGAAGACGAGATAGGTGTTCTTATCGGGCTCCGTCTTGTGCGCCTCGCCGACGAACCCCGGGGCGGGCGTCATCACGGGCTCGCCCGCCGCGTTGACGACGTCGCTGTCGTAGCCGTAGTACGCGACGGCCGAGGTGGGATTCTCGACGCGCGTGGATCCCTGGGCGACGGCCACCTGCTGAAGCTCGGGCGACAGCATGCTCGCCGGGGCGTAGCCGGCCGACTTCGTGTTCGCCGTGGCGACGTCGCCGAGCGACGGGCCGCTCGGCGTCGACGCGGCGCCCGACGCGACCAGCACCGCCGCGGCGACCACCGGCAGCAGCCAACGAATGCGTCCGCTCATCCTTCTCCCCCTTCGGTGAGTGATTGACGACGCGATCCTCGGCGCTGCCCGCAGCGCGGTGGGCAGCGGGCCGGTGACAGGAAGGTGGCGAAGCGGTGAACCCGCGGAGGATCGGGCTGTACGCTCGCCCCCGTGGCGCTCGCGCTCATCTTCGATCTCGACGGGACCCTGATCGACACCGTCTATGCGCACGTCTTCGCATGGCAGCGCGCGCTCGCCGAGGCCGACATGCCGATCGACGGCTGGCGCATCCACCGAAGGATCGGGATGAGCGGCGGCCTGTTCGCGCGCGCGGTGGCGCGCGAGGTCGGTCGCGCCCTGGCCGCGGAAGAGGCCGAGGCGATCCAGCGCCGCCACGGCGAGATCTTCCGCGACCTCCTGCCCGAGCGGCGTCCGCTGCCGGGAGCGGTCGACCTGCTGGCCGAGCTGCGAACACGCGGGATCGCGCACGGCATCGCCACCTCCGGCCGACGGCCCGAGATCGACGCCTCCCTCGAGGCGCTCGGCGTGGGCGACGAGACCGTCGTGATCGAGCGCGGCAACGTCGCCCGCGCGAAGCCCGAGCCTGACCTCTTCCTCGCGTGCCAGCAGGCGCTCGGCGTCGCGCCCGATGCCTGCTACGTCGTCGGCGACGCGGTCTGGGACCTGCTCGCCGCGCGGCGCGCCCGCATGCTGAGCATCGGCCTGCTCAGCGGCGGCTACGGCGCCGACGAGCTGCTCGCGGCCGGCGCGTTTCGCGTCTACCAGGACGCCGCGGAGCTGCGCGGCTCGCTCGACGAGCTGGGCTTCGACTAAGCGGCAAACTGATAGGCGATTAATCGAATAATCGCGTAAGGGTAGAGCCGCCCGCCCCCGACGACGAGAGCCGGATGGCCGTTGCCTGCTACGCACGCGCGCTGGAGCACGTTGGCGTGATGGCCGACGACCCCGGCTTCCACTGGTTCGACCGGGTCATCCTGGACCTCCATTTCGACGCCTGCTCCTTCCAACGCGACAAGAGCCCCGGCCGCTGGCGCACCGGACCCATCGGCGTCACCGGCAGCAACGGCCGCCTGATCTATCAAGCACCCGACGCCGAACACGTCTCACCGCTCATGGCCGAGGTCGTCCCCAGCACGGACGAGGACGCAACACCCGGTACCGAGCAAGCACCACGCTGCGCGAACAGGTCACATTCGCTACTCCGTCCGCTCCACCGCCCGGGTGAGCGCCCGCCGCACCAAGACGCTCGCGAGATGCTTGCGGTACTCGCCGGAGGCGTACGTGTCGCTCAGCGGCTCTGCGAGCGCGTCGCCAGCCTTCCCCGCCGCGGCCTGGATCGCGTCCGGCGAGATGGACGCCCCCACCAGCGCCTCCGCCACGGCGGTCGCCACCACCGGCCGCTCGGTGACGCCTCCGATCGCGACCTTGGCGTGCGTACACGTGCCGTTCTCGACGGTGACGACCGCGGCGACCCCGACGACGGCGTACAGCGACGCGGGATGCCGGTGCTTCTCGTACGCCGCGCCGGTCCCGGCCGAGGTCGCCGGCACCCGCACCGCGGTGACGAGCTCGCCCTGCTCGAGCGCGGTCGTGAAGATGCCGCGGAAGAAGTCGTCCGCCGCGATCTCCCGCTCGCCGCCTCCGCCGCCGACGACGATGGTCGCGCCGAGCGCAGTCAGGACCGTCGGATAGTCGGCCGCCGGATCGGCGTGCGCGATGCTGCCGCCGATCGTGCCGCGGTTGCGCACCTGCCGGTCGCCGATGCCCGCGGCCGTCTCGGCGAGCACCCGACACCGCCCGCCGACGACCGGGGACAACGCCACGTCCGCATGTGTAGCGAGCGCGCCGATCGTGAGGCCGTCTCCGTTCGAGCCGATCTCGTCGAGGCCGGCGATGCCGGCCAGGTCGACGAGCGACGCGGGCGTCGCAAGCCGGAGCTTCATCATCGGGAGCAGGCTGTGGCCGCCGGCGAGCGGCATCGAGTCGCCGTCGCCGAGCAGGGCGAGGGCCTCGTCGAGGCTCGCCGGACGGTGGTACGTGAACGGGGCTGGTCGCATCGTGTACATCGCTCGCTCCTCCTCAGACCTTCGCCTGCGTCATTGCCCGCCACACGCGCTCGGGCGTGAGCGGCATGTCCAGGTGCGCGATTCCCAACGGGGCGAGCGCATCCATGACCGCGTTCACGACGGCGGGCGTCGAGGCGATCGTCCCGGTCTCGCCGGCGCCCTTCACGCCGAGCGGGTTGACGTCGGTGGGAGTCTCCGTCCGGTCGACCTCGAGCGACGGCAGGAAGGCCGCCTTCGGGATCGCGTACTCCAGCAGGCTCGCGGTCTGGAGCTGGCCGGTCTCGTCGTACTGGGCGCCTTCCCAGAGCGCCTGCGCGATCCCTTGCGCGATGCCGCCGTGCACCTGCCCGTCGACGATGAGCGGGTTGATGACGCGGCCGACGTCGTCGACCGCGACGTAGCGGCGGAGCGTCACCTCACCCGTCTCCGGGTCGACGTCCACGATCGCGACGTGCGTACCGAACGGGAACGTGCAGTTCGGCGGGTCGTAGTACGCGGTGTCGTCGAGGAACGGCTCCTCGCCCTCGGGCAGGTCGAACGCGACGGCCGCGGCCGCGGCGATCTCCTGGATCGTCTTCGCCGTCTCGGGCGAGCCCTTGACGAACGCCCGTCCGTCCTCGAAGGCGACGTCCTCGACATCGGCCTCGAGCATGTGCGCGGCGATCCTCCGCGCCTTCCCCTTGATGCGCTGCAGGCTCCGGTGGACGGCGACGGCGCCGACGGCGGCGCTCCTGCTGCCGTACGTCCCGTAGCCGAACGGCGTCCCGAGCGTATCGCTGTGCTGGACGGTGACGTCCTCGACGGGCATCCCGAGCTCGGAGGCGACGACCTGCGCCAACGTCGTCTCGTGGCCCTGCCCGTGCGACTGCGAGCCGGTGGTCACCACCACCTTCCCGGTCAGATGGACGCGGACGTTGGCGCTCTCCCAGCAACCCGCGCCGAAGCCCTCCTGGGTGCCGATCCACGCCGACGGCGCCACGCCGCACATCTCGACGTAGGTCGAGAAGCCGATGCCCGGGAGGCGGCCCCGGCTCCGAGCCTCCTCCTGCTCGGCGCGGAAGCCCTCGTAGTCGACGAGCTCGAGCGCCCGCGCAAGCGCCTTCTCGTAGTCGCCGGTGTCGTACTTCAGGCCGTTGAGGATGCCGGGGTCGTACGGGAACGCGTCCGGCTGGATGAAGTTCCGCCGCCGCACCTCGAGCGGGTCGAGGCCCAGCTCCCGTGCGACGAGGTCGACGCCCCGCTCGACGGCGTAGGTCGCCTCCGGGCGCCCGGCACCCCGGTAGGCGTCGACCATGCCGGTGTTCGTGTAGACGCCGAGCACACGGCAGTGGATGTGGGGGATCCGGTAGGCGCCCGAGAGCATGCGCCCGTAGAGCGTGGTCGGGGTGCCCGGCGCGATCGTCGACAGGACTCCGCCGAGGTTCGCATACGTCTTCACGTCGAGTGCGGTGATCGTCCCATCGCGCTTCGCGCCGACGCGCAGGTACGTGACGTGATCGCGCCCGTGCGTCGTCGCCGCGTAGTTCTCGCGGCGCGTCTCCATCCACTTGACCGGGCGGCCGACCTTCTGCGCAAGCGCGGCCGCGAGGACGTACTCCGGGTAGAGGAAGATCTTCGAGCCGAAGCCCCCGCCGACCTGCGGCGAGATGCAGCGCATCTTCGTCTCCGGGATCCCGAAGACGAACGCCGTCATCAGGAGCCGCATCACGTGCGGGGCCTGCGAGGTCATCCAGACCGTGTACTCGCCGGTGCTGGGCTCGTATTGCGCGGCGGCTCCCCGCGGCTCGATCGGCGTGGGGATCAGCCGCTGGTTGACGAGCCGCTGCTCGACGACGACGTCGGCCTCGTCGAGAGCCTGCTGCGTCGCGTCGGCGTCGCCGCACGACCAGTCCATGACGACGTTGCCCGCCGCGTTCTCGTGCAGCTGCGGCGCTCCCGGCCCGACGGCCTGCTCCACGTCGACGACCGCGTCGAGCGGCTCCCAGTCGACCTCGATCAGCCCGAGGGCGTCCTCGGCGATCTCGCGGGTCTCGGCGACGACCGCCGCGACGCCGGCTCCGGTGAAGGTGACGCGGTCGATCTCGAGCGCCCGCGGCGTGGCGACGAAGTTCTCCACTCCTCCCGCCTGCCACGCGCAGGGCAGCGGATTCAGGTGCTCGAAGTCGCGCCCGGTGAAGACCGCCACGACGCCCTCGAGCGCAGCCGCGGCATCGGTTCGGATCGATCGGATACGCGCATGGGCGTACGGCGAGCGCAGGATCGCCACGTGCGCGAGACCCGAGAGGGTGAGGTCGTCGAGGTACTTCGCGGCGCCCGTGAGGAGCCGGGGATCCTCGACCCGCCTGATCGGCGCGCCGAGTATCTGCGCCGCCGGGGCTTCCGTGACTTCGGTCGCCATCGCTCACCTCACCGCGCTCGCGTGCGACGCGGCCTCGCGGACGGCGCGCACGATGTTTTCGTAGCCCGTGCACCGGCAGAGGTTTCCTTCCAACCCGTGCCGGATCTCCTCGTCGCTCGGGTCGGGGATCTGCTCCAGGAGCTCGAGCGCCGACATGATCATCCCCGGCGTGCAGAAGCCGCACTGGAGGCCGTGCTTCGCCCAGAACGCCTCCTGCATCGGGTGGAGGGAGCCGTCGGCCGCAAGGCTCTCGATCGTGCGGATCGAATGCCCGTCGGCCTGGACGGCGAGGACCGTGCAGGACTTCACCGACCGTCCGTCGAGGTGAACGGTGCAGGCGCCGCACTGGGACGTGTCGCACCCGATCTTCGTCCCCGTCAGGCCGAGGCGATCGCGGATCACGTCCACCAGCATCGCCCGCGGCTCGACCTCGATCTCTCTGCGGACGCCGTTGACGACCAGCGCCACTGAGCTCACGTCGATCCTCCTTCCGCTCGTTCTCCGTCGGAAGTGCGACGGTGAGGATACGACGCCGACGGCCGATTCGCCACACCTCCGCTTCCGTACGATGTCGAGATGCCCCTGGGTTCCGTCGAGGTGGTCGAGCAGGCGCTGCGCGAGGCCGACTACCTCCCCGACCGCGGCCTCGCCACCTCGATCTTCCTCGCTCTCGCCATGGGGCGGCCCCTGCTGCTCGAGGGCGAGGCCGGCGTCGGGAAGACGGAGGTCGGGAAGACGCTCGCGCGCGTGCTCGGCGCCGAGCTGATCCGCCTGCAGTGCTACGAGGGCATCGACGCCGCCCAGGCGCTGTACGAGTGGGACTATGCGCGCCAGCTGCTCTACCTGCGGGCTCTTCAGGTGGGCGAGGTCGACCCGGCGCTGCAGGTCGACGAGCTGTACGGGCCGCAGTTCCTGCTCGAGCGGCCGCTGCTGCGGGCGCTCCGGGCGGGCGGGGGGGCGGTGCTCCTGATCGACGAGCTCGACCGCGCCGACGACGAGTTCGAGGCCTTCCTGCTCGAGGTGCTCTCCGACTACACGGTCAGCATCCCCGAGATCGGGACGATCGCCGCGGAGCAGCCGCCCGTCGTTGTGATCACCTCGAACCGGACGCGCGAGCTCCACGACGCGCTCAAGCGCCGCTGCCTCTATCAATGGATCGACTTCCCCGACCTCGCACGCGAGGTGGAGATCGTGCGGCTGCGGGCTCCCGGCGTCTCCGAGGCCCTCGCCCGCGGCGTCGCCGCGGCCGTCTCGCGGCTCCGCGAGCTCGACCTCGTCAAGCGGCCAGGCGTCGCCGAGGCGATCGACTGGGCCCAGGCGCTCTCGCTGCTCGGCGCGCCGAGACTCGACGAGCTCTCCGCCGGCGAGACGCTCGGGTGGGCGGTGAAGAACCGCGAGGACCTCGCCCGCGCCCGGGAGTCGCTGGCCGAGGTCGTCGGTGACTGAGCCGCTGGTGGTCGCCGCGCGGTTCGGGCGCGCTCTCCGCGCCGAGGGGCTCGCCGTCGGCACCGGTCGCATCTCCGAGTTCTGCCGCGCCGCCGCTCTCGTCGACCCGGGCGACCTCTACTGGGCCGGACGCTCGACCCTCGTCGCCCGGCCGCAGGACATCCCGGTGTACGACCGCGTCTTCGCGAGCTTCTTCGCCGGCGCGGCGCTCGAGCCTCCGGGGGGCACGCGGGTCCGCGTGAGCGGCGAGGTCGAGGCGACCGTCGAGGTGGCGCTCGCGAGCCCGATCGAGCTGCTGCGGGCGAAGCCCTTCGCCGAGTGCACGGAGGAGGAGCTCCGCCGGCTCGCCGAGCTGATGGAGAGGCTGCCCGTACGCGCGCCGCTGCGCCGCACCCGGCGCCGCTCGCCGGCGCGAACCGGCGTGCCGGACGTGCGGAGCACGATCCGCCGTTCCTTCCGTACGGGCGGCGAGCCGGTCGAGCTGGCCCGGCGAGAACGGCGCCGGCGACCGCGCAGGCTCGTCTTCCTCCTCGACGTCTCCGGCTCGATGGCGGACTACTCGCGCGCCCTGCTGATGTTCGGGTACGCCGTGCTTCGCGCGCAGCGCCGCTGGGAGGCGTTCTCCTTCGGCACGCGGCTGACGCGGCTCACGACGGCGCTTGCCGCCGGCGACGCCGACGAGGCGCTCCGCCGCGCGGCGGCCGAGGCGGTCGACTGGGACGGCGGGACGCGGATCGGCGAGTCGCTCAAGCGCTTCCTGGACGAGTTCGGGCACGCCGGCATGGCGCGGGGCGCCGTGGTCGTCGTCTGCTCTGACGGCCTCGAGATCGGCGATCCGGACCTCGTCGCCGCGCAGATGGCGCGACTGTCCCGGCTCGCCCACCGCGTCGTCTGGCTGAACCCCCTCGCCGGCGATCCGAGGTACGAGCCGCTCGCGCGCGGAATGCGGGCCGCGCTTCCGTACGTCGACGAGTTCGAGAGCGGACACAACCTCGCGAGCCTCGAGGCCCTCGCCGAACGGCTCGCGCGGCTCGGCTGAGCGGTCGGGCTCGGCCCTTGACCGCGCGATGCAAGCGCGTAGATTCCTCGCGACACGCTTCGTTCGACCGAAGGAGGGGCGATGATCGCTCGCGTCGCAAGCTTCGAAGGAGTCGACGTCGACGTGGCCGAGAGAACGATGGGCGAGGCGGAGGAGATCATCCGCCCGCTGGTCGAGGGTCTCGCCGGCTACCAGGGCAGCCTCGAGCTGGTCTCTTCAGGCGGCAAGGTGCTGTCGATCGCGCTGTTCGACTCCGAGGAGAACGCGCAGGCCGCCGAGCAGACGTACGACGAGGAGATGCCGCGCCGGCTCGGCGACCTCTTCAAGGACTGGGAAGGCCGCCGCGCCGGCGTCGAACGGTACAAGGTGGTAGCCGACTCGCGCCGGTAAGCGACGCTCAGCAAAGGGGACCCGCAGACCCGCTCATGACAACGCCGTCGCCCTCGCCCGACGAGAAGCCGCTGCTCGAGGCGCAGGGAATCCAGAAGCACTTCGGCCGCCTCGTCGCGCTTCGCGACGGGAACTTCTCGCTCGCCCACAACGAGGTGCACGCGATCGTCGGCGACAACGGCGCCGGCAAGTCGACGCTGATCAAGATCGTCTCGGGGGTCTACCACGCAGACGGCGGCGAGCTCCGGCTCGAGGGCCAGCCGTTCACCGTCGCGAACCCGCGCGACGCACCGCGGCTCGGCATCGAGACGGTCTACCAGGGCCTCGCCCTCGGCAGCGCTCGGCGTGCGCGAGTCGTCGATGGTGCTCGAGCTGATTGGCGAGGTCCGCAGCCAGGGCCTGGCGATCATCATGATCAGCCACAACCTGCCCGAGGTCTTCGCCGTGGCGGATCGGATCACCGTGCTGCGCCTGGGGCGGACGATCACGACGCTGAACACCAAGGACACGACCCTCGAGTCGGTCGTCGGCATGATGACCGGTGCGCTCGACGTGGCGGCCTGAGGGCGATGGCGCGTGCGCAACCCGCACCGGACGAGGTGGATCCTGCCGCCTCGGACGTCGCCGTCGAGCCCGGGGGCGGAGCCTCTCGGCGGGCGCTCCTCGCGCTGAACCGCGGCTGGCTGTTCCTGTTCCTGCTCGTGCTGATCGGCTTCTTTTGGCTCTCGACGCCGTCGGGGACGTTCCTGAGCCGCCCGAATCTCACGCAGATCGGGCTCAGCACGTCGGAGGTGATGCTGCTTGCGATCGGCGAGACGTTCGTGATCGTCACGGCCGGCATCGACCTCTCGATCGGGGGCATCCTCTTCTTCTCTGCCGTCTGCGGCGGCAAGACGATGCTCGGGCTCGCGGGAACGAACGCGCAGGTCACGGCCGGGCAGTACCCCCACGCGGTCAAGGCTGTCCTCATCGGGGTCGTCTTCGCCCTCCTCGCCGGCACCTTCTGGGGCGCGGTGAACGGGGTGCTGATCACGCTGATGCGACTGCCGCCGTTCATCGTCACCCTCGGCACCTACGGGATGACCTTCGGCTTCGGAGACCTGCTCTCGGGGGGCAGCTACCTCGGCGCGCCCGTCCCGACCAGCTTCACGAGCAACTTCGGCAACGGAAAATGGCTCGGGCTCTACCTGCCGATCTGGGTCGCCCTCGGCCTGCTGGTGGTCGCGCACGTCATCTTCCGGTACACGCGCTTCGGACGCTACACGGCCGCGATCGGCTCGAATGCGGAGTGCTCGCGCCGCGCCGGCATACCCGTCGACCGGCACATCATCAAGGTCTACACGCTCGCCGGCTTCCTGGCGGGCGTCGCCGCGATCCTCGACCTCGCGATCTACACGAACACGACATCTGTCTCGCACCTGACCGACAACCTGAATGCGATCAGCGCCGTCGTGCTGGGCGGAACGAGCCTCTTCGGCGGCGTCGGGACGATCCTCCTGAGTGCGGTCGGCGCCTTCATCCCGACCGTCCTCCAGAACGGCCTCGTGATCAAGAACGTCCAGCCGTTCTGGCAGGAGGTGGCAGTGGGGGCGACGATCATCTTCGCCGTCTACCTCGATCAGCTACGCCGGCGACGCGGCGGCGACCGGTGATGGCCGCGCCGGAGGGAGGTGAGACGAGCCGAGATCTCCACGCCCGGAACGACAAGGCCTTCCGCTCCTAGGGCGGAGGCAGAAAAGGAGTTATCGATGTCACGCCGTTTGCTCGCCGTGGTCGTGGCGCTGGCCGTAGCCTTCGCCGTCGTCGCGTCCACCGCAACCGGAGAGGGCGCCTCGCCGGCGGCCGGCCAGAGTGCGAAGAAGACGTACACCTTCTATCTCGTGGCATCGCGTCGGACGCCTTCTACCTGACCATGAAGAAGGGAGCGCAGGCGGCGGCGAAGAAGCTCGGCAACGTGAAGGTGGTCTTCACCGGCTCGCCGGCGTCCTTCGCCCCGAACACGCAGATCCCGTTCCTCAATGCGGCGATCGCCAGGAAGCCGGACGCAATCCTGATTGCGCCGACTGACAAGACGGCGCTGATCTCCCCGATCCAGCGGGCCGTCAGCGCGAAGATCCCGGTGGTCACGGTCGACACGTTCATCACGAAGCCGATCGCGTTCACGAACGTCTCGACCGACAACCTCGCCGGCGGTAGGGCGGCCGCCGATGCGCTCGTCAAGGCGATCGGCGGCTCGGGCGAGGTCGCGGCTATCAGCGTCAACCCAGGCATCAGCACCACCGACCAGCGCCGTGACGGCTTCGTCGCGGAGCTGAAGAAGTACCCGAACGTCAAGTACCTCGGGATCCAGTACTGCAACGACGACCAGACGAAGGCGTCCAACCAGACTTCGGCGCTGCTCAACGGGCATCCGAACCTGAAGGGCATCTTCGCCATGAACGTGGTCTCCGGGAACGGCGCCACGGCCGCCGTCACCGCTGCCGGCAAGTCGGGCCAGGTCAAGCTCGTCGAGTTCGATGCGGGCCCGCCGCAGGTGCAGGCCCTCAAGGCCGGCACGATCGACGCGCTCGTGGCGCAGTACCCGTACGGCATCGGCCGGCAGGGCGTCCAGCTCGCCTACAAGTGGGTGACGGGGCACCGGACCGGCATCAAGAAGCACTACGGCACCGGGTCGGCGATCGTGACCAAGGCGAACGTCAACTCGCCGGCGATCAAGAAGTACCTCTACACCCCGTAGCGGTGCACGAAGGGCAAGATGCGGACGGGCCACACGGCGGCGGCGGCCCGTCCGCTCTGCGGCGAGGCGATCGGTGACCGACGTCGTCTGTCTCGGCATCCTCGTCGCCGACGTGATCGTGCGGCCGGTCGACGCGCCGCCGGAGCCGGGGACACTTGCCCTCGTCGACTCGATCCGGCTACGCGGAGGCGGTTGCGCGCTGAACACGTCCAGCGCGCTGGCCAAGCTGGGGC
>WNGF01013104.1_pt1 | contig 18168 bp, 15 predicted proteins | sample 5400641 | NCBI WGS metagenome assembly WNGF01 (sample SAMN13153371, study PRJNA577476) | soil metagenome | isolation source: 80 cm soil or saprolite under grassland replicate 2 | place: USA:California | collected 2016-06-15
ATGGTGCCCCCGGCGCGATTCCAACGCGCGACCTTCCGCTTAGGAGGCGGACGCTCTATGCAGCTGAGCTACGGGAGCACGAGTGGGAAATGGTAAATGGTAAATGGTTAATGGTAAAGCCACAGTTGAGTTTAGAGGCTTCTGCGGTGTGCATTGAACAACAAAAAGCAATTGCCCGAATCCCAGCCTTAAGTAACCTATAAACAACCTGCAAATCCGCGCGTTCGATCCGGCTTCATTCGATTGAGTCCAAGTTTCGTCGGTGATGACGAAGCCGAAGCGGTGTGCAGAATTTGCCGAAGTTCTACTCGGACGGTCGAGACTCGAATTGTTCAAGAAACTCCGCGACGGCGGTTTGGTCATTGTACCAACCAAGCGGTCTGGCATTGAACTCCGTATCGCGCAACAGCCGGTCCGCACCGAGCTCGATCAGTAGCTTGACCATGTCCAAATGACCACCCGCGGCCGCAAGATGCAGTGGGTGAACATGCGGTGTACAGTGTCTGGCTGTCGTTGGGGTCTGCCCCGATTCCAGAAGCAGTCTCGCGAGTTGAAGGCAGTACTGATGTTCGGCTGATTGACGGGGCCGGCCTCGCCCTCACCAAATGCCCCGGTTAACGCCGTAAAAAGGTAATGGCCTTCCCAAAGAAAGGCCGCGTTCGGATCGGCGCCATGCTCGAGCAATAGACGCGCGACTTCCAGTGTTGAGTGCCCTTCTGCTTCACTGTTAAGCCGGGAGTACGCTGCATACAGCAAGGGCTCCCAGTTGTTTGAGGCCCTGATAAACCAACGACGCGATTGCATGCCATTGCTCCGGCCAGTGTGAGTAAGCATGCCAATAAGAAGTTTGAACAGAAAGTTTTGTGTGCACTGACGGAAACCCACCCGCTACCGCGTGGTGGTACTGACCCGTTGCCTCGCAGATCGTGCCGCGTCAATTGCAGAACCGAGCAGCGGTAATTTGATTTAGAACTTAGAACTTAGAATTTAGAATTTAGAATTTAGTAGTTGGTCCAGCCCTCTTAGAGGAGAATCGTTTCAGATCGACTGAACTCAAAATCCGCAATTCTAAATCCTAAATTCTAAATTCACTTCATTAGCTTTTCCATCTGTTTTTGCAAATCGTTAGCTTCCTGCTGCAGCTTCTCGACCAGCTTACTCACTTCGTTTCTTTTCGTCCTAATCGTCTCGGCTGAGTCGTCATTGAGCAACGTCTTCGCTTGCTCTCGAAGTGCATTTATAATTTCTGCGTTCTTGCGATTATGCTGACCGATCAACGATATGTATTGCCTGTTCTTATCGTTTAGTCTTAAGCGCCCTGCACTATCTGCTTTGTCAGCTGCCTCCAGCCACAGAGCAGCGCTCTGGTTAAGAAGGTCCAACTCTTGTTGAGCCATCACTCTAACCTCAGCGCGTCCCGTGAGAGTGTCCTTTTGCTGAAGTTCCGTGTCTGTGCGTTGCACCTGCATACTGAGTTCATAGGCTTTCTTTCTGAGAGCGTCGATCTCCTGGAGCAGACTGTTTGCGCGCAACGTATCTCCATCGTCGCCATTCTCCGAATATCGCTGATCCGCGCTTAATTCATATTTCTCGAGAAAGTCCCAGGCGCTTTGATTAATCTTCGGGGCGAGATCATAGTACCAATGATCGTGACCGGGCATTTCCGTAACCTGAATCGGAAAGCCCTTCGCTTGAAGCGCGTCGCGCGTTGCACGCACCGCCTGCAGCGGAAAAAACTGATCGTTGGTTCCTACCCAGATCGCGAGTGGGATTTTGCGCGACGCCGCATTGATTACTTGGTATTCCTGCTCCTCCCGCCACGCTCCGGCATGAACTGCTGTGGCCGCGAAATATTCTGATTCAAGCATTGAAACCATCAGTGCATAAACAGCTCCGCCTGAATGGCCGAACAAATAGACACGCCGCGAATTGATCGGGTACTTCGACTTGAGGTGTTCCACCAAATCGCGCAGGAAATCCGGCCCATCTTTAGAAGGTGACCAGACATCAGGGTTAGCCGCATCCGGACCAGCGAGGATAATTCCCTCTTTACTTGCAAGGTCTTTCCATTTCTCGACGAGTGACAGTCCGTTGCGCCCGGAACCGTGCAGCAGCACAATCAATGGCGCCGGCCGCGTCGGTGTTATGTTGTCAGGAACAAAAAGATAGAAAATCCGTGGCTTGCCGTGAGAAACGATCGATTGCTTAACGATCTTTTCCGAGGCTTGAGCTGGGAATGAATACAGTAAGGTCAGAGAAAACAGTAAGGCGCAATATCGCATGACTCTCAGGCTACTCATGGCGATGCCGCATTCGCAAATCGCTGCCGCAGACGGCATCAATCTGTCTCAGCCGCGTAGTTTTTGTTTTTAGGGTGACCAGAGCCTTTTGAACAGAAAGCCAAGCAGGATCCTTGCATCATCAGTCACGCCTAACGATGGAGCCGGAAGCATTGTATCAAGCATCGCCGATCAGAGAGATAAGAATTCCGCGCCGGTTCAACGGGCTGTAGAGGCTGGGTGAAAACTCAGAAATCTCACTCGGTTTCACCCCGTTAGGGGTGGCATGTTTATAGCTCGAGGACCAAAACTCCTCCCGCGGCGTTCGGAGGAGCGGAACTGTTCTCGCGTGCTGAAGGTCTAGTTGCATTCCGCTCCTCCGAACGCCGTTGGTTCGGGCATTTCAACTCAGGCTATAAACATCTCACTCCTCCGGAGTGAAAGAGTTAAGTTGTAGGTCAAATATGCGCCGAAGTTTTTCGGGCGATTTTCTCTAAATCAATTTTTTCACAGCTTCTCCGGTGGGTGGGATTTCAGAGTTTTCACACTCGTTAGGCGATTCACAGATTTTGCTACAAGATTCTCGCCCGTGGTGTTTACTTCATGAACTAGCCGCGTTTTGCAAGGATCTTTAGCGCCAGAGGTAAGCATGTTTGTTGTTGTCCGTGCGGTTACTTACGCTGCGCTCTTTATCGGACTCGTGCTCATCTACGTACCGGCCTGCCTCTTGTCCTGGTCGGGCATTGTCCCCCCTGCGACGATTGAAGTGCAACAGGTTGCTGGGATGGTTATCGGGGCCGCTGGCGCGGCGGTCGCTCTGTGGTGCATATTCACCTTCGCATCTATCGGCAGAGGCACTCCGGCGCCCTTCGATCCGCCAAGCCGACTGGTGATTCAGGGGCCCTACCGTTTCGTGCGGAATCCTATGTACATCGGTGCAGGACTCGCCCTCGTCGGCGCCGCGCTCTTCTACGAGTCGGTCTCGCTTCTGGGTTATACGGTCCTCTTCTTTCTCGCAACTCACCTCTTCGTGGTGTGGTACGAGGAGCCCACTCTACGGCGAACCTTCGGGCAAGGATATGAAACATACTGCCTCCAGGTCAGGCGCTGGTGGCCGAGGATATGAACCGGACATGATTCTGATGCATGCTTCTCAAGTTAATTCTTTGCGGTCATAATCTGAATGCCTTTTCGCCAGGGCGGCTAAAGCGCGTCTGAAGAAAATGAGGCGCCGTAAGGCGGCGGAAACGAGGTGCAGATGCTCGACCTTGAGAGTCCACGTTGGTCTGAACTGCGGCACGCTTACGGCCCGCCGCCAATGTGCCCAACCTCATTCGCGCACTCGCCGCCGAACGAGAACCAGGTTATTCGAATGACCTCGACCACTCCAGAACTAACCCGACACCATGGGAGGAGGTTTACTCGAAGTTATGTCACCAATACAGCGTGTACTCGGCTACTTACGCAGCCTTCCCTCATATCGTGGAGATAGCCAAAGCAGATGGCCTTGCCAAACAAAGGGAGACGTTGATGCTTGCCGGTACGATCCGCGTGCACGGTAATGCCGACGAAGAGATCCCGAAGGATCTTATCGAAGATTTTGAAATGGCGATGGTCAAAGTTCGCCGGTGGTCCTTACCCGTGGTGCGACAAGCCGAGCTAACTGACCGATTCGTTTTGCCCTGCTTGCTTCAGTCGTTCGGTGGTCTGCGTTACCCGCAATCCGTGTACGTCAGATGCCTGGACCGCTTATCCGAAGGCGATTCGGAAGTGGAAATCGATCACTGCCCACAGTGTGATAACTACATGTTGGTTAGTATCGACGAAGATGGGCCCACCACGATGCTTCTGGATGCTCGCGGGCACCTGATTGAAAAAAGCGCTAAGCTCACGATAGCTGATCGTTCTGCATACACCGAACGCCGCGCACGAGGAAAAGTGCCTCTTCAAGATTCGGAAGACCCATCTTGGCCCGAGCCGGAAACAGGAAATGTACTAGCGGCATTGGCGCTCGAACGAAACGACTTCGAACTCGCAACCCGTATCCTGGATCTCGACTCAACGATTATTTGTCCCCATTGTGGACGCTCTTTTAGATTAGCCGATGGAATTGATTCCTGAGCCAGAAGTTTGCGTGCAGTCAACATCGACTCTCAGCAAAGTGTTCACAGCTGGTTTCCCCTTTGAGGCACCGGTTTCGTTGCCCGCTCTTCCGCCGGAGAAGCCCCTCGCCTTCTGCCGCGAAGAATACGGTGAGAACGACGCACCCGGAATGGCGGAAGCCATCAACGTGGCGCATACGTTCTACCAGCGCGGTCTCGGAGAGATCACGCCCGAGAATCTGGTTGTGTTCATCATCAAATAGTGTCGCGGGGTGAGTGCTGCCAATGGTTGAGAGTCTCAAGATCATCCTCCGACATTCTCCATCGCATTTTGTTTTCGCTGCAAGATCAGGCGTTGGCGGTGAGCACTGTCAGATCTCCAACGCGCTCTTCCTGGTACGGCCTGGCAAGTTGCACGTTGTAGTGGTCTATAAGCCACAACTCGGGGATGATTTCAGCGACTAGTTTGCCGTCGTCAAAAACTCTTACCATCGAACTTTCAGAAACGACGATTGCCACCGCGTCGGTGACTTGTGAGATCGAGGCTCCCGCCAAATGGCGACTGGCCATGCCGTAGGGCAAGACTACATCCGAAGCCATGGCATCAAGATAACGGCAGGCTGACACCACAATACCTTGATCCGAAACCACGAACGCGCCGTCAAGCTGCGCCAGCTCTTTTATCGTGCCGCGCAGATTTTGATCTCTGATCTCTCTCGCTTGTTCCGGATGTCCCGCAAGTGGGTCCAGGATTAGCGGACGCGAGCGGGCCAACACCGCATCAGCGTCGCCAAAGGTAAATAGTGTTCCAATACGGCGACCTTCACGTCCTTCGCGGGCGATCTCGACGGCCAGCTCAATTGTTGGCTCCAGGTTCTTCTTGTTGCATCTACGCACGCGCCGGCAAATTGATTTGAACGTGTTCCGATTGCCGCTGCCATTCGGGTTATCGCCAAGGACAGGCAGAAATTCACCTGTAGAAATCGTTCTCTCTGGGGATGTGCCAATTGTTGATCCGATACCATCGGAGTCCGCATTTTGTCTCGTAGAGTTCACGACACCAACCTCAGCCGGAAGCAGAACTTCGTCGATGTAACACCAGCGCCAGCCCTCACCCGGCTCCAGGGATTCGATAATCGGGTGATGACTTGAATGAAAGTGTGCGGTGGCATGCTTGTTTTTTGAATCATCGCAACACCCAATATGCCCGCAGGTTAGGCAAAGCCGTAGATGTACCCAGTCATCCCCCGTCCGCAGGCACTCCTTGCAACCATCCGTGCCTGGTGTCCCTTCGTGAAGTTGATCGAGATGACTGCAAATCGTTGCCACTGTTTTTCCGCCAAGGGTTGAATTAGTAGCGTGCAGTCAGGTTTTTGCGTCCTGCTGCACGCCTGTTGAAAATGGCTATTTCGTTGCCGTTGCGGCGCGCGCCTGAACACCGGAAGCCTCTTGCGACGGAGGAGCATAAACGCGAGCGGGTGACCACGGTACTACTCTGGTGCCACCGCTGATCATCCCCTGCATCCCCGGTTCGAAAAACGCGTACGGATGAATCGACTCGAGTGCGCTCACTTCATCGAGCCCTCTTCGCAGCTCGGTGGGAATCTCGAACTCGGCAAAGCGCAAGTTCTCCTCAAGCTGGTCCGGCTTGGAAGCCCCGATGATCATCGAAGTGATGCCAGGTTGTGTTGCCGCCCAGTTCAATGCGACTTGTGCCGGCGGTCGCTCGATCTGCTTCGCCACTTCAATAACGACATCGAGAATCCGCCAATTACTTTCAGTGAATCTTTGGAAATTCGGATTGGGAATGTCCTTGGTGATTTCCAACCGGCCCTCTCCCTGTCCGGTGTTGCCCCGGCGTTGATACTTTCCACTGAGAAAACCACCCGCCAAGGGACTCCAAGGGCAAATACCCAGACCAAGTTCCTGCGCGACCGGAACGTGTTCGCGTTCGATGCTGCGTTGAACGAGCGAGTATTCGAGTTGCAAAGCGACCAGACGTTCTTTCCCTTCCTTCTCTGCCAACGTCTGCGCGCGTGCAACGTACCATGCCGGCGTATCAGAGAAGCCGTAGTGCCTAATCTTTCCGGCGCGCACGAGGTCGTTTAGTGTTGACACCACCTCTTCGACCGGCGTTACGGTGTCCCAGGCATGCAGCCAGTAGAGATCGATGTAGTCAGTCTTCAGCCGGCGCAGTGAGCCTTCCAACGCGCGATAGATATTCTTACGGCCGTTACCGCCCGCGTTTGGATTGCCAGGCTCGGCGTTGAGAGTGAACTTCGTCGCCAAGACAACTCGATCACGCAGATCGCGTTCGCTGATGAACTTCCCCACCAGCTCTTCACTATGCCCCTGAGTGTAACCGTCGGCCGTATCGATGAAATTTCCTCCCGCATCCATGTAGCGTTCAAAAATGGGGCGAGCAACTTCTTCTTCGCTGCCCCAACCCCAGTCGTTCCCAAAAGTCATGGTACCGAGGCAGACTGGACTCACCTTCAGCCCAGAACGTCCCAGCGTCACATAGTCATTCAGATTCTTGCTCATCATCTCTCCTTCCTTTTGCTCATTGAAAATTACACGAACGGACACCAACCAGGACTCATCACTCATCCCCATTCCTTTTCTCACTGTTGCCAGCCGCCGCCCAGAGCTTTGTAAAGCTGGACCAACGACAATAACTCGTTACGTTTCGTTTGCGTCAGGCTCAACTCTGCGTTGAAGAGATCGCGATCAGCATCAAGAGCGTTGAGTAGTGTGTCAACACCGCCTTGATACCTCAGGTAAGCAAGACGCGAGCGATCCCTGAGTGTTGCCACCAGCAATTCCTGCTGCGTGCGAATTTCTCTCACCTTTCGATACTGGACCAGGGCATCTGAAACCTCGCGGAAAGCGGTTTGAATTGTTTGCTGATACTGAACGACTGCGAACTCTTGTTGAGCTCTGGCAAACTTCACATTTGATTTTAGCCGACCCGCGGTAAATATTGGCTGAGTGATTTGCGGCACAAAACTCCATGCTCCACTGGGACCCGTGAAAAGATTTGAGAGCTGATTGCTCTGAAAGCCCAGCAATCCTGTCAGGCTAATACGCGGAAAATAGGCGGCCTTGGCCGCGTAAACGAGAGCATGCTGGGCGACCAGGTTTTCTTCCGCGGCGCGGATGTCGGGTCTTCGCTCGAGCAGCGATGAAGGCAAACCGGCAGGCACGGCTGGTAATTCCTGCTGCTCCGTCAGAGTTTTACCACGTCGAATCGGCCCGGGATTGCTGCCAGTCAACAGGCTAATTTGATTCTCGGTCTGCTCAATCAACCGTTCGGCATCAGGAATGGTTTGTGACGCTTGATAGACCAGTTCCTCCGCTTGACGAACATCCAACATCGTCGCGACGCCACCCTGCTGACGTAAACGAATCAGTCGCAGCGAATCCTCGCGTGTAGCCAGCGTGCGCTTCGCAATATCCAGTTCACTATCGAGTTCGAGCAGGCTGAAATATCCCGTAGCCACATCGCTCACCACTGTGGTCATCACGGCTTTGCGGTCTTCCTCGGAAGCTCGCAACTCGGCGCGTGCAGCTTCGGTCTCGCGACGCAGACGTCCCCAGATGTCAATCTCAAAATTAAGCAGGCCCAGTAAGACTTCACCAAACGTCCGCGATCTGCCCGCACCTGGAACCCCGGCTTGGACGTTTCTGGATTGGCGACTGGTCGTAAGATCAGCGTTGAGTTCAAACTGTGGAAACTGGTTCGACCGCGCGAGGCCCAGATTTGCGCGCTCGGCATTGATTCGGGCAACGGCCGCGCGCAGATCATAGTTCTGGATCATCGCTGTCCTGACGAGCTTTTGCAGCTCTTCGTCTTTGAAAACCTCAAACCATTTGAGATCGCCGATAGAGTTCTGGTCAGGGGCCGTTGCTTCCGTGCCACGAAACGAGTCAGGTGTATTGATAGCGGGCCTTTGATATTTTTTTTGGCCTGCGGCGTTGCTCGTCAGCAGACCTACGATTATCACGGCGGTTGCCAGGTTTCGCATCATCAGAAAACTTCTCGTTACGTACCAGATTGGAATGCGATCATTGGTCATATCTTCGCATAAACACTCAATCTCCCGCTGCCGGCTCAGGTGACGGCGAAGTGATCTCGGGCCTATGTTTCCTGCTAAATCTCATCGAGAACTTTTCCACCAGATAGAAAGAAACTGGAATAATGAAGATCGCGATCGACGTGGCCGCAAGCATTCCAACGATCACGACAGTTCCCAATATTCGCCGCGACGCAGCGCCTGAGCCGGAAGCGAACCAAAGTGGCAAGCAGCCTAGAATGAAGGCGAATGAGGTCATCAGGATGGGACGCAAACGCAGACGCGCACCCTCGAGAGCTGCATCAACCAGGCTGCGGCCCTTCTCAAGTTCGACCTTGGCAAATTCAACAATCAGGATCGCGTTCTTCGCTGCAAGGCCGATTAAAACTATCAGCCCGATCTGAGCGTAGACGTCGAGGTCATAAGTCCTCAGGAAGAGACCAAGGAACGCGCCAAAGATCGCGATCGGTACCGTCAGAAGAACAGAGAATGGAAGCGACCAACTCTCGTAAAGAGCTGCCAGGATCAAGAACACGAAGACCAGCGACAACGCGAAGACAGACGATGCGGTACCTGAGGCCTTCCGTTCCTGGTAAGAAAGATCGGCCCAGTCGTAACCGATTTTCGAAGGCAACGTTTGCCTTGCAACTTCTTCGAGCGCGGCCATCGCCTGTCCCGAGCTGTAACCCGGAGCGGCAGAGCCGATCACCTGGGCTGCGCGAAAAAGATTGAAGCGGTTCGTATACTCCGGGCCGGTAATCTTATTGGTTGTCACCAACGCCGAGAGCGGCACCATGTTCTGGTCATTATTTCGGACATAGAACTGTTCGATGCTCCGCTCATTGAGGCGGTCTTCTCCCTCCGCTTCAAGAAACACCACCCTCCACTGGCGCCCGAAACGGTTGAATTGGTTCAGGAAGAGACCACCCAGATACGCTTGCAGGGTCTGGTACACATCGCCAACGGCCACGCCCTGCTTTAGAACCTTGTCTCGGTCAACATTAGCAAAGACCTGTGGAATCGAAGCCGAGAAGGGCGAGGCGACTCCTGCCAGCTCTGGACGCCTGCGAGCGGCATCAAGAAACTTCTGTAGATTCTGATCCAGAAAGTCGATAGATCCACCGCTGCGATCCTGCAGCCAGAACGAAAACCCTCCAGACGATCCGAGCCCTGGGATCGAAGGCGGCATAAAGGCGAAAGCGACTGCTTCAGGGATCTCCCTTGCGAACCTGCCATTCAAAGTGTCAAGAATTGCCCGTGCTTGAAGTTGGGCGCCTTCGCGCTCGCTCCAGGGCTTCAACGCCACGAAGAAAAAGCCGTTTGAGCTCGAGGAGACTCGATTCAACAGGCTGAATCCACCAATGGTGTTGTAGTACTCAACGCCTTCGGTCTTCGCAAGGATCGCCTCCACTTTCTTAGAAACCGCGTCGGTCCTCTCCAACGAAGCCGCCGGCGGAAGCTGAACGTTCAGGAACAGGTAGCCGTAATCCTCCTCAGGAAGAAAACTCGTCGGCAGCCGCCCCACAGCAAGACCATCGACCACGGCAAAGCCTACCAGGATAAACACGCCAATAAGAGCTTTACGGATTATGAAATGGCTCCAATTGACGTAACCGTGAGTAGCCCGCGTGAACCCACGATTGAATGCACGGAAGAAGCGGCCGAGCGGGCCCGTAGATTCCTTGCGCGGCTTTAGCAACATGGCTGAAAGTGCAGGCGACAGTGTCAGCGCATTGAACGCGGAGATGACGACTGAAATAGCGATCGTCACCGCAAACTGTTTGTTCAAGCGACCCTGGATCCCACTGACGAAAGCGATCGGGATAAACACCGAAGCGAGTATGAGCGCGATGCTGATAACCGGGCCTGAGACCTCTCTCATTGCTTGCATCGTGGCATCGCGCGGCGACATTCCGTCTTCAATGTGGTGTTCGACCGCTTCGACTACGACAATCGCATCGTCGACGACCAGGCCGATGGCCAATACCAGACCGAACAGCGAAAGCGTGTTGATCGAGAATCCAAGAAGCGGGAAGACGGCGAACGTGCCAATGAGCGACACAGGCACCGCGATCATTGGAATAAGTGTCGCTCGCCAGTTTTGTAGAAATAAAAAGACCACAAGCAGGACCAGCACTATCGCGATGACGAGCGTCTCGACAATTTCACGGATGCCCTCGGTGACCGGAAGCGTTGTGTCGAGCGAGATCTTATACTCGAGATCAGCCGGGAAGTTCTGCTTCAACTCTGCAATTGTCTTCTTGACACCTTCGGCAACGGCGAGCGCATTTGAACCAGGCGTTTGAAAGACCGCGATGATACTTCCGGGCTGGCCATTGAAGCGCGTGAACTGTTGATAATTCAGAGCGCCGAGATCAATCCGAGCGATGTCTTTCATACGCACGACCGAGCCGTCAGGATTTAAGCGGACCACGATCTGTCCAAACTCTTCCGGAGTCTGTAACCGCCCCTGGGCACGTACCGTGTACGTCTTCTCTTTTCCCTTTGGCGCCGGCTCGGCACCGAACTGACCTGCGGGATTGACCGTGCTCTGCTGTTGAACCGCACGGGAGAGATCGGGAACCGTGAGACCCAGCTTGGCGAGAACATCGGGCTTAACCCAGATTCGCATCGCGTAGTCGCTCGCGCCGAATAGCCTGACCTCGCCCACGCCCGGAACCCGATAAAGCGCGTCGTTGATGTTTATGTTGGCGTAGTTGGCAAGAAAGAGAGAGTCGTATGTCTTGTTGGGCGAGAAGAGCGAGATGACGAGCATTGGCAGTCCGGTCGATTTGCGCAACGTCAACCCAAACTGGTTGACGTCGGCTGGAAGATTTGGTTGCGCTTGCGCCATGCGGTTTTGCACGTTGACCTGATCTACATTTGGATTCGTGTCGACATTGAAGGTAACGGTCAGCGCCATCGTTCCATCGTTCGCGTTGGTCGACTGCATGTAGAGCATGTCGTCTACGCCGTTCATCTGCTGCTCGAGAGGCGTGGCCACTGACTGCTCTATTGTTATCGCGTCTGCTCCTGTGAAGGTGGTTGAAACGATGATCTGGGGTGGGATGATGTCCGGAAATTGAGCCACTGGCAGGCCCCGCATCGCAACGAGGCCCCCAATGACGGTTACGATGGCGATAACCATAGCCACAATGGGCCGGTTAATGAAGAGTTTGGAAATCATCGATCACATTCCTACTGTAGGGGCGTCACTCCCGTGGGCGCTCCCCTTTCTCGCTACTGGAGCCTCAAAAGATCACACGCCTCGTTATAAAGTCTGTCCCGCACCGAGGGGCGGCCACGGAGTGCCGCCCCTACAACGCAGCTGTCTTTGGGTTTACCGTCACGCCTGGTCTAACTTTTTGCGTGCCTTCGGCGACAACGCTTTCACCAGGCTTTAAGCCCTCTTCGATAATCCACATGTTGTCCACTCGATCTCCCACCTTGACGGGCCGAATGCTCACCTTGTTGTCAGGTCCTACGACGGCGACCTGGTAGCTTCCTTGTAATTCGGCGACTGCACGCTGCGGGACGAGCAATGCTTCTTCCTTCGTGCTGGTCACAGCGCGGACGCGGCCGTATTGTCCCGGCCTAAGGACATTTCCAGGATTCAAGAAGACCCCAGCCAGCCGGATCGCACCGGTTTTCGGATCGACTTGCCGGTCGGCAAAGAAGAAGGTTCCTTCGTGTGGATAGACGGTTCCATCGGATAGAACCAGTTCCAGTTCGAGTTGCGCCACACTTGCACTGGACTGAGCGTCAATCAGGTTGTGTTTTGTAAATCTCAGATATTCCTGCTCACCCAGTGTGAAGTAGACCTTAATTGGATCTACAGTCGAAACGGTTGTTAGCGGACTACTTGTCGTGCTGATCAAGTTACCGACCTGCGCCTGGGCAATACCGGCAATCCCATCGATTGGCGAAATGATTCTGGTGAAACTCAAATTGAGCTCGGCCGTTTTCACAGTAGCTCGAGCGTTTTCAACTTGACCCTTGGCGGTCGCGGTGGCCGCTTTAGCAGTTCCGATCTGAGCATTGGCGACACGCAGCTGAGCTCGCGCCGCCTCAACTCCAGCTTTGGCCGCTTGGACCTGGGCCTTGGCAACGACGTTGGCCTGGATTGCATTGTCGTAATCTTGTTGCGTGACAGCCTTCTGTTCCGCCAGTGGCGCATATTTGTTCACATCGAGCTGCGTCTTAACTTGATTAGCTTCTGCTTGCGCGAGCTGCGCTTGCGCCTGCGAGAGTTGACTGTTGGCCTGCGCGAGTTGTGCCTCTGTTTGTGTCACCTGGGAATTGGCCTGTTCGAGTTGTCCTTGAAATTGGGCGAGCTGACCGCTTGCCTGATCCAGCGCCGCCTGGAACGGCCGCGGATCGATCTCGAAAAGCAACTGGCCCTTCTTTACAAAAGAGCCTTCCTTGTAATCCTGCCTGAGCAGGTAGCCGGTGACTTGAGCTTTTATGTCAGCGTTCACCATCCCATCAGTTGTGCCTACCCACTCGCTATAGATCGGCACGTTCTTCTGCTCGACCTTTACTACCTCGACCTCAAGCGGTGGAGGCGCTGCCTGAGCCGGCTTATTTGAGCGGCCGACTACAATTAAAATGCCAGGGATCGCAACGATTGCGAGAACGATCACTGAGCCTAGCTTGTGTTTTGCCAAAAAGTTTCGTAGTCCCATTAACATGGAAACCCCATCACCTGTTCTTGTTCAAATGCCAGAAGGGCGGTGTTCGGGCCCTTGCAGTCAGAAAGCCTTCGTAAAGGTCCCGCAAAGCGGGTGGACTTGCGCCATGAGCCCCACCTCCTCCAAGTCCACCCGCTCTTGAACACAGGCCCCACGCCCCTTTTGTTTCAGCCTGTGTCCCGCCTTGAAAGCCGTTTGTCTTCGCTCGATTCATAACTCGGGCCTCGTCATTACCAAGCGCTGAATTCACTTGTCTTCTACACAGCAACAATCCTGCCAGAGTTTTCGACTGAGCAAATATCTGAATTTGCGGTAAACACCGAGGAATTGATGAGGTGTTTCGTGAGAAGGCGTGACCAGATACTGCCAGGTGACAGGCCGCGGTCACCAATCTTGGAAGACTCAATTCTAAGAGTAGTTCTTTACTGATACTCGCATAAATCTCATCGTAGCTGTCGTCGCCTTTTTCGACAGGAATCTCGTTTACTCCCAGGATAATGTCTCCTCCGAGAAGCAGCGCCTAGCCTTCCACGCTGGCTCGCAAAGTTCCTGAATGGATTCCCCAACGCCACGCGATCGACCCTTCTGCCACACGCTGAACAAGCACGCCTGCTGGTTGTGGCAGATTGAGTGCCCTCGCAAGGTCACCTTCGACAAGAAAACCTTCAATACCAGACCAGAACGGTTTCTGCTCGAGCAAGAGCCGCCGTGCAGTATTTGAGGTTGCGGCAAAAGCCAAACCCTCAGAGCCTCCAGACCTGCTCATGATGTTGCTGATAATCCCCACAATCTCGCCGTCCAAACTAAATACGGGAGTACCGGAGTTTCCACGGTTTATAGCGGCGTCGGTTTGCAAAAACTCAACCGCCGTCGTGTTCTCAGTCCTCTTGTCTAGCGAGTGACGTCCACTGACGTGTCCTGCCGTCAACGTGTTACTGATACCGTAGGAGCCCCGACCACAAAAATCTGATCTCCCACCTGCTCGACCTTGCGAAATGTGTCGCGAAGTTGTTGACCATCGCTCTCTGTCCGCAGCCCCCAGAATGAGAGCGTGATCAGTGAAAGTACTATTCCGATCTTCCTGAACGTCGAGGTGGTGAGTTCCTCGTCCCGCCGGCGCTGGTGCAGTTCGGCTATCCAGCCCTTCACTACACTCGCGATTTCACGCGTGCTCTGCCGGCCCACCTTCTCATAATGGCTGGCCTGGCCTGGCCTTCGGTCAAAATTAAGTTCTTCATGACACTAGCACCCATCAAGAATCCTTGCCCTTCACCTCGTTGCGCACTGACATGATGACGTGCCCACCCTTGCGCGCAAGTTCACGAGTGTTTCGTAACCAAGACCACTGTTGGCTCCCGTCACGATGAACGTCTTGCCGGCCTGGCTGGTAATTCGTCTGCTAGAAGTGAACTGACTTCCGTTCCTCGGCACGTTGTCGTTGCTCCAGCTCGGCAATCCAACCCTTCACTGTGCTTACGATTTCACGCGTGCTTTGCCGATCTGTTTTCCCACCCTGATGGGCCGGCACATCTTTCAAACCTTCGTTTCCGCGCTTTATGAGTCTCACAGCCGAATTCATGTCTCCATCACCTCACCGATGAGTAATTTGCCTCACGACGCTTTTTAAGTCCGGTCTAACGTCAGATTTGTGCCATGCCGCCATCGACAAACAGTTCAATACCGGTGACATAGCTGCTGTCGTCGGATGCGAGGAACAAGGCGGCCTTCGCGATCTCGTCTGGATAGCCCATTCGCCCTAGTGGGACTGCGCCTACGACATTGGTCTTGAACTGCTCTATCTGTTCCCCCGTCAACCCGAGGTTGTTAATGACCGGCGTTTCTATTGGTCCGGGGCTGATGGCGTTGACGCGGATCCTGCGTTGCTTCAGCTCGGTGGTCCAGGTGCGCGCGAAGGACCGCACGGCCGCTTTGGTCGCGCTATACACACTAAAGGCCTCGATCCCTTTGGATCCGGCGACCGAAGCGTTCAGGATGATCGAACCGCCGTCTTGAAACAGCGGCAAAGCCTTTTGCACGGTAAACAGAAGCCCTTTGACGTTAGTGTTGAAGATCTTGTCGAAGTGTTCCTCGGTGATTGCGCCAAGCGGGGCGAATTCGCCGCCTCCAGCGTTGGCGAAAAGAATATCGATGCGGCCCTGCTTCTCCTTCACCGTCGCGTACAGCCGATCAAGATCTGCGAGATTCGACACGTCACCCTGAACGGCGGTGACGTTTTCTCCGATCTGCTTCACCGCAGCGCCAAGCTCATTTTGACGGCGACCGGTGATAAAGACATGCGCGCCCTCAGCGGCGAACAGCTGAGCTGTGGCGAGACCGATGCCACTGTTGCCACCGGTGACCAGCGCGACCTTACCGTTAAGTTTTTTTGTCATGTAACCCTCCTCTGCTACGGCCATGTTCAAATGCAAATGTCTAGCCACACTACACCAGCCTGTGCAGCATCGGATAAAGTCTTTGAGATTAGCGAAGATACCGTGCGGTTGATGATTTCCGCTTAGTAAAGCATTGGCGAGAGCACGTGACGATATGCGGCCAGTGACCGGCTACGGTCACGACTGTTGTGGTTGAGGGCGAGTAATGTCGAGCTTGCGCATGCGATGATTGAGAGTCGTGCGGTTGAGGCCAAGGCGCGCGGCGGCCCCACTGGGACCGCCAATCACCCAATTAGACTCACCAAGGACCCGAAGAATGTGTTCCCGCTCGACGGCTTCGAGCGTCGTCGCTCCATTAGTATGATTTGATACCTTGTTGGACTGCTTCAACTCGGCAAGCGGTATCTCAAGTCTGGAACCGCGCGACAGGATTACACCTCGCTCGACGAGATTTTGTAACTCCCGAATGTTGCCTGGCCAGTGGTAACTGGTCAGCGCCGCCATGGTCTCTTTGGGAATACTCTCAATCGGTTTCTTCATCTGTTGAGCAAACTTGTTGGCGAAGAAATGCACAAGAAGAGGGATATCCTCAGATCGTTCTCGCAGTGGAGGCACGTTAATCGGAAAGACATTCAGGCGATAATAAAGGTCGCTGCGAAACTTCTTTTCGGCCACCAGTTGGGCCAGGTCACTGTTCGTGGCAGCGACCACTCGAACATCTACTTGAAGCGTGCGCGAACTCCCTAATCGTTCGAATTCGTGCTCCTGAAGCACACGCAGCAGTTTCGACTGCAACTCGAGCGGAATATCCTCGACTTCGTCAAGAAAGATCGTGCCCTGGTGCGCGAGTTCGAATCTCCCTATGCGCCGGTCAATCGCACCCGTGAACGCGCCACGCTCATGACCGAAAAACTCGCTTTCCAGCAAACCGGTCGGAATCGCTGCGCAGTTTACCTTGACCAGAGTGCGCTCACGCCGCCGGCTCAAATTGTGGATGGCGTGCGCGATGAGCTCTTTACCGGTCCCGGTCTCACCATAAATCAACACAGTTGAGTCGGTCGCTGCTACCGTCTCAACGTCCTGCAGCACACGCTTGAGTGTGGGGCTATTTCCGATAATCTCCTCGAAGTTGTATTCAGTACGAATCTCTTCTTCGAGATAGAGTTTTTCTTGTGTCAGTTGGTTTTTGAGGGCGTCAATCTCGCGAAACGCCAGCGCGTTTTCGACTGCGATGGCGACTTGCTTACCCACCTGGTTGAGCAACTCAGCGTCATCGTCAGAAAACGCATTCTCTCGCAAGCTCGCAACACCCAGGATGCCGAGTGCCCGGTCATGAGAGACAAGGGGAACGGTGCAGCCTGATTTCAGGCCAGCACGATTTCCCACGGGATCTGCCGAATGACCCAAGCCGCTCATCACGGGTTGACGTGTGGTAAAGGCGATCCCTCCGGGAGTGCCCTCCAGATCAATAATCTCATCTTCAACAAAGACGTTCTCATTTGCCGGGAACTCCAAGGCAGTGACGCGCAACTTGTTAATTACAGGATCAAGCAGCGCAAGGCCGGCTACGTCGTGCGGCATCACCCGTCTGAGACAGGTGGAGATCGCCGACACGAGTTCTCGAAGGTTCAGATTTGAGACCAGGGTGTTATTTATTTCTAACAGCAATTGAGAGCGGTCGCGCTCGCGTGCCAGCTTGTGCTGATGACACTGGGCCTCGACCGCAACTGCTATTTGTGCGGCTACCAGCTTGACGAATTCGAGATCGAGTCGATCGTAGGCACCCGCCTTCTCGGTCCAAAAGTTTACGACACCCAGTCGCTGGTGCGCGGTGGTTAAGGGAACGCTGCAAACTGACTTGACCGGAGTTTTTAGCAGAGTCTTCGCGAAGGGAAAGCGATCTTCCAATTCGAGATCGCGAATAACAACAGGCTCCTGATTCTGCCAAACCCAGCCGGCGATTGAACCTTCCATCGGGACCTCGGCGGGTGTCTGCCACTCAGTCGGTTCGCACGTTTCCAGTAGATGAAACCGCATGGCGTTTCGACGCGAGTCGTAGAGCATCACACCGAGGTGGGAAAAATCGACAAGATTCTGCAAGCGGCACGCAAGGTCATGGAACAGTCCAGACAAGTCGCGATGCGAGGCTATCGCTTTTGAGAGTTCCAGCAGTGTTAGATATTTCTTCGTTTGCTCGTCGGCAACAGCGGCTTGACCGGTAGTTGTGTTCACGTCTCACTTCCTCTGAATAAACGCGTCGTCCTGCAGTTCTTGGCGGATGCAATTTCCGAGCATGTGAAGAGAGAATACTTGACCAAGTATCTTCGGGCAACCGGCCTTAGTCCCTTCAAAAAACTTGTGACGATATACGGCCAGCTGAATCACAGTCTTCTCTGGCATATCGGTTGCTCGTTATGCCCGAAGGCCGGATGTTTTGTCCCGCAATAAGACGTTGGGGAACTGTTATGAGCAAGCGGGAACTAATACTAGAGCTCCAAAAAAAGGCAATTAAAGCCCTGCAAGACTCGACCAGTATGTTGAATGTGTCGTTTAGTCTGATAGAACAAGGCAACCGCGAAGAAGCACGAAGGCTGCAAAATGAAGCCCGCGCAAAGCGTAACGATTCC
>WNGF01005290.1_pt1 | contig 18163 bp, 19 predicted proteins | sample 5400641 | NCBI WGS metagenome assembly WNGF01 (sample SAMN13153371, study PRJNA577476) | soil metagenome | isolation source: 80 cm soil or saprolite under grassland replicate 2 | place: USA:California | collected 2016-06-15
GCTAACGCGGCGGCGGGAGAGCCGCGGCCAGACGGGCGCGCAGCCAGGAGGCGTAGATCGTTCCCCAGACAATGCGGCCCTGGTAACTGAAGGTCTGCCCGGTGGCCAGATCGACGATGGCCGGCAGCAGGAACGCCGCGAACTCCTTCTTCGGACGGGCGAGGGCGGCGGCTCGGGCCGGCTCGGTGACGGTCTCGGCGACCAGGGCGGGGATGATGGCAACACCGGACTGAAAGCCGCGCAGCGCGCCCTTGGTGGCCTTGGCGTATTCGACCGCGTCCCGGCTCAACGCCGCGAGTTCGGCGTCGGTCGCCGCCGCGGTCGGATACAGCACTGTGAACAGGTGCAGCTTGGTGGCCAACCAGGACAGCTTGAACTGCGACCGGTAGCCAACCAGAGCCTGCCCGCCCGGTAGGCCAGCCCACGACACCTGGCTCCCGTCCTGCTGCAACCGTTGCGCCGCGCCTTGCAGATACTCCGCTGCATCCATGGCGGAATCGTGCCGGGCGGACCAGCGGCGGGCAAGCCCGGCCTGAGCGCCGCGCGGTACCGACTGCGGCCCGACCAGGCAGGTCAGGAGCATGAGGCCGCGGCGTCGAGGACCCGGACGAGGTCGAACACGACGCTCACCTCCCTCACCCGGCGCCGCCAGCGTGGCTCGACCGCCGCTCCGACACCGGAGGTGACCAGCGGTACGCCGGACATGACAGTGGACAGGCCGAGCCCGGCGCCCTGGTCCGATCCGGTTCGTAGCCGCGCAGCGGCACCACACGACTCTGACTGCGCGCGAAGCACGTCCATGTCGCGGACGGCTGTGGTCGGGGACGGCGGGTCAGTACCTGGGCCAGCCGGTCCGGGGTGGCGGTGCTGAGCGGTAGGGGATCGTGCCGAACCGGTGATCAGGGCCAGGCATCGGATCGGCCGTACTCGGCGATCTGCCTGTGGCTGCCGGGCACGATCGGCGGCGGACGGGTGGTCCTCGGCCGGCTGCGTCGGTTGGTGGCCGGCGGCATCACGGACGGGAGCCAACCCCGACCGGCTTGATCCTCGCCACCTGATCCGCGGGCCGGTGCGCGGCAGCGCCCGAGGATCCGGTGCCGGATTGTGGACATCGACGCCGGCCACGTCGGCCCAGCGCCTGCGGTTGCAGACCGGCCAGCAGGCCGCCGCGAAAGGGAGTCAGCCAAGCCGATCTGCTCGGCCGGGCCGGCCGGGTTGCGGGACCGGGTCGGTGCGCGGCCGGCGGTTGAGGCTGTGCCGCCCCGGGGGCGTGGCATCATGGGCAGCGATGACCAAGCCCACATCATCCCGCCACCCCGTCACCGTCACGCATCTTCCGCTCCTGCGGTGCCGGATCTGCCGACGCACCGTGGCATACCGGCCCGGCCAGGCCAGCGCGGTCCTGACGGAGCACTATCGCCGCGCCCACGCCGCCACGCTCACCCCGCCGGCAACCCGGCCCGCCTGAACCCGGCCATTCGGCGTCGAAACCACCGGCGGGCTCTCCACCCCGCCCGCCGATCCGCCACCTGGCCTCCGGCACCGTACCGAAGCCCCAGACTCTCCCGCCTCGATCACTCGCTCGCCACACGCCCATGCCGAGTTGAGCACCCGGTAGACCCGGTAGGTGCGGATCGCGTCCGCGCGATGGGAGTGACACAGGAGGTACCAGCGCCCGTAGCGGACGACGACCGCCCAGGGGTCCACCTCGGCCTCCCACTCGTTGCCGGACTCGCTCCGATACGTGACCAGCACGCCGCGATGGCAGCGACGAGTGCGCTGGTGGTGGGGGGATCTGGACGGGCCGAGTACCGGTCGGGCGCAGCCGACGCGTGCTCTCACAGCGCCGCCGCTTGCCGGCCGACGCTCTCGGGCAGTGCCCGGATGACCTTGCCCAGGGCAGAACCGACGAGGTCGTCGACGTCGGCGGCTGCCGGCTGGCCGTCGAGCACCGCCATGACCAGACCAACTGCCTCGGGCTCGGTGAAGACCACCGGAGGCAGCCTCGTCCCGCGCCCAAGCCGGTACCCGCCATGGGGGCCCCGGGCTGACCCGACGCGCGGCCCGCTCCGTGACACCGAACCACGCGGCGAGTTCGTCGGCCGTCGCGCCGGGGCGGGTCTGGAGGATCTCGAGGGCATGCAGAGCTCGTGCGGTGGGGCTGAGATCGGTCGGCACACGAGCAGACTCAGTGGGCACGAGATGAACCGGAAGTAGATCGTCCGGAACTGGTCCTAGCCTAGCGTGATGTCCATGACCGAGTTCCGCGAGCAGGACCTCACCGGAGCACGCTTCGAGCGGGTGAGCCTGCGGGGCGCCACCTTCACCCAGGTGTTCCTCAATGACGCCCGCATGCACGCAGTCGACTTCACCGGGGCGCAGGTCCGCGGCGCCCTGTTCAACGGGAGCCGCATGCGCGGCGTCGAGCTGGTCGACGTCGAGATCAGCGGCGAGCTACAGAACGTCGTAGTGAACGGCGTCGACATCGCACCGCTGGTCGACGCCGAACTGAACCGTCGCATGCCCGAGCGGGCGAGGATGCGCCCCGACGACACCGGCGGGTTCCGTGAGGCGTGGGCAATCCTGGAGCGGCTGTGGGAGGGCACCCTCGCGCGTGCGAGGACATTCCCCGAAGCGGCGCTCCACCGCAGCGTCGACGACGAGTGGTCCTTCATCCAGACCCTGCGGCACCTCAACTTCGCCAGCGCTGCCTGGGTGGGCCGGATGATCCTCGGCAACGCCTCGCCGTGGCACCAGTTGGACCTGCCGTGGGACGAGGCGCCCGGCTGGGACGGTATCCCGTGGGACCGCGAGGCCCGACCCTCGCTCGATGAGGTGCTCACGCTCCGACGCGAACGCCAGGCGATGGTCCGCCACGTCACGGAGTCACTCACCGACGAGCAACTCGCCTCCAAGGTGACTCACACCGAGCCCGGCTGGCCCCGGCTGGAGAACTTCCCCGTCAAGGAATGTCTCCGCATCGTCCTCAACGAGGAATGGGAACACCGGCTCTATGCCGAACGTGATCTGACCGCACTGGAGAAAGAGAACTGATCATGGACATCCTGCTCATTGCTGGCCTGTGGCTCGACGGATCCGCATGGGACGATGTCGTGCCCACGCTCGAGGCACTCGGCCACCGCCCCGTGCCGCTCACCCTCCCGGGTCAGGGTGACGGATCTGCCTCCGCCACGCTCGACGACCAGGTGGCAGCGGTGCTCGCCGCCATGGACTCATCGTCCGAAAAGCCCATGGTGGTGGGGCATTCCGCCGCCTGCACCCTGGCTTGGCTGGCCGCCGACGCGCGACCGGAGAAGGTGGCCAAAGTCGCCCTCATCGGCGGCTTCCCGTCCGCCGACGGGGAGTCCTACGCCGACTTCTTCGAGCCGAAGGACGGCGTCATGCCCTTCCCCGGCTGGGGCCCATTCGAGGGGCCAGACTCTGCTGACCTTGACGAGAAGGCCCGGCGCCGCATCGCGTCTGCTGCGATCCCCGTCCCCGAGGGGGTGACCAGGGGCGTGGTGCGCCTGGCGGACGAGCGACGGTTCGACGTCCCGGTCGTGCTCGTGTGTCCTGAGTTCACCCCTGCCCAGGCTCAGGAGTGGATCGACGCCGGTGACGTGCCCGAGCTCGCCAAGGCCAAGCACCTTGACTTCGTCGACATCGACTCGGGCCACTGGCCGATGGTCAGCAAGCCGATCGAACTCGCCCGGCTCCTAGCCGCAGCGACCGCCGAGGCCTGACATGGCGCCGCAGCCGTGGGCCGGACACGTCGCGCGCCATCGACGAGGAATTCCACTGCGGGCTGCTGACCACGTTTCTCGACGCTGGGTCCACGGCGGTGGATCCACCGGCCAAGCGGCGAGCGGTTGTGCGCGTCGAGCTCGCGAGCCGGGAAGATGGGAGCGCGCGGTCAAGGAGGACCGGGTCCGGACAGGTCGCGCTCACGCCGCGCTCGTCCTCGACCAGGACGGCGCCGCACAGGGGTGGTGCCAGTACGGCAGCCCCGAGGAACTCCCGGGCATCAAGCACAGGCGCGAGTACGACAAGGACGCGCCGCCGCGTCCGGACTGGCGGATCACCTGCTCCTACGTCGACAAGAAACATCGCGGCCAGGGCACCGCACGGGCGGCGCTGGAAGGCGCTCTCGACCAGATCGCCCATGCCGGCGGGCACAGGCGATCACCAAACTGGCCGAGTAGCTGACCTGGGCGCGCCGGCCGGGACCACCTCTGCCGGCGCCGCTGCAGCTTGCAGCGGCATCACCGTGTGTACGCCGGTGGCCGCAGCGTGCGGAGTGAGCCCAAGAAGCCGCGGAGCGGCCATCCGGCTGGGGCCCGCCCGGCGCACGGGACCCGTCATGTACATCGCCGCGGTTCGGTCGGCGCGTTGAGCATGCGCGACCGGCCTGCTGCGGTGGGACGGCGCGGAACGCCTCGCCGATACTCCTGCCCGCGTAATCGGGGGATATCGGCCCTGCCGGGTCCGTCGGGCGTCTCCGGCCCCGCTTCATTCGGCTTGTCGGTGCCGGCAGGCCGTCGGTGTCGATGGCCGGGTGCCCCGCCGCGGCGGGGGCACCCCTAGGCTCGTGGCCTCCGGTGCCCGGGTCGGGAACGGGTCGGTCCGGGCCGGCCTGCCGTGCTGGTGCGGCGGTCGGAGGCCGGGGTACCGACGGGGAGGAACAGATGGACGTCAAGGCGATCGCTGACCTTCTGCACGAGGCGGCCGAGACCCATCACCGGGTCTACCGGATCGTCGACGGGGAGGACCCGGACTGGGCGTCCTGGTATGCCGACTGGCTGATCGAGTTGTCCGAACTGCCTGAGTTGCTGGGCGCGAGCCCGGTCCGCAGTGAGCTGGTGTACCTGCTGGTGCTGCTGGACAAGGAGCACACCGACCGGCACCTGTCCGAGCCGTGGGAGCAGTACTACGCCCGGCGGCTCACAGAGCACCTCATGCCCTGACATCCGCACGACCGGTCGGATGGTGACGGTGCCTTCGGGTGCGGATTTCCGGCCGCGGGGCGGCGGAGGCGTTCGTCCGGGACGCCTGCGGATCCGGCGAGTGATTCGGGCACCACCCAGCTACCCGGCTCCGCACCGACGACCTCATCTGCCTGCGCGCGGAACACGCCTGCCGCGCTGCGCTGGCACCCCGGATCGGTCCGCCGCGCTGGCAGCGGTTCGGGCGGGCGTACACCGGCCTCTGCGGGCCGCCCGGGTTGCGGGGACGGACCGGGGCGCGCGGGGCTGGCATCATGGACGCCGATGACGAACTCGAAATCCTCCCGCTATCCGGTCACCGTCACGCACCTTCCGGTCGTGCGGTGCCAGATCTGCCGGCGCACGGTGGCATACCGGGCCGGCCAGGCGAGCGCGGTCCTGACCGAGCACTACCGCCGCGCCCACACAGCCACCGTGTCGCCTCCCCGGTCTACCTGAACCCCTGCCGCGCACCAAACGGACCCGTCGGCGGGTCCGCCCGCGCCGCCCCCGGCACCAGCATGCCTACGACCGGGCGAAACCACCTCAACCGCCGCCCCCCACTACATCCTCGCCGCCCATATACCCTCTCCACCACCTGGCGAGAACCCATACCCCTCCCGCCCGCTACACGACCCTGCCGACGTGAGTGCATCGCCAGCCACTGATCGCCGCCCCAACGCCGCCGGGCGAGTCCGGCGTCGACCGTGGCCGCGGACAGCAGCTGGCGGACCACCTCCGGGTCGAGCACCGTGCCGCCGCCGGCCGGTCCGATGCCAGCGGCGCGTCTGGATCGCGGGACGTCTGGTGAACGGCGTGCGCGGCGGCTATCGGTTGGAGTAGATCCTGTCGGGTGTGACCAGGACCGCCGCGCGGTGTTCGTCGGCCATCACCTGGTCGTAGGTGTCCCAGTCGTCGTGGGTTCCGCCGGCGGCGGTGAACACCGCCCGCAGCAGCAGTCGGCGGGCCTCCGCGTCGATACCGGGCATCGGGTCGTCCGGTCCGATGAGATCCACTGGGCCTTCGGCCGCCACCCATTCCCAGCCGGCGCGGACCACAACGGTGGCCCGGGGCCGGGCCCGCAGATGGACAAGCTTGTGGGTGCCGCCCCTGGCCACGAACCCGACCACGAGCGCGCCACTGACCGGGTGTTGCAGCACGCCCGCGTTGACCACCGAGGACTGGATCGTGTCATCGGCGCGAAGCGTCGATACCACACACAGACCAGCGTCCCGGCCGACCAGCCGCCCGAACTCCACGAGGTCACTCACCGCCGAACAATAGCCCCAGACCTCACCGGAGGCGGCCAGCAACGCCCGCATCTGCCGCTGATCGGCGCGGCGGCAGGCTTGGGAGGATATCGAGCATGCTGTCGGCGTTCTGGGGCCTGGTCGTTGAACTTGTCCCGCACTGCTCGGCTGTTGCTCGTGAGGGGTGGGCGGGTGATCACGACGACCGGCCGTTGACCGAGCAGGGCCATCGGCAGGCCGCCGCGCTGGCGGCCGCGCTCGGCACGGGCATCGATGCCGTCTATGCCAGTCCTGCGCTGCGCTGCCGGCAGTCGGTGATGCCGGTGGCGATGGCCGCGGGCGTGGACGTGCGGATGCGCGCGGACGCGCGCCGATGCCGCCCTGCACGGAGCATGTCCACGCTGTGTCCCGCGTGGCCATCCGGACCTCGTTGACCTGACAACGCCCCTCAGCCACCCCGCTTGATGCGTGATAGCGCACCGCGCGAGACGACCGCACATGCCGCCGACCGCGCGGAGCGGCGATGTCCGCCGCGACTCGCGCGCTGGATGGCCCCGGTCGGGGAGAAGCGCGCGGCGGGGCGCGGGCTGTCATGGGCCGTCGAGCGTTCCGTTGACGAGGGAGTACGTGGGTACATGATCGGTGGGTACGCCGTGGAATGGTTTGCCATGGTCATCGATCAGGGCCGTGTAGGACTCGCCACCCTGCGTGTAGGACAGGGTCGCGGTCCACAGGCAATCACATTCCGGTCCGGGTCCGACGGTCAGCTCGAAGATCTCAGGGTCGGTGTCAGAGACCATGAACGGGAAGGTGACCGGCTTCGTCTTTACGGTGTTGCCGTCGGCGTCCTCTGTCGTCCCAGGTAATGCCTGGACTCGAGGCGGTGTGGTGCTGAAGTCCGCGATGAACGGGCGGGGAACGCCTATCCCGCCGCATTCCTCCAGGGACAGTACGGTCTTGCTGGCCAACGGCGCGCGGGAGATGAGGTTGACCCGCAGGCCGGTGAGGATGCTCACCCGGCTGGAGTTTCCCTCTACCGAAAACCGGATCCAGTCCGTCTCCGGCCACCCGCTCACCGAGGTGACCCATGCCTCCAGTGCGCCGACATAGTCGACGTAGGTCTGGTCATTGCCGCCGCGGAAGTCCGGCGGCGGCATGGGCATCACAGACTTGATTTCGTCGATGCTCAGCGGCACGTAATACCGGGCGGGCCCTCCGCAGCCCGGCGAACTCCCCCCAGCTACCACCGTCACGGGCAACGGCCCGTCGAACGCGGACGGCGACCCGGTGCCGCCGACCGAGCCCGTGGGAGCCGGCGCTGAACTATCCTGCCCGCGCGGAAACCACCACGTCACGATCGCTATTACCGTTGCCAGCAACGTAGCGAGTCCGCCGATGCCCGCCCACCATGGCGCTGAGTGCCATCTGGAACCCGGCTGCGGCACAGGCGGCTGGGCGGCCGGCACGTCAGGGGCGGCGGCAGCTGGCGGATCGCTGGTCACCACGTCCTCCTCGACCTGACATGCCACCCACTGGATGGTTTACCCGGAGCTCACAACCACAACCCGAATACGAGCGTATACCAGAGTCATGGTTCCAATACCATCGGGGTAGGCGTAGTAACCGGGCGGTACGCGAAGCTCGGCTGCCACGATCGGCTGATCGCGGGCCGATCAGGCCCGCCGCCCAGGACGGCATTTCGGCGCGGGCTGCTGTGACGGCGCGGACGGCGACGGTGAGCATGATGCGGCGCAGCAGGGCGTAGCGGCGGACTTTGGGAGTGGTCGAGTCCGAAGTGGTTCTTGCCGAACTCGGTAGGGTGGGTTGGCGACGTCCTTCCGCGTCCTCTTCTGCCGCGCAGCGGCACTGCGTTTCTATGTCGCGTGGCGTGCGCCTGTTTCAGGTTCTGTATCGGTCTGCCGCGTCGCTGTCTGCCAGGTGGCGAGTATCGGTGACGGGCTCGGATGTGGCGGTGGGTGGAGGTTGACGTGGTCCTGATGTCGTTGCGGGGCGTCCAGCCTGTGGCGGTCGGCCCGTCCGGCCGGGCAGTGGTCCGGTCATCGTGGCTGGTGTGCAGGGCATGGCGCCTTTCCCGACGCGGCGGAGTAGGCAGATTCCGTGCCGACCGACGCAGACAGCCAGCCCGTTGTTGCCCGAGCTTGAGCGCACCTGCCAGTACAGAGGTAGGTTCGGGGCGGTCTGCCGGAGGAGGAGACACCGCCGATGCCCTCAGCGGAGTTCGACCGGTTCGTGGCGAGGGTGAACGCGCCGATCCGATTCAGGCGGGATGACATCGACGGGTTCGCGATCGGCATCGGTCTGCACCTTTTGACCGGGCAGGAACGGGTCCAGGCGGAGGACATGCTGATCGGCAGGCTGGGCACCGACGACGGCCGCCTGGCCGCTGCCCTGGCCGAGGTCGGCTGCACCCGGGCCATCCCGGCGCTGGCCGAGCGGGCCGCCGCCTCGGCCTCGCCGGCGATGCGGTTGTCCGCGGCCCGGGCGCTGCTGGCCCTGGGCGATGACTCGGGCGATGACTCGGGCGGTTCGGCGCTGGCCGACCTGCTGCGCACCGGCGCCGGCGACAGGCACGACCGCGCCGCGGCGCTCACCCTGCTGGCGCAGTTCCCCGACCCGGACCTGGAGGTGTTCTGGGACACCGCGGTGGCCGACCCGCACGAGTCGGCCCGTTCCTCGGCCACCGCGGCCCTGATCAGCCTGCACGGCCTGACCGACTACAACACCTCCTACCGCGATGTGCTGGGCGGCATCCACGCGCGGATGTTCTCCCCGCTGCGATCGGTACGCACCGACGCGATGAGCGACCTGCGGACGGTCATCGCCCGCACAGCGGCCGGCGAAACCCCGCAGCAACTGGGGCTGACCTGGCAGGCCGATGACCAGGCCGAGCCGGTCAAGACCTTCATCGACAGCATCCACAACGACCACCCGCCGTGGGCGCACCGCTACGCTCTCGACGGGCTGGCCGCACTACCCGGCCCCGGCCGCGTCTGGGTCGAAGACATGCTGCTAGGGCTGCTGCACCGGGACCCACGCGCCGCCCACGCGGTCGCGACCCTCCGCGTCCAGCGCGCCATCGAACCGCTCCGCGAACTGCTCCACACCGCCGACGGCACCATCGCCACCCAGGCCACCACCGCCCTGCGGCAACTCACCGACCACGACACGCCTTAGCCCGACGCTCTTCACTACCATGCCGATGACAGGAAGCCGTTCGACCGGGATTTTCGTGCGTAGTCCCTCTGCGCCTCAACGAATGGCGGAGATCGTCAAGGCAGCCGCAAGGTGCCAAGCACCGCCCGCATGATGGTGCCCGGCGGAGCGACCGCCGGACGACGGCCGGGTGGCTCGACCCGGCCGGCCCCGACGCGTCCGACGCCTGCTTCTTGATTGATTCCAGAAGATGGGCCAGACTTCGGAGCGTGCCAACGACTTCGGACTTCGAGCGCATGTTGCGCGGGGTTGCTCTGCGTGTGACGCGTCCTCGGGTAGCGGTGCTGTCCGCGGTGCACGACCATCCGCACGCCGACACGGACTCGATCATCGGTGTCGTGCGAGAGGATCTCGGTGAGGTGTCCCACCAGGCCGTCTACGATGTGCTGCGTGCGCTGACTGCCGCGGGTCTGGTGCGGCGTTTCCAGCCGACGGGCTCCGTGGCGCGCTACGAGGCGCGGGTCGGGGACAACCACCACCACGTCGTCTGTCGGTCGTGCGGTGCCATCGCCGATGTCGACTGCGCGGTCGGCTACACCCCGTGCCTGACGGCCGCCGACTACTTGGGCTACGAGATCGACGAAGCCGAGGTCATCTACTGGGGCGGATGTCCCGAGTGTGTCGCGGCAACTTCTGCCGCGTCCGCCGGCTGATCGCAGACACGCAGCGCTCGGCACCAGCGCAGCGTTGGATCCAGAGCAGCCAACGTCAAGAGCAACCAGCCATAAGGAAACGGCGAGACAGGAGAAGGACCGACATGTCTGACCGCGGCAGCGAGAGCGAGAACCCGGTAATCCCCTCCCCGACTCCCACGCCGACTCGGCCCAGGACGAACCAGGACTGGTGGCCGAATCAACTGAACCTGCAGGTTCTCCACCAGCACTCGCCCCGGCCCAATCCGATGGGCGAGGACTTCAACTACGCAGAAGAGTTCAAGACCCTCGACCTCGACGCGCTGAAGCGGGACATCTTCGAGGTGATGACGACGTCGCAGGACTGGTGGCCGGCCGACTACGGCCACTACGGGCCGCTCTTGATCCGGATGAGTTGGCATGCCGCAGGCACGTACCGCATCGCCGATGGCCGGGGCGGTGGCGGCACCGGCGCTCAGCGCTTTGCCCCCCTCAACAGTTGGCCCGACAACGTGAGCCTCGACAAGGCGCGCCGGTTGCTCTGGCCGATCAAGCAGAAGTACGGCCGCAAGATCTCCTGGGCCGATCTCCTGATCTTCGCCGGCAACTGTGCCTATGAATCGATGGGGTTCAAGACGTTCGGCTTCGGCTTCGGGCGAGAGGACATCTGGGAGCCCGACGAGATCTTCTGGGGGCCTGAGGACACGTGGCTCGGAGATGAGCGCTACAGCGGCGACAGGGAACTCACCGGTCCGTTCGGCGCCGTGCAGATGGGCCTGATCTACGTGAATCCGGAGGGGCCCAACGGCAACCCGGATCCGCTGGCTGCCGCCCGGGACATTCGAGAGACCTTCGGTCGTATGGCGATGGATGACGAGGAGACGGTTGCGCTCATCGTCGGCGGCCACACGGTCGGCAAGTGCCATGGTGCAGTCGATCCCCAGTACGTCGGTCCGGAACCCGAGGCTGCCCCCCTCGAGGAGCAGGGCCTCGGCTGGAGGAACACCTTCGGCAGCGGCAAGGGCGCCGACACGCTCAGCAGCGGGCTGGAGGGCGCATGGACCAACGAGCCGACGAGGTGGGACAACGGGTACCTGGACAACCTGTTCAAGTATGACTGGGAGCTGACGACGAGCCCCGCCGGTGCGAAGCAGTGGACTCCCAAGGATCCCTCGGCCCAGGGCACTGTGCCCGATGCTCATGATCCGTCGAAGAGGCACGCCCCCATGATGCTGACGACGGACCTTGCGCTGAGGATGGATCCGATCTACGGGCCGATCGCGAAGCGCTTCCACGAGAATCCGGACCATGTCGCGGAAGCGTTCGCCAAGGCGTGGTTCAAGCTGTTGCACCGCGACATGGGACCCGTCTCGCGCTACCTCGGCCCGTGGGTTCCGGAGCCGCAGCTATGGCAGGACCCCGTCCCCGAGGTCGATCATGAACTGATCTCGGACGAGGACATCGCTGCCCTCAAGGGCAAGATCCTGGAGTCGGGACTGTCCATCTCCCAGTTGGTCTCCACCGCCTGGTCGTCGGCGGCAAGCTTCCGCGGCACCGACAAGCGTGGCGGGGCCAACGGGGCGCGGATTCGCCTTGCGCCGCAAAAGGACTGGGAGGTCAACAACCCGGCCGAACTGGCCAACGTGCTGCAGACCCTCGAGCAGATCCGGCAGGGCTTCAACCTCTCACAGTCCGGCGGAACGAAGGTCTCGCTCGCTGACCTGATCGTCCTGGGCGGGTGCGCGGCCGTCGAGCAAGCGGCGAAGAACGCCGGGCACGACATCACAGTCCCGTTCGCGCCGGGGCGCACGGACGCCTCGCAGGAGCAAACCGACGTGGAGACGTTCGCAGTCCTCGAACCGACCGCAGATGGGTTCCGCAACTACCTCCGAGCCGGAGAGAAGTTGTCGCCGGAGAGCCTGCTGCTGGACCGGGCCAACCTGTTGACGCTGACCGCTCCCGAGATGACGGTTCTGATCGGCGGCATGCGGGCCCTGAACGCCAACTTCGGGCAAACCCAACACGGCGTCTTCACCGACCGGCCCCAGACGTTGACCAACGACTTCTTCGTGAACCTGGTCGACATGGCCACGGAGTGGAAGGCATCCGCCTCGGCTGAGGACGTCTTCGAGGGTCGGGATCGCGCCACGGGCGCAGTCAAGTGGACCGCCACCGCCGTCGACCTCGTCTTCGGTTCGAACTCCCAACTCCGGGCCGTCTCGGAGGTCTACGCGGCCGACGACGCGAAGCAGAAGTTCGTGCGCGACTTCGTGGCCGCGTGGGACAAGGTGATGAATCTCGATCGGTTCGACCTTGCCTGATCATCGAGTGTTTGCCTCGCGGGACGGTGGTCACGGTGCCACGGGACTCTGGCGTTCGGGGGTGCTGGGGAGGGACGCGCGACCCGGCGCCGGGCTCGGCGAGGCACGCCCGGTGATCGCCCTGATCGCTGTGCCCGGCTGCCACGTGACGCGGCTGTCAGAGGCCCGCCTTTGCTGACCTGACCGCCCGGCATCCTCAGCGGTCGCCGGCGACTAGTTCGGCGATCGGCTCGGTCGCCTCGAGCTGAACGACCTCGATCTCCGGATCGTCGTCAGCCGGCCACTCGTCGCGCAGCGCGCGGGCAAACTCCTCGGCCGCCTCAACGGCGGGGAATGGCCCGGCGGCGCGTACTCGCCGCGTCTCGTTCCAATCAGGGGTGAACGTCACGATCCACAGCGCCTCGTAGCTCATGGCGCCGACCCTATCCGCCGGCAAGCTCCGTCAAATCACGAGCTGCCACGCCCATCGATCACGCCGCGAGTGGTGGTCTAGATGCCTTGCTGGGAACGCTGCTCGTCCAGGCGTCGCCGGCTGGCCCGCTCGACCAGCACCGGGACGAAGTCGCGCACCGAACTGTCCCCGAACGTCTCGTACTTGCCGTAGACGGCCTGCTCGACTTCGGCGGTGGGTAGTTCCGGGAACTGCTGGGCCAGCCTGGCGGCGACCTGGCGGATGGCATCGTGTTCCGAGACTGCACGATCTGCCACGTGCCCCGACCCCCTTATGGCTGCGGCCCGGTGCCACAGCAGTTGCGTACCGAACGATCGCACGCCGCGTGTCAGGCAATGTCAACGCGTCCCCTCTGTGATCGCGCACGGCGAGGGACGTCGCGCTCAGGCTCGGTAGTGGCGGTGACGCGGCCCTCGGCCACGGCGGTGGCGAGCGCCGCGGGCGGGGAGCATGAGCTGTCCATCCCCGGAGTGGCATTCTTTGGAAACATGCAGACGGTATACGAGGCGGCAGGCAGCGCCGACGGTTTGCTGCGCCTGGCCAGTGCATGGCATGCCAGGGTGATGGCCGACGAGGTGGTCAGCCACGCATTCAGCCACGGGTTCCATCCAGCGCACAATCAGCGGCTCGCCGCCTATTGGGCCGAGGCACTCGGTGGTCCGACGACCTATTCCGACTCATACGGCGACGAGACCACCGTGGTGCGGATGCACAGCGGCAACGGCCCCCACGAGGACATGGACCGTCGAGCGATCGCCTGCTTCGATCAGGCACTGGCAGACGTCGGCCTCGCCGCGGACGACCAGCTCCGACTCGTGCTGCACGACTACTTCGCATGGGCGACCACCACCACCATGTCGCGCTATCACCGGTCCGCAGATGACGTCCCGGACGGACTGCGCATCCCGCACTGGTCTTGGGGCGGACTCGTCACTCACACGAGTCATGACGCCATCTGATCGCACGGCGTCCAGCGCGAGGCATCCCCTGGTCAGGCCGTACGGAGCAGGGAGATCTTCTGCCATATCTCGCGACACAGCCCGGCGGTCAGCGTTTCGACTTCGCTGACCGTGTCGAGCACCAGCGCGTCGGTCGATTCCTCCGCGCACAGGGCGGCAGTCTTGGCCACGAGGGACAGGATCTCGCTGCAGTAGTCGAGGTAGTTCGCCAGCTCCGCGGCGTCCAAGGTGAATGCGATGGTGGCATCCGTGCCGTGAAAGCGTTCCTGCAGCCGCTCCGGGTCCTTGGTGAGTTGGTGCATGTCGACGACGTGCGCCAGCGACCGCAGCCGATGCATCAACGCGAGCAGGCGACGTCGAGTGAGCCGGTTCGGCAGGGACATCAGGAAGTACACCGCGATCGAGGCGTACACCACGTCGACGATGCCGCTCTCGAGGACCGACAGCCATTGGAAGCCGCGTACGCCGCCGCTGGCGGGCCGCGCGTCACGAACCGCGAGGACGATCGCGGTGATGGCGGCGGCAACGATGACGATCCCAGCCACCCGACACGCCAGGCCGATGGCTCGGTTGCGTCGCCGGTCGGCCGAGGACTGCTCGGTGACCTCGCGGACCAGTCCGCTGAGCTCGGCGGCGACGCTGCCCAGATGGCGGGCAGGGAACCGACGGGTGATACGCATGACGAGGCGGTCCACCGTCGCCTGGACGGCGGTCGGATCGAGTCGTTGGAAACTGCGTAGGGCCACCGGCATGCGGCGACCTTAGTGCCGGTAGCCGCGGAATCGGCGTCAGCGGCCGGTGACGCGTCGAGCGTCTCGCGCAGGTGTCAGCGTGGGCCGTTTGCTGTGCCGTCCGCCACCGCGTCGGCCGGCCCCAACCTGCATAAGGATGTCGCCTGGGCGGTTACCGATGCGCGGCCGCAGCGCTTGCCATTCGGCACCAGCGTGCATCCCGCAGCGACCCGTCCGGACGAAACCCGCGTCCTGAGGCGACGTAGATTCCATAAGTGCGATCGGACGAGCCGAGCCCGCTGACGACGGACCGGCGTCAATTGCTGGATGGCCGGCTGGCGCGCGACTTTCCCGAAGCGGCTTAGGGGTGGACATGCGTGTGGTGATCGCGGGCGGGCACGGGCAAATCGCGTTGCACCTGGAGCGGCTGCTAGCGGCCCGAGGCGACGTGCCGGTCGGCATCATCCGCAACCCCGACCACGTCACGGACCTGCTGAAGATCGACGCCGTACCGGTCATCCTCGATCTGGAGCACAGCACGGTCGACCAGGTCGCCGACGCGCTGACCGGCGCCGACGCCGTGGTGTTCGCGGCCGGTGCCGGGCCGGGCAGCGGCGCGGCCCGCAAGGACACCGTTGATCGCGATGCCGCGGTCCTGCTCGCCGACGCCGCCGAGGCGGCCGGCATACGCCGGTACGTCATGGTGTCGGCATACGGCGCGGACAACTACGACCCGAACTCCACCGAGGTGTTCCAGGTTTATCTGCGCGCCAAGGCACAAGCCGACGCCGACCTGCGCGGGCGCGACCTCGACTGGACGGTCGTCCGACCCGGCAGCCTCACCAACTCCCCCGCGACCGGAAGGGTCACCCTCGGCGAGTCAATTGGCGGCGGTTCCATCTCTCGAGAGGACGTTGCGCGAGTCCTGCTGGACGTCCTCGACTCCCCCTTGACGGCCGCCCGACAGTTCCAGGTGGTTGGTGGTTCCACGCCCATCACAGACGCCATCACCGAGCTCATCCGAAACCACTGAGATGACAGACCGTCCATAGTGGACGGTCAGCCGCTCACCAGGGATAGCCGCGAAGCGCCGCCGTTCTTCCAGTTCCACACCGGGTCGAGTCCGCGTTCGGCCCGTACCAGCCCGACGAGCAGGTTGAGCTGATCCGGGTCCAAGCCACAGGCTCTGAGCGACTCGGGCCGAAGGCCCCGACCGTTCATGCCAGGACTCGCCGCCGAGTCTGGCCCGAAGGTCTTGAGCAGATCGGTCGCCGAACGCACCCCGACCCGGCGCAGTGCGACCCGGGTGGCTGCACCAGTGCGCGGATTGCCCGAGCCGGTTGCCTTCCGGGCCGCCGCCAGCTCGTCGCGGTCGGCGCGATCCAGGTGGATGAGCAGGAACGCCTGGTCTACCCAGTCGATCAGACGACCGACCGGCGCTCGAGTGTGCAGGATGACGTCCACCAGGTTCATGGTCGTGAGGTTCTGCATGTCCTCGACACCTTCCTCGACGAGGCGTGCCTCGTACCAGACGTTGAGCCCGTCGAGCTGGTCGAGCGGATAGTCGGGAGCCAGTTGTGGGACGAACACGTGCAGAACCTTGGCGGCCGCGCGTTGCAGCGCCTGTAGTCCGATCAGCGGAAAGAAGCCGACCACGAAGGCAACCACCATCTCGGCCTGGTTCGAAACAGGACTCTCGATCGCGGTCGCTGCGAACAGTTGGTGGAGCACGATGACGATGAGTAGGACGAGGATGATGCGCAGCACGACCGTCGCGTAGGCGCTCGGGCGTAGATCGCTCTGGTAGAAGCGCCGCACGAGCATCGATATCGCGAAGGCGTATGCGCCGAAGAATCCAAACTCCAGCATCGCCCAGGGCCCCGACGGATCGACCACACTGACTGGTTGCCAGAGCAGCGCCGACCATGCGACCGCGAGCGTGCTGGTGCAGAGGAAGACCGGGAACAAGGTCTCGACGTTGACCGTGAAGTCCTCGCTCTTGCTGGATTTCTCTGACACCTTGCGCCCGTAGTAGGCGTCGAACTTCTGGCGGTAGATGTTGTCATGCCGGGAGCCCCCGCAACCTGCATCGGGAAGCTCGGCGAAACGAGAATCCCGAGGTGGCGACGGAAGATACTTCGCGTCGTCGCAGCCGAGCCGATAGAGATTCAGGACGTATTCATTCCAGAGTGCGCCAGCCCGAAGACCGAGGAAACGCACATACAGCCAGCCGGGCAGGAACGACAGGAGCCAAACGGCAAACAGAGTGAGCGCCCGGAATGCCATGCCATCGTTAGCCGAGGTGTGACCGTCGGGGAGAAGTCCACCGGTCAGCGCTGCGACCAGGACAACAACGCCGATCAGCATGTTCATCCAGATTGCCGCGGTGGCCCGGCGCACCCATCCTGCCGGGAGCGACGCTCGCTTGCCGAGCCGCTGGAACAGTCGCTGTGCTCGATCCGGCACGAATTCTGGAGCCGTCGAGATCCCCTGCATTGCGCTCATGGACGATCACCCTGTTGTACTTCGGAGGGGTTGAGATTTCCCCGACTACATTTAGAGACGCCAAACGTGCGCGTGATACAAGGTGCTCCCATTGCCCGGGATCGCATTTGGCCAGCCGTGGTTCCCGGACGGACTCGGGCAGACCGTCCACAATGGACAATCAGACGGGCTGCCGCGCTGCACTCGCACGTCGTTGGGCGTGCCAATCCAATTACGCAGCGTCATAGATGTCGGGGGTAAACTCGCCCGCTTTGCCTTAATGGCCCAGTCTTTGATTACCTAGCGTGCTGAGTTTGTGACAAATGGGACAGAAGTATTCTTGCGTTTGTCGATGCAGTAATTGCTGCACGACAGCCGGGGCCGGCCTTCCGAATCGGGGTAGGTATGGCTGGACGACACGAACGACGACTGCGGGCTCGCCGCGGCCCATCTTGGCCGCTGCTGCTGGCTGTCCTGGTCGCTCTCACGGTCGTGGCTACGGCAGCCGCGTTCGTCGCGCAGCGCCACGGCACCAAGGAACACGGCGCCAAACGGTCGCTCCCGTTAGCAGCACCGGCATGCCACGGTTCGCTGCGACTTCGGGTCGACGCGGCCCCAAGCATCGCAGCGCCCATCGAAAAGGTCGCCAAGAAGTGGACCGCAACCCATCCGTCGGCCGACGGACAGTGTGTGAGTGTCACAGTCCAGGCCGTCGAAGCGGCAAAGGAAGAAGGCCGACTCGCCAGCGCCACAGCGGTTGCCACCACGCTGTGGATCCCGGACTCGTCACTATGGGCCGACCGGCTCTCCGCCGACCAGGCGAGTGCGGCGGGCCAGTCCGCAAGCTTGCAGGTCGCATCTCCGATCGCTACCACGCCCCTCGTCTTCGTCACCTCGCCGACTGCGGCGGCCAAGCTGAGCCCGGCGTGGAGCGCCATAGTCGCGGGAAAGCTACCGGCTGTCATCCCCGACCCGACGACTGATACCGACGGCCTGCTCAGTCTGCTTGCGATGCGCTCCGCGACAGGCGGTGCCGGTTCGACGCAGAACACCCGACTGGTCGGCGCGATGATCGCCATGAGCCACGCGGCGCTGCCGAACGCCGCCGCTGGGTTCGCC